>Ga0082212_10011579_pt1 | contig 11182 bp, 7 predicted proteins | sample TergutNt197P3_FD_71548 | JGI IMG/M metagenome (GOLD analysis project Ga0082212, IMG submission 71548) | Neocapritermes taracua P3 segment gut microbial communities from Petit-Saut dam, French Guiana - Nt197 P3 | ecosystem: Host-associated > Arthropoda: Insects > Digestive system > Gut ... | reverse complement strand
GTCTCCTGATAGTCATACAATATTATCGGCGGACCGTCCCTGCCTGTGCGATATAGCCACATGTACGATTTCGTTTCCGGCGAACGCCCCGGCTCTTTCAATACCTGAAGGGTCGTTTCATCTTTATGTTTTACACCTATTTTGTCCCGTATTTACTCGTGTTGCATTGAGGATCGCCAGCAACGCCACGCCGACATCGGCAAATACGGCTTCCCACATATTCGCCGCTCCCAATGCGCCAAATATGAGAAACAAAGCCTTCACGCCTAATGCAAAGACTATGTTCTGCCGGACAACGCGCTTTGTGAAACGCGCTGTCTTTACAGCATCGACCAGTTTTGACGGCTCATCCGTCATAAGTACAACATCGGCGGCCTCAATGGCCGAGTCCGATCCGAGGCCGCCCATTGCCACGCCAATATCGGCCATGGCCAGCACCGGAGCGTCATTTATGCCGTCGCCTACAAAGGCCAGCTTTCCATTACGCCGTTTTTGTCCGTTCAGCGTCTCCATTATCTCAACTTTCTGTTGGGGCAATAAGCCGCCGTATGCTTCGTCAATGTTTAGTTCGTTCGCTATGGCTTCTGCAATCCGCGAATCGTCGCCTGTAAGCATGACGGTTTTTCTTACCCCCAGCGCTTTTAACGCGGCAATGGCAACGCGGCTGTCCGGCTTTATTTCGTCGGAAATAACAATGCAGCCCGCATATATGCCGTCAGCCGACACGTAAACCTTTGTGCCGGTGTTTTGCGCTTCCTGAAAAGTAACGCCCATCTTTTCCATCAGATTCTGATTTCCCGCCAGGATTGCTACACCGCCCGCGTTCACGCTAACGCCGTATCCCGCAATTTCGCTGTATTCTTTGAGTGGTTTTTTGTCAACAGCTTTGCCGTATTCCCGCAGGACGGACAGCGCTATAGAGTGGTTTGAAAAGGCTTCCGCTTTCGCAGCCGTTTCCAGCAATTTTTCATTGCTGAAACCGTTGGCGGGCAGAATCGCCATGACTTTAAACACGCCTTTTGTCAGCGTCCCTGTTTTATCAAACACCGCAACGTCAAGGTCGTTGAGGGCTTCAAGGTAATTGCCGCCTTTAATCAAAACGCCTATTTTTGCCGCGCCGCCGATTCCGCCGAAAAAGCCGAGCGGTATGGAAATTACCAGCGCGCAAGGACAGGAAATCACGAGAAAAATCAAGCCCCTGTTTAACCAGTCATGCCATGCGCCGCCGAACATCAGCGGCGGAATAATGGCGATAAGCGCCGCGAGGCCGACGACGACCGGAGTGTAATACCGCGCGAATTTCGTGATGAAGTTTTCAACAGGAGCTTTTTTCCCGGCGGCGTTTTCAACAAGGTCGATAATTTTTGAGGCCGTCGATTCACCGAATGTCTGCGTCACCTTAATTGTCAGCACTCCGTTCTGGTTGACGCAGCCTGATAAAACCGTGTCGGCGGCGGACGCCTTTCGCGGGACGGATTCTCCGGTCAGCGCCGAAGCGTCAAGCAGAGCCTCGCCGTCCGTCACCACGCCGTCAAGCGGGATTTTCTCACCTGGCTTAACGACGATGAAATCGCCGATTTGTACGGAATCAGGCGAAACTCTTTTGATTTGGCCGTCTATCAGCAAATTTGCAAAATCCGGTCTGATGTCCATAAGAGCGGCAATCGTTTTCTTCGATTTTCGTACCGCCGATTCCTGGAAAAACTCGCCGGTTTGATAGAACAACATCACGCCGACAGCCTCGGCATGTTCGCCGATGGCAAATGCCCCGATTGTGGCAACTGTCATAAGGAAATTTTCGTCGAAAACTTTTCCACGCGCGATGTTCCGAACCGCCTGCATGACAACCTTGCCGCCTAAAAGCAGGTAAGCGCCGATGAACGAAAACACGGGGATATATTGGTTAATCTCAAACAATCGTTCCAGAATCAGGCCGGCGGCGAGAATGAAAACCCCTGCTATCAGCAGCAGAATTTTAGCCATGCTTGTTTTGCCGTTATCGACATGCGCCGCATTCGTTTTTTCAAGAATAAGCACGTCAGGCTCGTGCTGATGGACAACGCGCGCTATCTTTTCATAGAAATCGTCCGGTTTATCGCCCGTAATTACAACGCGCAGCGTCGCGGTCATAAAGTTTACCGACGCATGCGAAACGCCATCCAGTTCCCTGATGGAACTTTCGATTTTTGCGGCGCAATTAGCGCAAGTAAGTCCGTTTAAAATAAACTCCATTGCTTCCGATAGTATTGGGCGCGTAATGATTTTTGTCAATTCCGGACGAGTTTCGTTCGCCCCTCTTGAAAAGACGCAGCGTCGCTTTAATCTGAAAAAGGCGGTATTCGCTCCCGATTTGCCCACTTGTTCATTGTTTACAATCGGATTGCCGTAGGTTATATTCATTTAATGCGGTACGTTCCAAAATCATATTACAGAATAATCCGAAACAGGAGGAAACGGCATGGCTTTGAAGGTTGCCATTAACGGGTTTGGGCGCATTGGGAGGAATTTCGTCAGATGTTCCGCCGACGATTCTGAAATCGAAATCGTCGGAATTAACGACATCACAAAGCCGGAAACGCTGGCGCATCTATTGAAATACGACTCGGTTCTGGGACGGTTCGACAAAAGCGTTGGAATCGACGGCGATAAACTTATCGTTGACGGCAAGTCCATAAAAATCTTCAGCGAAAAAGATCCGGCCGCGATTGACTGGAGTTCGCTTGGCGCCGTGGCTGTCGTTGAATCCACCGGAAAATTTACGGACGGAGAAACGGCAAAGGCGCATCTTAAAGGAACCGTCAGGAAGGTCGTTATCTCAGCGCCGGGCAAGAACCTGGACGGCATGTTCTGTATGGGCGTCAACCATAAGAATTACGATCCGGCAAAGCATCACGTTATTTCAAACGCTTCCTGTACGACTACCTGCCTTGCTCCGGTGGTTAAGGTTCTGGACGACAGTTTCGGCGTCGAAGCCGGTTTTATGACCACGGTTCACAGTTACACAAACGACCAGAACCTGCTGGATCTGCCGCATAAAGATTTGCGCCGAGCGCGCGCCGCCGCCAATAACATCGTTCCAAGCACTACCGGCGCGGCCAAGGCCATAGGTCAGATATTGCCGCACCTTGTGGGCAAGCTCGACGGTTTCGCCCTGCGCGTTCCTACTCCGAACGTTTCCCTTGTTGATCTTGTCGTCACCGTCAGAAAACCCGCGGGCAAGGAAGAAGTGAACCGGGCATTCAAGGCGGCTTCCGAAGGCGAATTAAAAGGCTACCTGGGTTATTCGGAAGAACCGCTGGTTTCTTCCGACTATATGCGCGACTCCTTTTCCGGAACGGTTGACGCCCTGTCAACAAAGGCCATGGGCAATCTAATAAAGGTGATCGCCTGGTACGACAACGAATGGGGCTACTCCTGCCGTTTGCGCGACATGGTTAAATACGCCGCAAAGTAGGGGCGGTTCGGGAACCGCCCTAATTCTCGAACCGTACTAAAAGGATTTGTCATGCCGAAACTTACTATTCATGATTTGAAACTTAAAGGAAAGAAAGTCTTCCTAAGGGTGGATTTCAACGTTCCCTTGAAAGACGGGGATGTGGCAAGCGACATGCGTATCCGCGCATCACTCCCGACCATACGCCATTGCGTCGAACAAGGCGCCGCGGTTGTACTCGCTTCGCATCTTGGACGCCCGAAAGGAAGCCGGAAACCGCAATTTTCTCTCGCTCCCGTGTCTGCTCGCCTGGCGGAATTGCTTAAAAGGAAGGTGACTTTCTTTTCGGACTGCATCGGCTCTGAGGTGGAAGATGCAGTGGCGGCGGCCGGGCCGGGCGATGTGCTGATGCTTGAAAATCTGCGCTTCCATCCGGGAGAGAGCGCGAACGATCCTGAATTTGCGAAAAAACTTGCCGCCGGCACGTCGGTTTACATAAACGACGCTTTCGGAGTCGTACACCGCGAACATGCTTCAATAGTTGGAATAACAAATTTTGTTGGAAAGGCGGCCGCCGGATTTCTATTGGAAAAAGAACTCAAATATCTTACCGGCGCGCTGGAAGCTCCGGAACGGCCGTTTGTCGGCATTTTGGGCGGAGCGAAAATTTCCGATAAAATCGATATCATTGAAAACCTTCTCGGCAAGGTGAACTGCCTGCTTATTGGCGGGGCTATGATGTTTACTTTCCAGAAATGTCTTGGAAAAAACGTCGGCAATTCTCTTTACGAAGAGGACAAAATCGAACTTGCAAAAATGCTGCTGGAAAAGGCGGGCGACAAAATCATACTGCCGTCCGACGTTGTGGTGAGTTCCGGAATTGAGGCCGCCTACGGCGCGCGCATCGTCCAGGCAGATGCTATTCCAGATGAGGGGATGGGACTCGACATCGGCCCGGGGACGGTATTCCGCTACCTGGATATACTTCGTTCCGCTAAAACGATTCTATGGAACGGGCCGATGGGCGTATTTGAAAAAGACGCTTTTGCTGCCGGAACCGTTTTTATTGCCAAGGCCGTAGCGGAATGCGAGGCGCTTTCCATCGTTGGCGGCGGCGATTCCGCGGCCGCGCTCACGAAAGCCGGGGTCACTGACAGGATTACGCATGTCTCAACCGGCGGCGGTGCGTCTCTGGCATTGCTTTCCGGCCACAGACTTCCAGGAGTAGAAGCATTGACGGAAAAGTAGGGGCGGTTCGCGAACCGCCCGGCAACGGCTAATCTTCATGTAGAACAATAGGGGTGAATATGAGAATACCTGTAATTGCTGGAAACTGGAAAATGCACAAAACCCGTGACGAAGCTCGCGCGCTTGTCAGAGCCATTCGCGAGGGCATCGGAAATGTTTCGCAACGCGAGGTCGTTATTGCGCCGCCGTTTACCGCGCTGACCGCTGCGGCGGAAGAAATACAGAGAAGCGGGATCGTCCTTGCCGCCCAGAACGCCCATTGGGAAGATAAAGGCGCTTTCACAGGAGAAATCAGCCTGCCGATGCTGCGCGACGCAGGCTGCGGCATGGTCATACTCGGCCATTCCGAGCGGAGGCAGTATTTCGGCGAAACCGATGAACTGATAAACCGCAAGGTTAAGGCGGTTTTAAACGCCGGACTCCAGCCGATTATATGCATCGGCGAAACTCTAGCTGAACGCGAATCCGGAAAGCATGAGGAGACGGTATCGCAACAGCTCCTCGGAGGACTTGACGGCTTGACACCAGAAGATCTATTACGTATTATATTCGCTTACGAACCGGTATGGGCCATAGGCACAGGGCGGACGGCATCGCCGGAAACAGCCCAGGAAATGCATGGTTACATACGCCGTAGGCTTTTGGAAAAGTTTGGTGAAAACGCCGAAACAGTTCGTGTTTTATATGGCGGCAGCGTCAAGCCGGATAATGTCGATGACCTGATGCAGAAGCCTGATATTGACGGAGCGCTTGTCGGCGGCGCGTGCCTGGAAGCGGAAAGCTTCCTGCGCATTATCCGTTTTCAATCCTGACCAGGGATCAGTTAATTCAGCCGACAGGAAGATAATAAAAAAATGTTTTATTATGCGGTCGTAGCGGTACATATCATTGTCTGCATCTTTTTGGTGCTGGTCGTGCTTTTGCAATCGGGAAAAGGTGCTGATCTGGCGGGCGCGTTCGGCGGCGGCGGGACGCAGACGGCTTTTGGGAGCCGCGGCCCGGCTTCGTTTCTGACTCGAATGACGACGGTAGTCGCCATAATTTTTATGCTGACCAGTATCGGCCTGTCAATGATGGGCGCAAGGCGGTCGTCTGTGGACGAAAGATCGATTCTGGACACATCCGAAAGAACAACAACCGCGACGCAGGAACAAAATACGGAAGCGGGCGATGTTCCCGCGTATGTACCGACGCCTGAGCAGATTGAAGAGCAGATCAGACAGCTTCAGGAAAATCAGCAGGCCATTCCTGAAGAAATCGCGCCGGAATAGCGTATGATTCTTATTGAGGCGATCACGAAATCGCGCAACGCGGTTTCGTGATCGCCTCAGAGTATTTTCGATTTAGTGCCGAAGTGGTGGAATTGGCAGACACGCCATCTTGAGGGGGTGGTGAGCGACGCTCGTGGGGGTTCGAGTCCCCCCTTCGGCACCAATACCTCTTTATTTTCAACAACTTACAGCCGTTTTTAGAAATCACCCGCCATCTTACCCATCAATAAAATATGAATTTCATCGGACGTTTTTAGACTATTTCAATCAAAATTTTTCAATTCTACGGATATTTTCTATCCGTACCGCCCGCGCCTGATTCGTTCATTTGACGGCAGGCAGAAAAACAAGCCCCTTGCCCTTTCCTGTCTGATTGATTCTGAGGCTTTACGGAAGCCATAATCGGTATTTTGGGAAGGTAAAGCCGATGGATTCAGGCAAGGTGGTTTGAAATAAAATTTTTTCGGCAAATAACCAATAAATACATGTGAAATAATAGTAAATTAGATAATACAATATTTGATAACAAATTTTTACGCAATGAAAAATGTTTTCGTGCATAACAAATAACCGTTGACATAAAAACTAAATTCCTACGAAACCCACGAAAATCGCGCCTGCGACGCACTTCACATCCCCATCCCGTCTCAGATACAACACCTTCAAGGAAATCTTAGAATTTTGTAAAGTGGCAGTCAAAGACTGCTGGCATATCCGGTGGGCTTTGACTGATAATGTGTAATTAAATTTCTATTTTTCCAGCGAAGCCGCAAAAAGCAGGGAATTTACAGGCGACCAAATAGGGAAAATGGTAAAACCTCTATGAAACCTTGGTTTTGTAGGTATTTAAGAAAAATTCAAACAATTTTACTAAACAGATTTTATAATAAAATTGATGGGGTCTGCCATTATTTTACCATCTTTCCACTGTTTTATTGGATTTTGAATGGGCGTATATTGAACATAACTTGTGCCGGCATTGTAAACACAATATATCCAATAAATATCACCATCAGCACAATTATAAATATCACGCGCCATCTCCCATTGTGTTCCTGAGACGATAACCGCGCTTTTCTTTGGCCCGATAGTTGTCTTAACTTCAATAATTCGAACCAGTTTTCCGTTTTTCTTCACTTCAAAATCAGCGCCAATGCCTGTTTTACCATCGGCATTCAAGTTAATGATTTGAATACCGCTTTCGTTTTTAAATTCTTCATTAAGAATACGGGCTACATAATCTTCGCCCCATTTCCCAATTTCTTTTAATAATTTAGAATTATTCTGCGTAATGTTAGCCCCTTCCGGTGGATCAGTATTATTGGATACTTGACCATTTCCAGTTGGATTTCCTTTGTTGCCCCCATTAATTCCAACACCGTTACGCTCATCATCAAACAAATTATTCTGTCTGGAGTTATACGAACGGGCATTAGTATTACTGCCGTAAAATATTAATGGTTTTATTATTGGTGCGTCTGCAGGATTTATCGTAGGCGCAAATTCCTGTTTGTTTTTGTCATGCTGTCGTTTTATGTTTTCAGAAGTTTCTTTTTCTATTTTTATACGCATCAGTTCATTATATTCATTTAACCCTAATACTTTTTTTCCTGGATTTCTCTTTTCAAATTCTCCATCTTCATCAAGCTTTAACCCTAGTTTTTCGGCAAGTTTTTTTGCAAGTGATTCGTCTTCCCTGTATTCAAAAGGCAAATCATCAAAAGTTATCTCATTAGGCAAATAACGTCTTTCATCTATAAAAATCCACTTTTGCTTTTTGAGGTCACTGAGGAATTTTGCGTCAAACGTATGGATAGAAGAAAACCTGCTACGCTGTTTATCAAACCGTTCTTCTTTTCCATTATAAAAATCATCTTTTCTATTAAGAAGAACATGCCATAAAACCAGAGATTTTTTCATGGAGTTTACATTTTTTAGAAAAAAATCTAATCCCTCGAGTTCCCAATCTTCGAATTTTGATTTTATGCTTCCGTCTCCCGCTGGTATTCTTCCTGCATCGTCAGAAACATTCGAAGCAAATTTTAGTTTGCGCGGCGCTTCCCATTCTACCCCAATTTCTTTCAATATATCTTTATATTTTTTCGCTTGTTCATATGTGAACGATTCAATGTCCGTTGCAAAAAAAATATCTGGATTGTTTGAAAAAAATAGTTTAAGATTATTATCAGGTAAATAAACCTCATCATATTTTAATAATTTTTTTGTCCGTACTACATTATTCTCTCCGAGAATAAATGGAATCTTCCGTAAATCCTCAATTAATGTGGCTTGTTTATCTGATTTATTGTCGGAAATACTTATAATTTTTGCCAGATCATTATAATAATCATCGTACATTTTTCCTTTTTTAAGCCTAGGAATAACAATTTCGTTGATTTCCGCGAATATATCAGGATAATCGAGTCCCAACGCTTTTAGAAATTCTTCAGATGTTCCATCATTGGCAATACTTCGCAACACGGTACGATAACCAGTCTTTAATTCGGGAGGTAGGTAAACATTTGGCCTACCGTCTTCTGTAAACGGTATAATTTGAATAATATTCTCATTTTCTTCAATGCGAATTATTGGACGTTTGCGTAATACCGGGTCTTTCGCTGTTTTTTTCCATGTGCCACTCGCTTTATGGAACATCACTTTATAAAATTCTTTTATCCAGTTATCTGTCTGTGTCCGCAGAAATTCTTCGGTAAGATTTGTGGCAAAGGAAGCTAAATCGTAATTTGGAATAGATAAAATTGAATGTAAGTATTTGTATAGTTTTTCCAGCTTTGCTTTAGTAATATCTTCTGTGATCCAATATGATTTACCGAAAAGTAATTTTGCTTGTTTTCCTTTGAGTAATTCCGCTAATTCAGAACTGCCAAGCAACATGGCATCATTTACTGAACAGTAAACACTTTTTTCGTTTGTCGGAATAAAAGCGTTTGTATCTTTTAAAAATTCAGATTTTACTGCTTTATAAAGAATACTATAAACCACACTGCGGTCACATATATCTTTATCTATCGGCAAGATACTGAGAAAATCAACATTAATAAACCCTTTTTCCTTAATTACAGACAATTTATCGGAAAGAAGCCCCCCAAGTTCGGCAAGCAGTATATTATTGCGTGTGTCTGTTTCATCATATGTTTCACGAGATTCAGTTGTATTAAACGGCGCATGAAGTAGAAAACTTGCATATGTTTCTTCCTCAGTCGGAAAAAAAGCGAATAACGGAGACTTGCCGCATGGAATAATTTTACTTTTATCTTCGTTCAAATAAAATGCGATTTTAACAACAAGAATTTTATTTTCAATCCTGACGGGTTTTTCAAATATTAAATAATGAATAGGGCTGTTATCCGTTTTTAATGTTACAATATTATTATTGTTCGGAAGTTTTTCATATTTACCACAGCCGTTTGGTGTTTGCCATTCTATAGTTGTAATATTTGATAAAAAAAGCAAATAAGAAACATTCAGCGACTTAAATTCATTGTTAAGAAAAGCGATTGTATCTTCGATATCAGTGTTGCGCAAAGGCAAAATAATTTTAGTTCCCAAATAATAACTGCTTTGCTTATTATTTCTTTCTGGAATGCATAGTTCACGAATAATAATATCAAAATCACCTGATATTATACGAGGATTATCAGTAATAGAATAAACCGATTTAAATCCAATTCCAAAGCGCCCTATTGCATTAGGCTTGTCTTTTTTTCTTTGATTGTCTCCGAAATTTGATATACTATTAATGTCACCAAAATCAAAGAGACGTGGGGCATCATGGGAAAAGACGAGTTCATTTTGAACAAGTAAAAACTTTACATGTTTTGCACCTTCATCTTCGGCGTTTTGTAAAAGTTCGGTTATAAAATGCGCCCGTTTCTTATAGAGCCCTTCCGCTAATCGTTCATGTGATTTATCGTTATTTTTCTTTAGTGCAGCAACCAGATCATGTCTATTTTTTATTAATTCATCCAGTTTAATCGAAGTTGTTTTGTCCATATTTATAGAGGATTAACAGGTGATTTGCATGCCAAACATACATTTCACCAATCCAGCGTTTTCTAGTACAAAATTTATAGCGTCGTGTTTTTGCTTGACGTTTATCAAACCAGCAATAATGAGTGTCAATTTCTTCTACCGGCTAATAATTGTTTTTCGTAGGTGGAAAGTGTAGAGAATCCCATACTGGACAACACCTTATCAATGATATCGTCTGACATGGTAGTATAGTTATTAAAAATAAACTCGTTTCGTTTTTGCAATAATAGGTTATTAACTTTATCCTCAGTTTTACGTGGACGTTTGTCGTAATACTTTTCTGGCTTACATATTGCGCCGGAAGTACGCGCATCAATACCGTTTTCACTCGGTATTCGACCAGCTAAAAACCGGTGTGCTGCGAATTCAGTTGCCAAAAAGTAAAGATGTTCAGCCGAACAACTACTAAAATCAAATGTAGTTGTTCGATCGTCTACAATCCGAACAACGGTTTTTTTATCCGCATCATAACTCATAGATGCTTTTTTACCTGTCCATGCCATAATGTTTTCTCCATTTTGACGAATAAGATGTGTTTTCTGTCCTATCCACCGGTATTCTTCCAATTTTTGCCCTCTTTTAGATCGCCGCCCACACCTAAAAGCCGCCTGCAACAAACGCAAAGTCTAATTATACTGCGAAATCTAGTAAAATTGAATCGTTTTGTGGGGGAACGGAACGAGCAGACAGAGGTGTTGTCGTCTGTTGGTATGGATTGATAGAGAACGGCTTGTGGATTCGGTATCGGTATAGGCTACATACGCAGGCGCGTTTGCGTAACGACATATTGCCGGTACTTGGCGGCAAGCCCATAGCGTTAATAACCACGCCTGACGTATTGGCGGCATTGCGGCGCATTGAAGGCCGTGGAGCGATCGACACGGCGCATAGGTCGAAAAATATAATCTCCCAGATCATGCGTTATGCCGTCAGCACTGCGCGCGCAGAACAAAACCCTGTTCTCAATATTGATTCAACCGCGCTTCAATCGCGTCCGGTAAAACACATGGCGAGCATTACGGAACCGGCGCGGGTCGCGGAATTATTACGTGCAATTGACGCCTATAAGGGAACATATCAGGTACAGGCGGCGTTGCGTCTTGCGCCGTTGGTCTTTGTACGCATCGGCGAACTACGGGTGGCGGAATGGGCGGATATTGACTTTGACCGCGCCGAA
>Ga0082212_10011578_pt1 | contig 11183 bp, 12 predicted proteins | sample TergutNt197P3_FD_71548 | JGI IMG/M metagenome (GOLD analysis project Ga0082212, IMG submission 71548) | Neocapritermes taracua P3 segment gut microbial communities from Petit-Saut dam, French Guiana - Nt197 P3 | ecosystem: Host-associated > Arthropoda: Insects > Digestive system > Gut ... | reverse complement strand
AGTACAGGGAGTAACTCTTCGAAGCAAAGGCTTGTGCCACGTAGTTTTCAACCACGGCGCAAACGAATAGATTATCGATCGTCCCCATAGACAATAAAGTGTGTTGGGAGACCCCGCTTTTCATCGTAAGTAAGCCCACATCCCCCATGTACAGCTTAAACGCAGACAGATCCCGGTATACAGATACTGGCATGAAGCCATGCTCAATACGCTCACACTTAAGCACTACGCCTGCAAAAGAAAGCCACTCGATGGACGCCCCAAATATAGCGGATGTCCCTCCTTTTTGTGCACGCTTGTATTGAAACTTCTTATTCTCCTTAGCTAGCTGCACTGGGATGGAGTCGAAAGCTGCGCGAATTCGGACGCTCTCCGATGGGCTTGCATATTTTGCCATATCTGCGATATAGTCATTGATAATATTATTCTGCACATCCGGTACAGTCAGGTAGCTATTGGATTCGAGGTAGGTGGAGACTGCTCTCGGCATCCCCCCGACAACGAGGTATTGCTTGAAGAGCTCAAGCGCTTTCTTATGTAGGCCATCAGGCAATGCAATGCATTCGCTGTAATGGAACCTGATCATGTTACCAAGGCGCTCTTCGGATACCGCCCAAAGGAACTCTTCGAAATCCATAGGATATAGCGTAACAGAATCAACATTCCCCACCGGAAAAGAATACTGATCCCGATTCACCGCGACGCCTAAGAGGCTCCCTGCACAAATGATATGATACTCTGGCGCTTCCTCATGGAAATACTTCAGGGCTGTCAACGCCCTTTCGCACGATTGGATCTCGTCAAAGACGATAAGGGTCTCATCAGGCTCGATACGCTCCCCGGACTCCAGCTCAAGGTATTGTATAATTCGCTTTGGCTCGATGCTGCCTGAGAAGTATGCGCTTACCGCCTGGTTCGTCTCGAGGTTGAAATAAGCGACATTTTGGTAATACTGCTGGCCAAACGAACGAATCGCATAAGTCTTCCCCACCTGGCGCGCGCCATAGACTAAGAGCGGCATACGGCCGCTCTTTTGATTTTTCCAGCGGATGAAATAATCTGTGATTTTCCGTTTCACACTTGACGCCCCCCTGTGTCATCTCCTATGTATCCATTATTCCACAACAATACTATTATGTCAAATATAATTGCACAATTCTGATTTTTCTTGACATAATAGCGAATCATACGCCGACGGTATATGGCTAGTCTAATACCTGTCAGATTGCGCATGTTTAAGCTCACTATCGGCATAGCCATCGGATATGAGGACAAAGCGCATGGGATCAACAAATTCACCAGCGCAAGGGATCCGATCAGCGAAACCGTCCGCTTCTTTAGCTAACCAGGAACGAAGCATATTGTAAATGACCTATTTCTGTGATCGCCACCGCTGTCCATCGATTGGTATGCTTTATAAACGAAAAGGGGAGCCATCTGGCTCCCCTCGTTGTTGTTGTGTTAGCTAACTTGAACCTGATCAGATGGTGCAGATGATGGACTGAGTCGCCTCATCCCACTCTACTGTGTAGCCAAAGGCTTGCAGAAGGGCCCTGAAGGGCAGGTACACGCGGTCATTCCTGATCTGTGCTGCCGCATCGAGAGGTACCTCTGAGGTAGCGCCAGCCTTGGTCACGAGAAGAACATCAGCGCCGACCGTGATCTTGACAACTGTGTTGTCTTTAGACACTGTCGCGGTCTGTGTCTCTTCGTCCCAATCAATAGCGCCGCCAATGGCATTGCCGATATCCCTGACGCCCAGGAATGTCCGGCTGTTCTCGATGAATGCTGGAGACTGTGCGGCAAACGGTGTGTTGCCAGCCACGTAGGAAGGTGCACCGATGAAGAAGATCAGTTGTCCGCCGCCACCTGATGCTGTGCCGAAGGATACGGGGATCGCACCTGTGTAGGTGCGTCCACCGTAGACAGTATCAGGAACGAGCATTTCCACTGCATCTGACGGTCTTACAGGGGCTGCCCCGACTTTCCCACCAGCTACCCATGCATCATATGAAGCCTGATATGCATCTGCTTTTGCTTGGTCAAATCCTGGATTCAGTATCCCTGTACCCGGGATGTCTTTGGTGTCTTCTTTAATGATGACCTGAACGATAACATCACCATCCATATTGCTTGTTACCCTGACGACAGCTTTGCCTTTGTTGAAGTCGGTAACATCCATGGAATTGACAGAAGCAATAGCTCCATCAGGTTTGCTGATGATCGCACCGCTATACCCGCCAATGACAGCGCCTATACCTGTGGCTGCTAGCTTTCCGTCAATATCGACTAGTTCAATATTGACGATAGCTTCCTGGCCTACCGGAGTCACTGTAGGAGGCGTCAACTTGAGAAGTGAAGCAGGTTTCTCTACATTGATTAGTTGGGTGCCAACCAGATTCCTATCAGAATCAACAACTGTCATGGTGATGGTTCCGCTTTTGTCATCCTTCAATTTGAAGGAACCATCAGCCAGCATCTTGCCATCCATGAAGGAAGCGTCACTGATGCTGAGGTTAAAGTCGTTGCCATCAGTTAGCCAGTCGCTGTAGTTCTTCCTGAGTTCGTAATCATCTGTGTCAACCAAGAACACGCCAGGTTCCGGCAGTACTGAACCAGCAGCAATGCTGGTAGATACATAATCCAGCCTGAGGGCTTTGACATCACCTAGATCTCTGATGTTGAATTTATAAGAGATGCTTGAGCCGTTGATCAAGTAAATCTTGATCTCATAATCTCCATCTTTATCCAACTTATCATATGGTACACCAAATTCTGCATCACCAGAAGGATGTGTCCTGTAGATCACATCGTCGGATTTGAGTGAAGATCCAGATGGAGAAGCAACGATCTCTGCTTTCATCTGTGGTCCGGTTGCATCTTTCATCCATGTGGTGATGGTTACACGCGGGTACCCAGTCGTCGCTGATCCGATCGCGCTGAAAGAACCTGATGTCGTGCCGAACATACCAATTCTGAGGAAATCCATACGGTTACTACCAGCATCATATGCACTGAAACGGAACCATTTGGTACCGCTTGATGCACGTGCAACCTTCTGGTTATTACCGCTCTCCCCCCTCAAACTGACAATTCCGGTAGACTGGAACATAATAACTTCATCCCACTTGCCATCTTCTTTTGTTAATGCAGAAGTACCGGTTATTGCTGCCCTTACAACGAATGTACCTGGTCTTGTGGAATATATCTTTGTCTCTGCTCGACCGGATGCGCTACTTGTAACTCTTGTCTGAGTTAAACTTGCTCCGCCAACGCCCTTGGCTATTGACAGTATATACGAAGATTGCTTTTGATACGAAAGGGTGTGCTGATCGGTCGGATGGATCTCTTAATTGCAGCTCACGCAAAGGCAAGCGGTTTGATCATTGTGACGGATAACGAAAGAGAGTTTGTTCGTATCGAAGGGCTTTCGGTGGAAAATTGGGCGCAAAATTGAAACATAGTTTCATATTGACTTTCCTCTTGGGATGGTCTAAACTGAAACCGTGTTTCATTTTGACATTGGGGGGATACCATGGATCGTAGTGCAGGATACAGGACAAAGCAGAGCGAAGCAGTGCTCAGCTATATTTCTTCGCTGGAATCTACCCATGTGACCGCAGCGCAGATCGCAGAACACTTCGCCCAGGAAGGCGCCCCTATCGGGCGCGCGACGATCTACCGCCATCTGGATAAGCTGACGGAGAGGGGCATGCTGCGCAAATACACTACCGATGGCGTATCCGGCGCCTGCTATCAGCAGGCGGATCCCCAGGAAGAGTGCCTGACCCATCTGCATTTAAAATGCGAAAGCTGCGGCGCGCTCCTGCATTTGGACTGCGACGTATTCGACGATATCCAGCTGCATGTCCTCCATCATCACGCTTTTCAAGTGAATGCATTCAAAACCGTCCTCTACGGAACGTGTGGCAACTGCATTGTCAACAAGGAGGCATAGGCGCATGACGAAACGGGCCTTTGTTTTATTTGTGTCCTGTATGCTGCTACTCTTTTTGCTGGCAGGCTGCACAGCGGTGAACCGTCCAAAGGAGGACAAGATACGTATTGTCTGCACGATCTTTCCCCAATATGACTGGGTACGCCAGATCCTTGGCGACAGGCTGGATGAGGTGGAGCTTACTCTGTTGCTAAGCAATCGGATAGACCTGCATAATTATCAACCGTCAGTTGACGACATTGTGACCATATCCACATGCGACCTGTTCGTTTATGTGGGCGGCGAGTCTGACCGCTGGGTGGACAATGTACTAAAAGACGCGGTGAATAAGGATATACTCGTGATCAGCCTGCTGGATCTGCTTGGCGAGAGTGCCAAGATCGAGGAGATCGTCGATGGGATGGAAGACGAAGGCGACGAAGAAGGGTTCGATGAAGGAGACACCTACGACGATGACGGAGAAGAGTATGATGAGCACGTATGGCTTTCCTTGCATAATGCGATGCTCTTTTGCAGGGCGATAGACGAGGCATTATCAACGATCGACCCTAATCATGCAAAGGAGTATCATCAGAGGCTTGCGTCTTACCTGGATGCATTATTGGCACTAGATGCGCAGTATCAAACGGTGCTGGACACAGTCCCGGTCCGGACGCTCCTTTTTGGCGATAGGTTCCCCTTCCGCTATCTCGTGGATGATTATGGCTTGGATTACTTCGCTGCATTTCCTGGCTGCTCTGCGGAGACGGAAGCCAGTTTCAATACCATTATCTTCCTTTCGGAGAAGATGGACGAACTCAGCCTTCCATGCGTCATGGTTACAGAGAGCGCCGACCAGTCCATTGCCAAAACGATCATCCAGAATACATCGGCCAAGAACGAGAGTATCTTTGTGCTGGATTCTATGCAGTCGATCGCCTCGGAGGATCTGCAGAATGGAGTTACCTACCTCTCGATCATGGAGAGTAATCTGAACGTGTTGAAAGAAGCCTTACAGTAAAGGGGTCAAGGGATGTCGCAATTATCCTGCCATGAAGTTACTCTGGGTTATGAGGGAGAAGCCGTGGTGTCCGGGCTATCCTTCGATGTGAATGTCGGCGATTATTTGTGCATTGTCGGAGAGAATGGATCCGGCAAGAGTACACTGATGAATACGATCCTCGGGCTGAAGTCGCCTATGTCCGGCACGATCATGGCTGGCGATGGCCTGGAGCCGAATGAGATTGGCTATTTGCCGCAACAAAACGTGGCGCAGAAGGATTTCCCTGCATCTGTCCGGGAAGTAGTCCTTTCGGGCTGCCTTAACCGCTGCGGGCTGCGACCTTTCTATACGAAGGAAGAAAAACAGATGGCAGCGGATAATATGGAGAAGCTGGGGATATCCGCCCTTGCCAAGCGCTGTTACCGCGAATTGTCCGGGGGGCAGCAGCAGAGAACCCTTCTTGCCCGCGCATTATGCGCCACGAGAAAAATCCTGCTGCTGGACGAACCGGCGGCAGGCCTCGACCCCATGGCTGCGGCAGATATGTATGCGCTGATTGCCGGGCTAAACAGAGAAAAAATCACAATTATCATGATTTCCCACGACATTTCTGCGGCAGTGAGTTATGCGACCCATATATTGCACATTGGCAGGCGTTCATCCTTGTTCTTTGGGACGACAGCTGACTATCTGCAGAGCGAGCCGGGGCTGGCTTACGCCGGATGGGCGGGTGCGTGACGATGATGGACGCAGTGAATAAACTAACCTTGTATTTCCAATACCCCTTTGTGCGCAACGCCATGATCGTTGGGGTGCTGATCGCCCTTTGTTCATCGCTTTTGGGCGTGACCCTGGTGCTGCGCAGATTCTCCTTCATCGGGGACGGTTTGTCCCATGTGGCTTTTGGCGCCATGGCTATCGCCGCGGCAATGAATCTGACGAACAACTTTGTCCTTGTCTTGCCTATTACGATTCTTTGTGCTATCCTGCTGTTACGCACCGGGCAGAATACACGGATCAAGGGGGACGCCGCTATCGCCATGATCTCAGTGGGAACGCTGGCGATCGGCTACCTGATCATGAATTTGTTTTCCAAGTCGTCAAACCTTTCCGGCGACGTCTGCGCCACGCTTTTTGGCTCCACATCGATCCTCACGCTGACCTATATGGAAGTGTGGCTGTGCGCGGTTTTATCTGTACTGGTGATCGCCCTTTTCCTGCTCTTCTACCACAAAATATTCGCGGTCACTTTTGATGAGGATTTTGCGTCGGCTACGGGGAATAACGCCCAGGCGTACAACTTGCTTCTCGCGGTCATCATCGCGGTGGTCATCGTTCTGGCGATGAACTTGGTGGGCGCATTGCTTATCTCCGCGTTGGTGATATTCCCTGCCTTATCCGCCATGCGGGTGTTCAAAAGCTTTCGGTCCGTGACCTTGTGCTCGGTCATCCTGTCAGAAGCCTGTGCCATCCTGGGTATCCTGATCTCCATCGTTGCCGGGACGCCGGTAGGTTCTACTATTGTCGCAGTCGATATCGCCGGGTTCTGTGCATTCAGTCTGACCGGCGCTTTAGCCAGGAGGTAATTCGTATGAAAAAGTATGCATCCATTCTTGTCGCATTGGGTATGCTGTCGCTGCTATGTTTATCCGCTGCGGGATGCTCTGGCAAAGCCAGCGCTGCTAACGCTTCGGACCGGGGCGAAGGCGTCGACGTGGACTTGACAAAGCTAAGCAGTACCATGGTGTATGCCGAAGTCTTCAATATCATGTCCAGCCCGGACGATTATATGGGCAAGACGGTGAGGATGAGCGGGCCGTATTATGCTTCCTATTACGACAAAACAGACCAGTATTACCATTACGTCGTAGTGGAGGATGCGACTTCCTGCTGTGCCCAAGGCTTGGAGTTCATCTGGAACGGCGACCATGCCTATCCGGATGACTTCCCTGATGAAGCGACAAAAATAGAAGTAACAGGCGTTTTTGACAGCTACGATGAGCTGGGCAAAACCTATTACTTCTTGTCTGTTGATGATCTATCTACATTGTAGTAGCTGCTAACCTCTTTGTCCGGAAGCGGCCGATACGGCGACGCCGTCGACCAGGAGGGCAGCTTTACGCAAGCTCAGGTAGTAGTTTTGCTGTGCTTTCGTCAGATTGCTCTGCGCGGATAACAGATCCAATTCTGCGCCATATAAGCCGATCTTCGGCGCCAAGCCCAGAGAGACCTGCAGGGACATAATGTCATGCGCGGTCTGTTTTTCTGCTACCGTCTTCTCTAGCAGTGCGATATCCGCCTTGGCTGTATCCAGACCCGTAGCAGTAGCCCTGGCCAGCGTCTTCATGCCCTGGATCAGATTGTCCCTTGTCAGGATCAGGCTGTCCCGATTGGCGTCAATAACGTTGCGGTCAGTAAAAGCCAAAACGCCGCTGCTGATATTGTCCTTCATCTTGTCGATGGACCGATTGAGAATCTTCAGATTGAGGTTTTTATCCACTGCAGTAGCTGAGAGCCAATCCGGATCATAAGACTCCCGCAGGCCTTCGATGCTGAAAGCCGGATTCAGGCGGAATTCGTGGTCGTCCTTCTTACCCAGCTGCCGCATCAAGCTTCTGCCGGTCATGTCGATCCCATTGACTAGCGTCTGCCTTCTCTCCAAAAGCTCTTCTAAGGCAAGGGCTTTTTTGATGACTTCGGTCGTGGTGCTAAGACCGATTCTTGCTTTGAGTTCTTCGATCTTGAGCTGTTCCCGGCTCAGGTCGATGGTTTTGTCAAGCAGCGCCAGTGAATCATTGAGCTGGAGCCAGGAGAAGAAGAGCTCCTCCCCATTGTACTCGGCTAAAGCCGTCTGAGATGCGATGGAGTCTTTGGCGTCCTCGAGGTTGTCGTCAGCTTGATCAAGACCGGCATATGCCCGGGCAAGCTGAGCCTCGGCTGTGGCGAGTGCAGAAGCGGGCAAGGCGCCAGTTTGGATTAGGGTGTAGGATGCCCCCAATGCATCCCATGCGTCATTCACCGACATGTCCGCAGAGTCCTTGCTGGCTTGGGCAACAACCAGGTCGGCCTTTACCCTGAGCGTTTCGGCGCCCCTCGCCTTGGCCTCTTTCCGCACCTGCTCCAGGGTGAAGAGCTCCTTGGCCGCTTCTTTAGCTGCTTCGTTGATCTTGATCTGCTCCAGCGTATCCTTACTGGCAGGATCGCTGCCCGGGGCAGCGAACGCACCCGCAGAGGAAGCGAGCAAGCCTGTCGAAGGCCCGAAGGCGAAAACAAAGCATAATACAGCGGCAAACAATTTCGTGCTTTGCTTTTTCCAAATACTATTTCTTTTCATAACACGACATCCCTTATTCATATATTTTGACCAGCTGGTCAATACCATCCTAATGATAATAAATATCGTAATCTATGTCAATGAAAACGTGTGAAGTTTAACGCATTGTTCACATAGCAGTGATCATTTGCCGGCCTTGATCAAAGGAGACTTGGTACCCGAGCTGCTCAAATACAGCCCGAAATGGAAGATAAACACGGCCGTCTACATTGATCGCCGGGGCTTCGATGGGCGATTCGAAAGATGAGCCGCCGATATTTCCGTAGATGACCTTAGCCCCGACAGGGATACGAAAGACCGCGTTATCCATCCATAAGGAAACGGCTTGGCTGTCTTGATCCCACATGATCATCGCGTCTAAGGCGTTGCCCATATCCCGCGCACTGAGGTACACCCGGTCATCCAGGACGATAGGTGGCGCGATAATGTCGCGGAAAGCGCCGTCCACAGTATACTGCTTGCCATCCAGGAAGAACTTAATGATAGGCCTGACACGGATAAACCCCACAGCCAGATCCTTTCGGTCAGCGTGCATGTCGCTGATGGATACCGCTACAACATATGCACCCGGTTCTGAAGCGGTGATATAGACCTCCGCTATACCGTCATCGCCGGTTGTTACTTTCGCGGCGGACAGGGACGCCCCCTCGCCAGCCGGGGCGATGGAAAATACCACTTCTATGCCTGGGACGCCTGTACCTTCATCCATCGGGGTGACCCGAACCGGGAGGCTGTATGCGGTTTTGCCATCAGCGTACCATAGTTCGCTCCCTGTCCAAACGAACTCCACAGAGACGGAAGCCGGCGCTGTCGATGCTTCGTTCTTCGTCTCGTTTTGCGCTTCATTGACGGCGGTAGCTGTTGCGCTGTTCGCGCTGGGGGAGCTATCGTTAGCAGATCCGCCTTGATCATACCCGGGAGGGAAGCCGCCGAAAGCGCTCTCCCCGATGATATGCGAGCTGTCGCAGTCCCAGGGCAACTCTGTACCCTGGGCGCATGCACGTGCGCAGTCCGCATGAAGCCCAAGGGCAAAGTATGGCTTGCCTGGGGCGGTGGAGACTACCTTGAGAGAGAAGGTCAGCACATTGCCCAAGACGCCTGGCGTCCCGGCTGCAGAGTCAGCAGCCACATTTGATAGGACGATCCTACCATCGGCGCCTGTGGCGACCCAACTGCCCCCTGCGTCTTGATAGAAGAAGGCGTCGACCTGCATGGAGCGGCTGGTAGCTGCATAAACGCTGCCGCTAAGCGGGGCGCCATCCGTAGAGACGAGAGTCACCAGATACTCGGCGCCTTCGCTGTCTGGCGTGATGATGGTGACCGCTTCAGCGCTAGCCTTTACTACCTCGACCGCAGAGTGGTAGGGATTCGGCGTCCCGGCGAAAATGCTTGCCGGGAGAACGCACATTGCCAGTAGTAAGGATAAAACACAAGCGAAATAGATAGGTTGACCTATACGGATTCTTCTCATTACGTCTTTTCCTCCAAAGCCAGAAATTGTGTATAAACCTTTGGATAGGATCCTATGTAGTACGCCATCAATATCTTGCTTCCCATCATACTCGATTGACACACATATGTAAACAGACCGCGCTACGCACAGTACTCGCGGTTTGTATAATCACAGTAAGGAGTTGCACAATAATATACGTGCCATGAATTGATATAGCACGTATATTCTGATACAATACTATTGATTGGAGTGATGATAATGTCTGATACAACAAACCTGAGCATTAGAATAGATCGGGATTTGAAAGAAGAGGCGGATTATATCTTTAATTCTCTAGGAATGAATCTGACCACAGCAATAACCATCTTTGTGCGCCAGGCGGTTAGGCAGAAGAAAATCCCCTTTGAAATTGCCCTCTATCCGGGAAATGATGGTACGGGTATATCTATGCGCGACGCCATGCTTGCTTCCGAACGGATATGGCTAAACTCTGTACGAAACGGTACCGATAATATGACGATGGAAGAAATCGAAGCAGAAATCACCGAAGCGCGCGCGGCGAAGAAAATGCGCAATGCCAGCACATGATACCTACATATGTTGTGCTGGACACAAATGTTCTCGCCTCTGCACTGATGTCATCGCTTGGTAATCCAGCAAAAATATTCAAAATGTTTTTAACCGAAGCTCTAAAGCTCATTTACTCTGAGGATATTATTGCCGAATACGAGGATGTTTTATACAGGCCACGCTTGCGCATCCTTGCCGAGGACGCCGACATTGTGCTTATGGCCATCCGGCAGCATGGAGAGCTGGTGGCTCCAACCCCAAGCACGTTTCCCATGACCGATGAGGACGACCGTTGCTTCTATGACGCAGCGAAAATCGCAGCTGCATATCTTGTAACAGGGAATACGCGGCATTTTCCTGCAGAGTCTTTTATACTTACCCCGGCTGAATTTCTGCAATTATGAACAAAATCCGGGCTGATACAATTGCCTGAGTTTTGTTCATATACGGTAAAATCGATTTGTCGATTCCTTAGTTTTGTTCATTGTCCAGAGCAACAAACAAAACTTATCAATCCCGTGCTGCGCAATAGTTTGTAACTACACCCTTCAATGTTACGCCGCGGGCGAACCCCGGAAGATTTTCTCCCGGATTAAGCTCCGTTAAACGTCCCGACGTTTATCTTTTTTAACGGAGCTTAATAAACTATCCGATTTGTATACGCCTGATATAAACATATAAATTTTTACTATAAGATTTGATTGACAATATCAATACTTTCCTTTAATTGATTCTTGAATTTTTGGAACACGCCTATACACGCCATATCCCCGGATTTAATGTTTTCATATACATTTCTATATACAGACTCGACTTTTTTTGGAATCTCATCATCGGACATCCCGGTAAAAACCTGGCCTCCAGCAAAAATTTTAAATACGATGCA
>Ga0082212_10011577_pt1 | contig 11183 bp, 10 predicted proteins | sample TergutNt197P3_FD_71548 | JGI IMG/M metagenome (GOLD analysis project Ga0082212, IMG submission 71548) | Neocapritermes taracua P3 segment gut microbial communities from Petit-Saut dam, French Guiana - Nt197 P3 | ecosystem: Host-associated > Arthropoda: Insects > Digestive system > Gut ... | reverse complement strand
GATTATTACCTGCGTCAAAATGAAGCGGCCGACCTCGGGATGATCTGCGGAGGCGACGTCACGGTTCATTTTCAATACCTGGCGCCCGAGGAGGAGCCGATCGCTTTCCTCAGCCATGTTTTGGAACTATGCCGGGCAGGTGAAGAGACATGGCTTACAACCGCATTCGGTAACGACGGTAACTGGTCTATGGCCACAGTCGATGAAGACGGGCAAATCATCGAATCCTGCGGTGATTTCCCCATTCCGTCGCTAGATGAAGAGTTTCTCGGCCCCCGCTGCTGTATTAGCGCAGAAAATGCCTATACCCTATTCGCTCAACCCCTGAGGATTTCCGGGGACGTCTATATCTTTGGCGCCGGCCATGTTTCCTTGCAGCTCGGACCCTTTCTGGACATGGTATTTTTCCCTTTCACCGTGATTGACGACAACCAAGAGTTCGCCAACCAGTATCGTTTCCCCCAATCAAGGGAAGTCATCATCTCCGATTATCAACGCGCCTTTGAAAAGATACAGGTAGGGTCGGACGACTATATCGTAATAGTTACCCGGGGACACACTTACGATCATGCGGTCCTGACCCAGGCGCTAAAGACAAACGCCCGGTATATAGGGATGATTGGGAGCAGAAAGAAAAATGACGCGATCTTTCAAAAACTGATCCTTGAGGACGGTTTTACTTACGCCGACCTCCGCAGGGTACACGCGCCCATTGGCCTTCCGATCGGCGGGGAGACGCCGGAGGAGATCGCCCTTGCCATCGCGGCGCAGCTGGTGCAAGTCAGAGCCGGTAACGGGGGATAAAGCCTTCGGCAGACGAACTGCAGCAGTAGCAGCGACGAGCCGCCGCAGTGGACAGGCCGCCGTAGCAGCCGAGGCGGCTAGGCTTCCGGGGCGGCTAGGCAGCCGGCGCGTCTACGCTTCCGGCGCGTCTACGCTTCCGGCGCCGAAGCTTTCCGGGCGAGCCGCCTCCCCCACAGCGATACGACAATGCCGGATAAACACACAGCGGCGGCGATGAGGAAAGCGCTGCGCATTCCATACATAAACGCGTCGTCCATGCCGCTCTCCCGCACGTATCCGGTCACACGATAGCCCAGGACACGGCTCATCCCGCCGTACAAGATGGCGGTGGTGAAGGAGATGCCTACGGTCGTGCCGATATTGCGGATCGCCATGCCAGTGGAGCCGCCGATGCCCAGCTTATCCCGGGGGACATTGGACATGATCAGGGAATTATTGGGCGCCTGAAAGAGCGCGGTCCCAGTATTAATGATACAAAGGAAGAGAACCATGGTCAAAACGCTGGAGGACTTGGTCAGCGTCGCCATGAGCAGCAGACCGGCCAGATTGACGCTCTGCCCCAGCAAAGCCAGCCTCTCGCCGCCTACTCTGTCGCTGAGGAACCCGCTCATGGGCGTGATGATCAGTACGATGACAGGGGAAACGGTCATGTATAGGCCGGCTACATCTGCGGGCGTACCGAGGACGCCTTGCATATAGAAAGGGATGCTTATACTCAGGAAGGAATTGGTGAACGAGAGTATGCATGAGGTGAATACGTTCACCGAATAGCCGATATTGTGAAAGAGGCTGAGGTCCATCAGCGGCATCACTTTTTTTCGCTGCACAGTGATGAAGGCGGCGAAAGCCAAAGCGGATATCGCGAGTCCGGACAGAATGGTGACGCTGGTATAACCCGCTGCATAGCCCTCCTGAAGCGAATACAATAGGGGTAGGATGGCGGCGACATAGAGCAAGGCGCCGGGATAGTCCATCTTTTCCTTGTGGGCAGGCGTGTCTTTGGGAAAAAACTTCATACCCAGAAAGAAAGCCAGCACGGCAAGGGGGACCTTGAGCCAAAAAATGTATTGCCAGGGCATGTGGGTGACGATGAAGCCGCCCAGGGATGGACCTGCCAGCGTGCCTAGGGAGATGGCGCCTCCGTATATGCCAAGGGCCCTGCCCCGCTGATGCTCGGGGAACACCATCGTGATGATGCCCTGGCTATTGGCCATGGTACAAGCTGCGCCGACCGCCTGGATGACCCTTGCCGCCACAAGCATGGCAAGGGAGTTCGCTATGCCGCTGAAAAAAGTGCTGAAAGCGTAGATAGCGATGCCGATGATGTAGAATTTCGTTTTGCCGATGATATCCCCAAGCCTGCCGAAGGCCAGGACAATGGCTGCGATGGTGATGGAATAGGAGCTGACGATCCAGATAATGGCGCCTGAAGATACGCCCAGACTTTGACTAATGGTTGGCAAAGCGATGTTCAGCATGCTACCGTCTAAACCGTCCATGATCATCTTGAAGACGATCACAGTGAGGACAAGCCATTTTCGGTCATCTGCCGACCCGGTGCTCTCTGTGCTCATTCTCCACCTTTTCCCAGCCCGATGGACTTGATCTGACAGCCGTATTTGAGTTTCAGGTTATCCATTGCCTCAGCATCCGCTGCCATGGAGGGGTCTTGGATTAGGTTAGCGGAGTAGTCCTGCAAGAAAGCCTGCCAGCGCGTCTGCCCCCCGATATCGTACATGACCGACTGGGTCAAGGCAGTAATGCTATGGGAAGCAAACAGAGGGATCTTGACAACGCATTCGGGGTAGGCAGTAAACACTTCGTCATAGACCTGGAAGCGAATTTCGCCTGCCGTGACATAATACATCTCGTTTTCTGTGGGGAATTCCACCCACTCGGCATGAAAGCCAGGCGCCATCTCTGCCGCCCACATCTCATTGACGCCGCCGTTTTCCCACCGGGCGGAGATCATCTTCATGGTGACGCCATCCAGTTGGAAAGTATCCATAGGCCTGGAAATATGCTTGATCGCGCTGACCTGCTCAGCCGGAACCTCTACGCAAGGGAACGGCGCCCGCCGCATCGTATCGTGCTGACTGGATACAAATCGGGGGAAATAGTCGGGCCTCTTTACCACGTCCGGATTCATTTGCCTTAGTAAAGCGCGTTCCATAGCCGTATCGCTGTTTTTCATATCATGAAAGAAGCCGCGGTACTTAGTTGGCGCGCGAAAGGACATGCCGTGGGCTTGCCAAGGCTGAAGATGGATAATACTACCAGGCTCTACGTACGCCTTCTTGCCGTCGACATACAGGTCCATGCCGCCGCTGTCCACAAAAAAGCATTCATAACCCATGCTGTGTTCGTGAAAATGGACATTGTCCGGATCGCCCGGATACATGACCGAATCTGTGACGCAGAACAGTCTGTGTACGCCTTGCCCCAAATGGATTGTCCGCTGATCTTCCCCCCTGCTGCCATCGGGGCGTTCCCCGAGTACCTGCGGGTTGATCCAGTTCTCCTGGTCATTCAGGTCGATGAGATATGGATGTTTCATTGTCTGGCCCCTTCCTTCATCTCTTTGTTCATCTGACGATAATCGAGTCCCATCGAATTATACCACAGTAGGCGTTATCATATGTATACATGTATAATTTCAAACGTGTATACTTGATAAGCGCTGCGTATTCGGATATACTTGATGATGTGTATTCATTTTGGAGCAATCGTGATGAGCCAATGCTACGGACGGGATGAGTGATATGGCGTATTTATATTTCCCTGGGTGTACATTGAAGACGAAGGCAAAGGAGCTGGACGCCTATGCCAGACGATCGGCGGAGGCTTTGGGCGTATCCCTGATCGAGTGGGAAGAATGGCAATGCTGCGGCGCGGTATACCCCCAAGCCCAGGATGAGATTGCTACGCGCCTTTCCGCTGTTCGTATCCTGGATGAAGCGCGCAAAAACGACAGCGACGTATTGACCCTCTGCTCCGCGTGCCATCATGTGATCAAACGGGTCAATCAGGATATGCAGACGAACCAGGATATCCGGACAAAGGTCAACAACTACCTTGGCCTGGACACGCCTTACACCGGAGGGGCGCGCGTGGTCCACTATATGGAGATGCTCAGGGATTCGGTAGGTTTTGATTCGTTGAATAAGAAGATAACAAACCCCCTTGAGGGGCGGAAGATCGGCGCCTACTACGGCTGTATGCTGCTGCGCCCAAGCGCGGCTATGGGCTTTGACGATCCGGAGAACCCGTCCATCATGGAGCGCTTCATCTCAGCACTGGGCGGCGCGCCAGTGGTCTATCCGTATCGGAACGAATGCTGCGGCGGTTATGCGGCGCTGGAGGAAAGCGGGACGGTACAGGAGCTGTGCGGCAAGGTCATGGCTTCCGCAATAGAGCACGGCGCGGAGGCATTGATCACTGCATGCCCGCTATGCAGGTATAACCTGCAGAAAAACGCGCCGGCTCATGCGCTGCCTGTGTACTATTTCACAGAGCTACTGGCCGAAGCGCTAGGCGTGAAGGAAGCGGGAGCATAGGAGATACCCATGAGTACGAACAATACAGTACTAGCTGAACAAGTATCCAGGATGAGCGGCGTCAACGCGCGAAAGTGCATGAAGTGCGGGAAATGCTCAGCCACATGCCCGTCTTTTGGCTATGTGGACGTCCATCCCCACCGTTTTGTGATGAAGGTGGAGGAAGGCGATGTGGAAGGTTTATTCACATCAGACCTGATATGGAAATGCCTGTCCTGCTTCGCCTGTGTGGAGCGCTGCCCGCGAGGCGTCGAGCCCTCCAGGCTGGTGGAAGCCGTCCGCTTGTCTATAGTCCGGGAGCGGGGCGCGAACTACAAAAAACCAGACGATATCCCCCAATCGGTGGAAGACGATGAAGAGATACCACAGCAGCTCATCACGAGTTTTCTCCGCAAGTATAGTAAATAGGGTGTGAATAGAGTGCAGAAAATCGGTGTATTCGTATGTTGGTGCGGCAGCAATATTGCCGGTACGGTAGATATTGGCAGGGTCGTGGAAGAGGCCAAGGCGGAGCCTGGCGTAGTCTATGCGGCTGACTATCAGTATATGTGTTCGCAGGCCGGGCAGTCCTCCATTCGCCAAGCGGTGGAGGAGTACGGGCTGACCGGCGTCGTGATCTGCGCCTGTTCCCCCCGGATGCATGAGGCGACGTTCCGTAAGACCGTAGAGAGCGCCGGGGTCAATCCGTATATGGTGGAGATCGCCAATATCCGGGAGCACTGCTCGTGGATCCACAAGGACAAGGAGGAAGCGACAGCCAAAGCCATCATCCTGTCCCGGGCAGCGATCGCGAAGCTCAACCAAAACGCGCCCCTATACCCCGGCGAAAGTGAAGTGGTCAAAAGGGCGCTAGTCATCGGCGGCGGAATCGCCGGGATACAGACCGCGCTGGACGTCGCTGACGCCGGCTACGAAGTGGATATTGTGGAAAAATCCCCCACGATCGGCGGGCGGATGGCGCAGTTGGATAAGACGTTCCCCACACTGGACTGCTCCGCCTGCATCCTGACGCCAAAGATGGTGGAGGCAGCTTCCCACGACAAGATCCACCTCTACACCTACAGCGAAGTGGAGGAAGTGTCCGGTTTCGTCGGGAACTTTACCGCCAGGATCCGCCAAAAGGCGCGCAGCGTCAATCGCGAATTATGCAACGGCTGCGGCGAGTGCATGACGAAATGTCCGTCAAAGGTCGCGGTTAACGAATTTGACCAGGGGCTATCCAAGAGAAGCGCGATTTATGTGCCATTCGCGCAGGCTGTGCCCAATACCCCTGTCATCGACAGGGAAGCCTGCACCCATTTTCTAACTGGAAAATGCGGCGTGTGCGAAGCCGTCTGCAGCGCCAAGGCCATCGACTATGACCAGCAGGACGAAATCATCGAAAAAGAATACGGCGCCATCGTTACGGCTACAGGGTTTAGGCCCATAGACGTCAGCCGCTTTGACGAATACCAGTATAGCCAGTCCAAGGACGTCGTCACGTCGTTGGAATTCGAACGTATTTTGCATGCCTCAGGCCCCACGGGCGGGCAGTTGGTCAGGCTATCCAATCAGGAGAAGCCGCGATCCATCGTCTTTGTCCAATGTATAGGCTCCCGCTCCGACGACGGGCGAGGCAAGCCCTACTGCTCTAAGATCTGCTGTATGTACACCACGAAGCACGCCATGTTGGTGAAGGAGAAGTACCCCGATGTGGATGTGACGGTATTTTATATAGATGTGCGCACAGCGGGTAAGAGTTTTGACGAGTTCTATCGCCGCGCAGCAGAAGTCTATGGTGTGCGGTATATCAAGGGCATGGTCGGCAAGGTAGCCGAATGGGAAGGCCGCTTGCGCGTACAGGCTTCTGATCTGCTGGAAGACGAGCAGGTCGTTATCGACGCCGATATGGTCGTTCTTGCCGCGGCTATCGAGCCGGATCCCGGCGCGAGGGCGATCGGGACATTGCTCACGGCAAGCATGGATCAAAGCGACTTTTTCACTGAGGCGCATCCGAAGCTAAGGCCAGTAGAGAGCCCGACTGCGGGGGTATTCCTGTCCGGTATGTGCCAGGGGCCAAAGGACATCCCGGAGACGGTAGCCCAGGCAGGCGCGGCGGCAGTCAAGGTCATCGGCTTGCTGTCAAAAGACAAGCTAATCGGCAACCCCTGCATCGCTTGCTCTGACGAATTGTTATGCAATGGCTGCGGCGCCTGCGAGAATGTATGTCCATACGGCGCGATCTCTTATGTAGAGAAGATGATTACGGATCACGGCAAACGCGAGACACGGCGTGTTGCGCAGGTGAACGAAGCCTTATGTCAGGGCTGCGGCGCATGTACAGTCGCCTGCCCGTCCGGCGCGATGGATCTCAGAGGGTTCTCCAGCAGGCAGATCATGGCGGAGGTGGATGCGATATGCAGATGAATGACACGGAATTTCAGCCTCTGATCGTATCGTTTTGCTGCAACTGGTGCAGCTACGCAGGCGCGGATCTGGCTGGATCCAGCCGCCTTACCTATCCCGCTGAGGTTAAGATTATCCGGGTACCCTGCTCCTGCAGGATCAACCCCATGTTTATCCTGCGGGCCTTCCAGAGGGGGGCGGACGGCGTGATTGTCAATGGCTGCCATCCGGGGGATTGCCATTACTCCACAGGGAACTACTATACCCGAAGGAGAATGACCCTGCTCTTTAGTATGCTTGACTATCTGGGCATCGAGAGGGAGCGGGCCAGGGTGGAATGGGTATCTGCGGCGGAAGGCGCCAGATTTGCTTCTGTGATGAATGATTTCGTGGGGCAGATCCGCGAATTAGGCGAAAACAGGAAGCTGCGCGATATTCGCACACAAAGAGCAGAGGCCAGCGAATCATGGGAGATTGCCGATGTATAGAATGAATGACGAGATGAAGCAAAAAGCCGAGGGCATGCTGAAGACAGGCGCTGTCAGCTCAGTGTTAGGCTGGAAAAAAGGAGGCTTCGCCTATGACCCGTCGCCTGCTTTCTTCAGCTCCGCCGATGAACTGGACGCCCTTATATATAACGGTTTTTGTGGCAGCAATCTGAGCAAGTATCTTGCCGGGCGCCGCGAAGGGGAAGGGAAAACCATGGTTTTTCTCAAGCCCTGCGATACATATAGCCTCAACCAGCTCTTAGCGGAAAACCGTCTAGACCGGGAAGCGGTCTATGTGGTGGGCGTCGGCTGCAAGGGCATGATCGATATGGATAAGCTCCGCGATATGGGCGTCAAGGGCGTCTTGGATGTGCAGGAAAACGGAGCCGCCGGCGCCGGCGAGGATCTGGTGATTCGTACGCTATATGGCGAGCATACCTGCCCCCGCAAGGAAGTACTGCTGGAAAAATGCGTGAGCTGCAAAGGCAAGGCATTTCAGGTCTGCGATGAGAGCATTGGTGATGCGTATTTCGACGATGTGGAGCAAGCGGACCGCTTCGTCCAAGTGGACGCACTGGAGGCGCTTTCACCTGACGAGCGATTTGCTTTTTGGAGAGGCGAGTTGTCCAAGTGTATCCGCTGCAATGCGTGCAAAGCCGCCTGTCCCGTCTGCACATGCCGTACTTGCGTATTCGACAGCACAAGCTCAGGCGTGGGGGCAAAAGCCAACGCCAACGACTTTGAAGAAAACCTCTACCATATCATTCGCGCTTTTCATGTGGCAGGGCGGTGTACCGACTGCGGAGAATGCAGCCGGGTATGCCCGCAAGGGATCCCTTTGCACCTGCTGAACCGAAAGCTGATCAAAGATATCAATACCTATTTTGGCGAATACCAGGCGGGTACCGACCCTGATCTACCTTCGCCATTGCTGAACTACGATCAGGAAGACGCCGAGCCGGACGTCATCTATGGCAGAAAGGGGGCAAGGTAATGCTGACGATCCCTCTCTCCCAAGTAGACGCCTTGTTTTCGCTGATTGACAGCAAAATGCCGCTGTACATACCTATCCAAGCCCAAGGGCAAGTATCCTTCGGACGATGGGCGCCCGACGCCCAGGTACGGCTGGATCATCTCCTGCCCGCCAGACCGGTAAAGGAATTCTTCTTTCCGCAGACGGAGAATATCGCCAGCTTTCAAACGAAAGGCAAAGAGCTTGTGATCGAAGAAAGCCGGGAAGCAAGCGGCGCCTTCGCCGTATTCGGCGTCCGGGCTTGTGACGCCAGGAGTGTCTCGCTGCTGGATCGGGTGTTTTTCGACGAACCTGCGGATACGTTTTATCAAGCGCGGCGTGAGGGAGGCATTCTGATCGCCCTAGCATGCGGCGCGCCTGAGGAGACTTGCTTCTGCACAGCCTTTGGCGTCGACCCTACAGAGCCGGGAGGGGATGTGTCCGCCTGGCTAAGCGATAAGGCCCTCTACTGGGAATGCCTTACAGAAAAGGGCGCGAAGCTGACAGCGCTGCTCTCGGATCTGCTTACGGATGCGGGATCGCAGGATGAGGAAGCAGTCAAGGCTCAGCAGGAAGAGACCAGGGCGATCCTGGGGAGACTTCCATTAAATGATCTTGATCTGGATGGTTTTACAGGGGACTCGACGATGGACTTTTTCGACGCCCCCCAGTGGAAAGGCCTCCACGAAGCCTGCCTTGGCTGCGGCGCGTGCACCTTTATCTGCCCGACCTGCCATTGCTATGATATCCAGGATTTCGACACGGGTCACGGCGTCCGGCGCTTCAGGTGCTGGGACTCCTGTATGTACTCGGATTTTACGCTGATGTCCCATGGCAACCCGCGCCAGAGCCAGCTTGAGCGTTTTCGGCAGCGGTTCATGCACAAGCTGGTCTATTACCCGGCGAATCATGAGGGGATCCATGCGTGTGTAGGCTGCGGGAGATGCATAAGCAAATGCCCTGTGTCCGCAAATATTACAAAAGTCATCAATACTTTGGGGGTGGATCAGCATGTCTCTTAACGATACCCTCATCCCGGGATTGGGTGTGGTCACGGATATCCGGCGGGAGACGCCTGACGTCAAGACCTTTCGGATCAATAGCCCCGGCGGCGGCGTACCTTTTTCGCATATGCCGGGACAATGCGCTATGCTGTCCATGCCCGGCGTAGGCGAAGCGATGTTTTCGGTCACATCGTCCCCCACCAATGGCGAGTATCTGGAATTCAGCATCAAGCAGACCGGCGTACTCACCGACTGGCTTCACGCCATCGAGCCGGGGCAGCAGGTCGCTATCCGCGGCCCGTATGGCAACGCCTTCCCTGTGGATACCGCCCTCAAGGGCAAAAACCTTCTCTTCATCGCCGGGGGCATAGGGCTGGCGCCATTGCGTTCGGTGATCAACTATGTGCGCCACCATCGGGAAGCGTACAAGGCGGTGGATATCGTGTATGGCGCCCGTTCTAAAGAAGACCTGGTCTTTTTTGAAGAGATCAGCACCCAATGGGCGCTTGCGGAAGGCGTGAACGTCCATCTGACCATAGATCAAGCCCAGGACGGATGGGACGGTAATGTGGGTTATGTAGCTGATTTCGTGAAAGCCTTAGCTTTTAGCCCGGACAGGACGGCATTGGTATGCGGCCCGCCGATCGTCATCAAGCTGGCGATCGATGTGCTGGAAGGCATGGGCTTTGCAAAGACGGATATCTACACCACGATGGAATTACGGATGAAATGCGGCGTGGGGAAATGCGGACGATGCAATATCGGCACGAAGTATGTCTGCAAGGATGGCCCGGTTTTTCGCTGCGATGAGCTGACAGAATTGCCCAATGAGTATTAGCCGCGTGCAAGGAAGCGAGGAAAACATATGCTGGACATGGTGAATATCTATCTATTTGGGAAGAAATACGAAGTCCCCGCAAGCGCTACCATCCTGGTAGCCATGGAGTACGCGGGGTATCAGCTCGTCCGGGGCGTAGGCTGCCGGGCTGGGTTCTGTGGCGCCTGCGCGACGATCTACCGGATCAAAGGCGACCGGGAGCTAAAGGTTGGGCTGGCCTGTGGGACGCAGGTGGTGGACAATATGTATATTGCCACACTACCCTATTTCCCTCTGATCAAGCAGGTCTATGATATCAATGTGATTAAACCTACGGAGCAGATCATGATGCAGCTCTATCCGGAGATTTATAGCTGTGTCGGCTGTAACGCTTGTACAAAAGGCTGCCCGCAAAAACTCAATGTGATGCAGTACATCGCGTATGCGCAGAGGGGCGAGTATGAAAAGTGCGCAAAGGAGTCTTTCGACTGCATTATGTGCGGCATCTGTTCTTCCCGCTGCCCGGCAGGCATATCCCATCCCCAGACGGCGATCCTGGCAAGGCGGCTGTACGGCAAGTACATTGCCCCGCCGGCTGAGCACCTGGTTAATCGGATGAAGGAGTTGGAAGACGGAAGCCTCGAGGCTCTGGTGGAGCAGGTCATGAATATGCCTATCGAAGAGATCAGGGCGATGTACGACACAAGGGATATCGAGAAAGAAATAGAGGATTAGGGGGAGAAGGCATGTATACGCCAGAGATGCTCGCATCCATAGAAAGAGTCGAGGCGACAAGAGCAGCCCGTATGGGCGTCGAGCCGCAGAGGATGACGGCGCAGGAAAAGGATGACCTGCTAAATGCTTATCATCCGGATTTCAAACTGGAAACCTTTTCCGAAATCAAAGTCGGACCAAATAAAGGCGACAAAGCGCCCATGGAGCTGGCAGCGCTCCTCCACGGGTACAGCAGGATCCCCAGCAGCCACATCAATCTGGAACGTTATGATTATGATGTGGATGTACTGGTCATAGGCGGCGGCGGGGCAGGGTCTTCCGCGGCGATCGAGGCCCACAATGCCGGGGCGAATGTGATGATCGTCACCAAGCTCCGTATCG
>Ga0082212_10011576_pt1 | contig 11184 bp, 6 predicted proteins | sample TergutNt197P3_FD_71548 | JGI IMG/M metagenome (GOLD analysis project Ga0082212, IMG submission 71548) | Neocapritermes taracua P3 segment gut microbial communities from Petit-Saut dam, French Guiana - Nt197 P3 | ecosystem: Host-associated > Arthropoda: Insects > Digestive system > Gut ... | reverse complement strand
GTAAGCGAATACAGTGACAGCGCTCCTTTTGTAGCGGCACGCTACAATGGACATTATTTTGTGGGTACGGACAATGGTATCTTCGGGTTGCTGTTTGATTCACCCCCCGAGGCCATGATACGTATCGAAAAGTACACAGACGATACAACGCCCAATTATCCGGCAATGTCGGTATTTGTTCCGGCTGCTGTTCATTTGGCTGCCGGCAAAGATATTGTCGAACTGGGAAGTCCGTATCCGGATTACCAGCGCAAGGGTACAGTGCTGGCCACTGTTGATGAATCGCGTATTACGGGTACCATTATTCACATCAATGCGTTCGGGAACGTTGTCACCAACATCACCCGCAGCGATTTCGAGAGAATTGGTAAAGGTCGCCCCTTTGAAATTATAGTGCAAAGTGCCCGGTATAAAATTACCCGCATCAACCGGTATTTTCACGAAACAAGTCGCGGCGAACTGTTGGCTGTATTCAATATTTCCGGATACCTCGAAATTGCCATCAACAAGGGAAAAATGGCTAATTTATTGCAACTTTCTCTTGATTCTAATATCATTGTCAAATTCTTAAATAAAAAATAAGAAGATGATAATTTTTTTTATTTAGAAATTTACATTAAATTTGCAGCCCAAACAATAACTAAAAACAGAATCATGCCGGAGAAACCCTCTATGCAAAAAACGCTCAAGTTTAAATTAAATTCGCTGCTTGAGATCACACGTGCGATTAATAACAATCAACCTGTTGATGTGTTGCTTGAAAATTATGTAGATATAATATGCAACAAACTAAATGTCGGGAAAGTCGTCATGTTCAAACACAATGAAAGTTGGGAATGTATTTTGTCGGCAGGAATATCACGGGATACGGTTGACAATATCAAAGTCAAAGAAACGATACTTGCATACACAGAGATTACCTTTATTACTTCAGAACAGGGTTTACTGCCGGGGTTCGATATTGTGATACCGGTTTACAATAATAACACGCCTATTGCTTATGTACTGATTGGTGATATTGAGGAAGAAATGGAAGGGATAGCTCCTGTGATCAAACATCTGCATTTCATTCAAACCATCTCCAATGTCATTGTGGTAGCCATCGAGAATATCCGCCTTTTTCAAGAAAGTCTGCAACAGGAAGCGCTCAGAAAAGAGTTGGAACTGGCTTCGCAGATGCAAAACATGCTTGTACCTAATCCGAAAGATCTTCCGCGTAACAGCCATTTGCTCATGAATGCGTTCTACAAGCCACATTATGAAGTAGGAGGCGATTATTTCGACTGTATTGAACTGGGCGATCACAAGATTGGGTTCTGTGTCGCCGATGTGTCGGGCAAAGGAATGGCTGCTGCCTTACTGATGTCCAATTTTCAGGCCACATTGCGGGCGCTGTTCACTTCCGATATTTCCATGGAAGGACTTTTGCAAAAATTGAACAAACGAGTATACGAAAGCGCTCAAGGTGAAAAGTTCATCACTTTGTTCATTGCCCGTTACGACTACGGCACACAACAGTTTGAATACGCAAATGCAGGACATACGCCGGCTATTGTGTACCGCATGGATAGCAAAAGCACTAAATTGCTCGAAAGTTCATGTCTTGCCATCGGGATGCTCGAACGGTTGCCTTTCGTTAATGCGAAGAAACTTACGATCATGGAACACAGTTTGATGCTCATGTACACCGATGGAATGGTCGAACTGCTGTCGGATACGGAAGTAGGAGGTGTCAAATCGGCATTCAACGTCCTGTTATCGGCGATACAAAAAGGCTCCAATATTGACAATGTCATCAATCAGGTGATAGATACACAAAGCCTCAACCGAAACAATCAGGATGTTTTCGATGATATTACTCTTTTGGGAATAGAATTTTTATCGTAAGGAATTTTATAGTCTGTTATGTCTCAACAATTAAAACGTACAATTAGAATCATTTTCATTGTTGTTGTAGCATTAATGCTGATCTGGTATTTTGGCTTTGAATTTCCGTTTCGCGGAAGACCGTTCAATGCGTCCATACATGGTAACCCGCCGCTGACGCCACGCTGGGCGCTGGAATGCTGGCTGTGGGAAGACGACGTCAATACCGCAGAACGCGTGGATACCCTGCTGGAAGGATACGCAAAACATGACATCCCTGTCAGAACTATTCTCATTGACAGCCCATGGAGTATGCGTTACAACGATTTTGAAATGGATACGACGCGATATCCAAACCCTAAAGAATGGTTTGCCAAACTGAAAAACAAGGATTACAGGATTATCCTCTGGATGACTACTATGGTGAACAGCCGTAGCGATGATACCAAAGTTAAGGATTCCGAAGACTGGTATCATTTTGCTAAGGAAAAAGGTTATCTGGCGGGTAACGGTGCACAAATCAAATGGTGGAAGGGAAAAGGCGGATTTATTGATTACTCGAATCCCGATGCGGTCGCATGGTGGCAGGACATGCAGCAACAGGTATACGATCTGAACATTGACGGATGGAAACTCGATGGAACGGCAACATACCTGCATTCAATGTTTGGACCGATACCGCTGTTTTATACGAAGACACACCGAGGCATCATGACTGCCCGCACGTATATGAATCATTACTACAGGACGGAATATTTTCACGGTTTGACCAAAAATCCCGAATTTGTCACCCTGTCCCGCGCCATAGACAGATGGTACCATCCGGAAGGTTTTGCACCGCGTGACGCCGCACCCGTGACATGGGTGGGCGATCAGAAACACACATGGGAATCGGCTGGCAAAAAATCCGGCGATGATGCAGATCATGTTGATATTGCCCTGGACGGAATAGAAGGAATAGAAATGGCTTTGCAGCATATCATCGCCAGTGCAAAGGCGGGTTATAACATCATCGGTTCGGATGTAGCAGGATTTTCAGGATCCGTCATTCCTCCACGACTGTATATTCGATGGGCGCAATTATCAACATTTTGCGGGTTGTTTCTCAACGGAGGTCATGGCGAGAGAGCGCTTTGGAAAAGAAGCCGTCAGGAATTGGAAATCATACGTAAATTCTCATGGCTTCATACGGAATTGGTACCCTACATGTATTCATACGTGGTAACCGGACATCAGGGAGGCGCTCTGCTTCAGCGTCCCGTCAAAGGAAAATATCACTACATGTTTGGCGATGACTTTCTTGTAGCGCCCATATTTCAAGACCGGTTGACCAATCAGGTACATTTACCGAAAGGCAGTTGGCGATACTTTTTTAATGATGACGAGGTAGTACAAGGGCCAGCGCAATTCAAAAAAGATTTTCCGCTGGATGAATATCCGGTTTATATCCGCGAAGGAGCAATCGTTCCCATGGATATCAAAAGAGATTATACAGGCATTGGCGATCAATACTCAGAAGGATTGATCACCTTATTAATATACCCGAAAGAGAACAATAGTTTCAGACTCCATCATTCTGAAAATGAAAGTACATTAATCACGTCGGAAGATAACGGCGGTCAACTCCATATCCGAATCGAAGGAAAAAAGATTCCGCACATTTTAAACATAAAAATATCCGAAAAACCTAAAACAGTAGCACTGGATGGCATATTCCTGACTGAAAACAAAGATTATGTTTTCGATCAAAACGGAAAACGGTTGATCGTGACTACATATACTTACGATTCCGGAGAATATATAATCAACAAGTAAACAATTCCAAACCACTTAAATAATATGTTATGAAACTCATTAGATTTACCATTTGTTTATTTTTTCCGGCATTGGTTTTTGCCGGACAGTTAGATTTTTCGAAGGCAACATTAGTCGTCTCAAAAGAAATCAAGTCGCCGGTACGCGAAACTATTATTCAGGTTTTGTGTGAAGAAATTGCCCAACGCACACAGATCAACGTTCCGGTATCGGAGAAATGGTCTCAGACGCCGGTTATAGCGATCGTTCCGGCAACAGAACAAACCTTGCTGGGCATACCTGTACCCTCGCCGGCAAAAGCGCTGACCAAGCCCGAAGGTTTTGCCGTTGTTTTGGGTAACCACGCCGGGCGGCCTGTATTATGGCTGATCGCATCCGATCAGAGAGGCGCACTGTTTGCAGCAGGTCACTTTTTACGTTATGCATCACTGGGAAAGAAAAAGATTACGGTTGATCCATCCTGCGAAACCGTGACAGAACCCGAATATCCGTTGCGTGGGCATCAGTTAGGCTATCGCGGTCAGTCCAATTCATACGATGCGTGGTCGCCTGCGCAGTATGAGCAACATATTCGAGAATTAGCCATCTTCGGAACCAACAGCATCGAAGTCATCCCATTTTGGGACAAACCGTCATCATTCATGACCACGCCGCCTGAAGAGATGCATCGCCATATTAGCGACGTGTGCCGCCGGTATGATCTCGAATACTGGGCATGGACACCTTCTGACGCCCACCTGTCGGATCCGGCACAAGTGGCTGCCGAAGTGAAAAAACACGTTGAATTTTACAAAAGCGTACCCCGTCTGGATGGTATTTTCTTTCCGGGTGGCGATCCGGGTGAGAATCATCCGAAAGATGTGCTTCCTTTTCTTCAGATGCTGGCTTCGGAACTGCAAAAATATCATCCGCAGGCTGCCGTTTGGATCTCACTTCAGGGTTTCAGCGATGAAAGAGTAGATTATTTTTATCATTATTTAGAAACCCAAAAGCCGACATGGTTGCGGGGAGTAGTCACCGGGCCGGGAAGTCCTGAATTGACTGAAACGCACTATCGCTTGCCCGCACAATATAAGCACCGTTATTATCCCGATATCACGCACAATGTACGGTGTGAGAATCCCGTTCTGAACTGGGATCTTACATTCGCGCTGACGCTTGGACGCGAAGCCATCAATCCGCAACCTTTCTTTTACAGTGATGTCCACAACTATTATGCGCCTTTTACCGATGGTTTTATTACTTATTCCGACGGTGCACATGATGATATGAACAAAATGGTATGGAGCCGCAAAGGTTGGGACACAGATGAAGACGTCGTCGGGATAGTTGACCAGTATGTACGTTTTTTCTTTGGCGCAAAACCTGACGGTGGTATCACAGAAGGGATATTAGGTCTGGAGCGCAATTGGGATGGCCCGATCGAAAGAAATCCGGGTATTGAAATGACATTTTCTTTGTGGCAAAATTTAGAAGCAAAATATCCCGAATTACAAAAAAACTGGCGCTGGCAAATGCTGCTGGTCAGAGCGTATTATGACACTTACCAGAAAAGGCGCAAGATTTACGAGCAGGCGCTTGAAAAGGAAGCGAACTTCATTCTGTCGCAGGCAGAAGTGATTGGCTCCGAGTCGGCCATGCAACAAGCGCTGGCAAAAGTCAATCAAGCCGATACCCATCTTATATCGCAGGATTTGACCCAAAAGGTTGAGGATTATTGCGAAGCTCTGTTCCGGTCAATTGGTATGCAAACAAGTTTGGTAAAATACAATGCCGAATATGCCCAGCGTGCATGTATTCTTGATTTTATCAATTATCCGCTCAACAACCGCTGGTGGCTGGCCGACGAGTTTGAAAAGATCAGACAAATGCCTTCCGAAGCGGAAAAATTAGCCCGTTTGAAAATCATCAGCACATGGGATAATCCCGGTAAGGGAAGTTATTACGACAATATATCCAATATCAGTCAAAGTCCGCATGTCAAAACGACGCAGTATGATGCCTGCGACGTTGCGTTCTGGGATGGCGGGAAGTGCCGCAAACGCCTTTCCACCCAAACATTTCAGAGAGCACCTGTGCTGGTATACGAAAATCTTGATCCCAACGGACGCTACATCATTCGTATCACAGGCGAAGGCGATGCTTTGCTGCGCGTAAACGGCGAGAGAATAGACCCTGTTGTTTACGGTAAGGAAATGGAAACATTCAAAGAATTTCTGATTGATCGCAGATACGCACGCACCGGAAAGATGACCGTAACCTTTGATATTCCCGAAGAATCGCACCTCAACTGGCGCAGACAGTCAAAGATCAGCGACGTCTGGTTACTGAAACAGTAATATCCGTATTATTCGGTAAAAGCAATGCGGCTGCACTAATTCAGCCGCATTTTATCTTTCTTCCAACTTCAATCCGGTGTTATTTCGGATATTTACCGTATATCCATCCGGAACGGAAAGCGAATAAATCAGCTTCTTCCCTTTCTTTTCCCATTGCATACCGATGATTTGATCGCCTGCGGGAACGTCGCCCCGACAGGTTTTCACATCGGTATCGTTGAATACTACATCCAATTGTTTGTTGACAGGGTCAACGCGGCTCAGTCCGAGCATGTCGCGGTAGAAAACATGCGCCACGTGCGACGCAAAACCGTGATTGCAACTGGCTACGTCAGTGATGTTTTCCCATAATGTACCGGTGAGGTTGGCCATGTACAGAAATTCGTCAATGGATTCGTTGAGCAACTGTTTCACATGTCCGTTCCGTGACAGTATTTCAAGGCGTAAATAATTGCCGATAAAAGCGTTCGACGGGTATATTTCGGGGTATGTCCCGGTTGTTTTGCGCTTGACGCCGAAATCGTTCAGCAGGGTTTTCCAGAGTGCAGGATGCGACTCGGGCGTGGCTGTTCCCAGAAAGAAAGCGTAATACTGGCAGGTTTCGCTGCGGTTGTTCTTTTGCGGTACGATCCGGCCGTTTTCGCGAATGGCATTGTCAATAAAGAACGTTCCATCGAACGATTGCCTGCGGACAGTTTCATGAATGCGGGCAGCTTTGGCGGCAAGAGCAGGCTGGTTGTACAATTTTGCCGCTGTTTCGAGGGTTTTGGCGTATAGCATGTTGGTGGGATAATTTACATCCTGCACAAACCCGTTGGCTTTCGACCATTCGACAAATATCCATTTTTCAAGTTTTTCGAGCAGTCCGTCTTCATTTTCGTATTTCGTAAAATAATCCAGCAGCGCCATCACTTTCGGCTGAAGTTCCTGCACCATTTTGCGGTCGCCGCTGCGTTGCAGGTACTCTTCAAGTTCCAGCACAAACCACATCGCCCAGTTGGGAATGAAATTGCCGTTAGGATGATCTGACGGATAACACATCGGGAGCATGCCTTCGGGGATGTAACGGAATTTTTCCGGAAGGAGAAAATTTTCAAGGAAATTAGTTTCAATAAGCGTGTTACCCGACAGACAGAAAGCCACCCGCGAGGTGAAATAACTGTCGCACAACCATCCTGCGCGTTCCCGTTGAGGGCAGTCCGTGAAGACATCCAGCGCATTTTGTTTGAAAGTTTCTACGGCTGCCTTAAAAATCGTATTGAGCCGTTCGTCGTTGCAGGCAAACGAGGCACGCGCCACATCCGAGTTGACATACTGGCGGATATAACAGTCGCTCACATTGCAATCGCCTTCTGTTTGCACTTTCAGATATTGCAGGGTATACGGCTCAAACGATTCGAGTGTGTACTGCCCCGGCTGCAATTCATAGGTGATCGTGCTGTTGCAGCCTAACCGTCGGATGTTCACATCGCCGTCCGTCAGTATCTCATCCCACGTGAAAGTCACCTTCGACGGCGTATTCACCTGTACCTTCGCACCGATGAAGCCTGTTGAGTTACATTCGAACTTGTAGATACCTTTGCCCAGCATTTGCGTGTATCTGCGGATGGTATAGTCGGGATATTTCACGCGACGGGCAATCAGGCGTTTGTCTTCGGTTCGTTCCGGACGCACTGTCTTAAATTCCGCTTTCGGGTCGGTCATCCATGCGTTGTACGAAGGCGTGAGTTTGTAAGACTCTACGTGTGTCCGCTGAAAACTGTATTTCGGCACATCCTGTACACGCTGACCCGGCACGGCGACTTCAAACACCGGTGTCTTTTCGCCGGTAACCGGCTGTTGCGAAGCGGTGGCCGCCAGAACTTTCCCGTCTGCAATGATTTCTGCCTGCAAAAACGACGGCTGGTTGAGCAGATAATAGTTATCAATGTTGTACCCGGCTACTTCAACGGCAATGATGTTGTCGCCCGCAGGTTTCAGCATTTTGCCGATGTTGTGTTCGTCCACGCGATAATAGCCGAAACCGGCCACACAGGGACCATGCCCCAGAAACTCGCCGTTGACCCACGCGCGGTAATCGCACGAAGCAGTCAGCCTTAAGGTTACATCCGCAGCATTGACGCCCTGTACCACAGCGCGAAAACACGCAGTAAGGTTTTTATCTGTCTGCCGCCCGCCAACCCACACAGGTACAGCCTTTGAAAAGGATACCGGTTGAGCAACCGCTGCGGTGGTCAAACATGCGGTTGCCATTACAAAAAGATTCAAAGAATTGACATATTTCATATCGTCTTTACTTAAATTAAAATACACCGCAAATATAACTACGTTCGTTAAATTTTTATAAAAATATCAAAAAAATGTTTTGTAAGTTGGAAAAAATGTTTTAGTTTTGCAGAGTTGCGTAAATTTATGAATTGTACGTCACCCGCGAGAGCGCAGTACCGAAATGTTTAGACGAGTGGCGAAAGTAATAATAAAACAAAAGTGATATTATCATGAATAAAAAGTTTTTTTCAGTATTGTTTATTGCCGTTTTAACGGCAAGTTATGTGCAGGCGCAATTCACATTTGGAGCGCGTGCAGGGTTAAATCTCACGAATGTTTCTGTGAAATATGAAGGGAAAGAATATGAGGCTTCAAAACCTAAATATAAACCCAGTTTTCAAATAGGAGTTGTTGGCGAATACGGCATTAGCGATAATTTTGCCATCCAACCCGGTATCCTGTTCGCTACGCAGGGATACAAATTGGGACCAAGAGAATTTATAATGGATGATATGCTGGGATGGGAAGTTATGGCTACAGTTAACATCAATTATCTTCAAATTCCGATAAATGCACAATATAAAATAAATTTGGGTAGCAGTGCGTTTTTGCTTCAAGCAGGACCATATTTTGGTTTTGCATTCGGAGGTAAAACGAAAACAGAATTTAGTTTAAATAATATACCTTCAAGTAAAGAAAAAACCGACCTCGTATTCGGGAACAAAGAAGACCAGTTAAGTCCGTTTGATTTTGGATTAGGTCTGGGAATAGGTCTGCAATTAAACGCCATACAAATCGGTTTGAAGTATCATCTCGGACTGGCAGATTTATACCATAACGAAAGAATGACAGCATATTTATTTCATATCGAAAAATTGAAAATGAATAACAGAGGCTTTTCGATAACTGTAACCTATTTTTTCAGCAAATAATTTGTGTTAAATGGGCGAACGTACAACGCGCGGTTTGGCGCAACGGCGGCAGTAACTCCGCTGAAAATGCAGTGCGGACACAAACGGAAGTACCCCGCAGAACATTCAGTGTCCACCGCCACCACGTTGCACGCAAGCGGACGACAGTACTGTAGAAAACGACCTGAAAAATTGAAAGTTAGTAAAATTAGTATATGAAATGGAATTTGTTTTTTGTCATTCTGGCAAGTTTGATTTTGGTAGCAGGCTGTTATAACCCGCAGCAGGATATCGGTACATTGACCCCAAAGAAAAATGAGAAGACTGGTAAATGGGGTTATGTGGACGAAAATGGGAAAAAGATTGTTCGGTTCAAATATGACCATGTCGAAAATTTTTCTGAAGGATTGGCTAAAATATTATTAAACGGCGAATACGGTTATATTGATATGAACGGAAAAGAAGTCATTCCATTAAAATATAAAAATGCTGGAAATTTTTCCGAGGATTTGGCGTGGGTGCGCTCGAGCAATAATCTGAAATACGGCTTCATTGACAAATTTGGGAATGAGGTTATTTTACCAAAATATGACAAAGCCTATAATTTTTCTGATGGTTTGGCAAAAGTCATGGTATTGAGGGGCAAAGATGAATATTATGGCTTAATTGACAAAAACGGAAAGGCAATCACTCCCCTGAAATATAAAAGTATCGGAAATTTTTCTGAAGGAATGGCATGGGTACAATCTGGTATAAAGTTTGGTTATATTGATAAATCAGGAAAGGAAGTTATACCCTTAAAATTTGATGGAGCCGATGATTTTTTCGAAGGATTAGCGTATGTAACGGTAGTGACACATTCTGGTAGTTGGGGTTGGCAGAACTACTATTATATTGATAAAACAGGAAAATATATTAACAAAACAGGGACATTCGAACTGTGTAAAAGCCCACTTATGTCCTATATACGACAAATGAATAATTATCGTTTAACCCTTAATAAATCATCTCAAAGTTCTGTTTCCTTTAATATCAAACGTCCATATCTTATTACAAAAGCAAAAGGCAATAAATGCGAGGATATATATTTTAAGAATTATTCGGAAGGAAACACAAAAACTTTTAATGGTCATTCTTTGAATGATTTGAAAACACTAATATTGATATATGAGTATCTTGACGATAGACAAAGTTATGGTTACGATAATAAAATTCGATATACGTTAGAAAGTTTTGGCATGTATATAATTTATTTTGACATGATAACAAAAAAAATTATAGGATATGATAATATGCGAGGAAAGGATTTACCAAATACCGTGTCCGCTAACCAAACATATAGTAATGGGAACAGGAGTTGGTCGATTGATGATATTGTAAATAAGATAAAATCACATGGCATTATCACCCCTTAAGACAGGTAAAGATTTAACAGTAATTTTGCAGAAAAAAATAAGTTTCAGTCGCCCTGCAAAGGGCACAATAAAGAAGATGCCAGCGTGCAACTGGCGGTTTTGCGCAAGGGGGGGCTGAAGTACGAATTGAAAAGGTTGTGCGAAAATCCCCCCTGCGCAAAGCCGCTGGGACGTTGCATGCAACCGAGTGAGACGAGCGTGCAGCCATTGACGAGAGTAACAATTAGACACTGAATTACTGTCCCCCCGTGAAGTGGTTCTTTGAAAAATTGTGCAGATTTTGAAGTGCAGTACTCCTATTGAAAGTTTCGTTTCGGGGGACAGAAATTCATTGTCTTACAGACTTTGTGAACTGACAGGACAATCAACTCACCCGACTGCAACCAACGTCCCGACAAGCAAGTGAAAATGAATTGACAACCGTTTCGACAAGGTAGTATAGCCCGAAAAAGCAGTGAAACCGAAAGCGTTTTGACCAAACAATGCAGCCCGAGAAGGTTGAGAGAACATTACGAAAAATCAGTACAATCTGAAAACATTGTGAAATTCAGCAATTTTGACAGGGTCGTG
>Ga0082212_10011575_pt1 | contig 11184 bp, 12 predicted proteins | sample TergutNt197P3_FD_71548 | JGI IMG/M metagenome (GOLD analysis project Ga0082212, IMG submission 71548) | Neocapritermes taracua P3 segment gut microbial communities from Petit-Saut dam, French Guiana - Nt197 P3 | ecosystem: Host-associated > Arthropoda: Insects > Digestive system > Gut ... | reverse complement strand
AAGCTTCCGTCTTTTCCTAACACGAACAACTTCGTCGCTGTTCCCATATCCACTATGATCGTCGGAGTGGAGTATGTCGCGAGCGATCCTACGGCTGTCGCGACCATGTCGCCGGCGAGCGTTCCGGGGTCGTCGATCGATATGTTCATTCCGGTTTTTACTCCTGCGCCTACGACGATCGCGTCGACTCCCGTCAGCAGCTTCACAGCGTTTTTGAATACTCTGGTCAGCGGCGGGACGACGCATGATATCACGGCGCCGTCCACTTGCGCGCGCTCTACATTGTGGAAAGCGAGTATGCCTCCGATCTCTACCGCGTACTCGTCTGCTGTTTTTGTGTTGTTTGTGGAGAGTCTGTATACGTGCGTAATTTCTCCTTCGTTTATACATCCGATTACGATGTTTGTGTTCCCTATGTCGATCGCCAGTACCATATGCGATACGACCTCCTTTGCTGTCGGTTTGCTGCACGCGGGTGGCTTTCGTGAGTTGCGGTGCGGGTTGCTATCTTTTCCTTTGTCCGAGTTGTATCAGTCGTACGATCACTGGGTTCAGAATGATGTTCAAGCCAAACTCGATCAGGAAGTTTACGCCTATCATTCCAAGAAAAATAAACGCTGCGGTGTCGGCGTGCCCTACCGTCGACCCCCATTCTTTGACCGTCGGCAGGAAGAATGCATACACTCCTGCGACGAAAACCCCTGTGTTGACTATCGGGCAGACGGCGCCTGCTGCGACTGCGGCTGCTGTTTTGCTTTTTTCCGCGATCGCTTTGTATACGGCTCCCGCTGCGAGACCGGAAAGCAGACCTTTTGCCAGTACGACGAGGATCGCGCCAAAGGGGTCTACCGCCAGAAACAGCGCGGCGTCGCCACTGATGAGTATCGCGAATCCGGATACCAGCCCCAGCCAGCCTCCGGCGTATACTCCGTTCAGAGCGGCGCCGATTACTATGGGTATTAGCACAAGGTTGAGCGTGAATGCGGGCAGCAGGGGTCTGACTACGATTGCGAGGATTTGCAGGACTATGACTATTGCTGTTAGAATTGCGAGTAGTACGAGTTTTCGTGCGTCATATCGTTTTGCTGAGTCATGTGCTTGCGGGTTCATGTTAATTCCTCCTTGCTGTCGCTCTTAGTATAAGATGCGGCGCAATATTTTGGTTGCCGTTCGGAACAGTGCCCCACCGTGTATCCGGGACGTGGCGCTCGCAGTGGCAATCTGGAAATTATTATACATATTTTTTTCGGAAAGGCAATAGTGGGTTTGCAGAGCCGTGAAAAGCCATATGCTGGCGGCCACAGGCCGCCCCTACGGTTTTGTTGTATGCTGGCGGCCACAGGCCGCCCCTACGGTTTTGCTATATGCTGGCGGCCACAGGCCGCCCCTACATGTAGAACTTTGCTGTTTGGCTGTGTTTTTCGGATATTGATACTATTGCTTTCGGGAACTCAATGCGCAACTTGCCTGCGAGAGGTTCGATGACTAGGTTTTCTGTGCAGAAGTGGTCGCCGTCGATCAGGTTTATGCCTTGCTCTTTCGCTTCGAGGAAGACGTCGTACTTAACGTCTGCGGTCACAAATGTGTCGCACCCGTTGCTGACTGCGTGATGCAAATCGCTCCCGCCGGAGCCGCCTACGACGGCCACTTTATATACCTCGCGTCCTGCGTTGTGGTATCTGAGTCCTTCGGTTTTCAGCGCTCTCTTTAGTATTTCGAGGTACTCGTCCAGCGGGCAAGGGGCTTTCAGGCAGCCTATGCGCCCATACGAGTATGCTTCGCCGTTTTCCAGCCGCCCTTCTTCCGTGAGTATCGTCGTCTCCCGACCGTCGTCTATCAGCCCTGCCGCTTGTGCCAGCGCGTCGTTTGTCCCGCCTCGCGCGGCGTCAAGGTTTGTATGCATGCAGATCGCTGATATACCGGCAGAAAGAAGTCGCACTATCTTTTTCCCCGTTATGTCAGCGTCGGTAACACTTTTCAGAGTGAAGAACAGCGGGTGGTGTGATACGATGAGTTTGGCGCCGGTTTCGATGGCTTCGGTTATCACGTCGTTGGTAATATCGAGGGCGACGAGGATTTTATCGGCGTTGGCTTCTGTATAACCGACAAGATGCCCTACGTTGTCGAAGTCCATTTTCATTTCGACCGGCGCGATAGCGTTTAGATAGTTGTGGATGTCGCTGACTGTTGGCATTTGCATTCATCTCCTTGTTATTGGGCGTTGTTGGGCGTTGTTGGGCGTTGTTGGGCGTCATTGGGCTTCCATAAACTCTTTCAGTCTCCTCAGCTTGCCTTCAAGCTCTGCGCTGACTGGGCTTCTGGATTTTTGTGTTCCTTTGACTGCTTTATAGGTTCGTTTGATTTGCTCCTCAACATAGGCGGAGAGCAGTGGGTTTTGCTTTGCCCCTAATAGGCTGAGGAGTTCAATTTCAGGATCAAGGCTCACACGCACAGTTAGTTCCTCGGTTGCAGCGTTTTCGACTGCGGTGCTTTGCTCGGCTGCGGTGTTCGCGATTGCGGTGTTTACGGCTGCGGTGTTCGCGATTGCGGTGTTCGCGATTGCGGTGTTCGCGGCTGCGGTGTTCGCGATTGCGGTGTTTACGGCTGCGGTGTTCGCGGCTGCGGTGTTTTGCTCTGCAGTGCCGCTTCCCTCTGCGAGGATCACTATGTAGAGTCTGCCTTTGTCGCGTGCAAGTGTTGCGTCTCGAATTATGTATCCTTCGGCAGTGAGCCAGCCGTAAAGTATTTCTGTTTTTGTCTGCGGCTGTAAGATCAACCTGACGCCGTTTTTCTTTGTCCATGGAGCATTTTTGAGTATGCCTATAATCGTCTCTCCGCCCAGCCCGGCTGCGACGACTGTGTCGGTCTCCGTTTCTTCGACGCCTTCGAGCCCGTCCGCCACAGCAAATGTGATTTTATCCGTCACAGCATATTTCTCAGCAGTTCGAAGCGCAGCCCGCAGCGATCCGGCGCTTATATCCGTTGCTGTGATGCTGCGCGTCAGACTGTTTTGCGCGAGGTAGGCAGGCAGCAACCCGTGGTCGGTTCCGACGTCGGCTACACAGGCGTCGCGTTCGATGTAGCCAGCGATTACTTTGAGGCGCGGTGGAAGTTTTATTTTATGATCCATACTCATTATACTCAAAAAACTAGGCGGGGCGCATGAAGCGTCCCGCCCGTCTTTTACCTTGTCGTGATTATTGCTTTACATACGATGAAAGTTTTGCCAAAAACTCGTCGGCGTCCACGCCGTGAGCCGCGCATGCTTCTCCGAGCGTTTCGCCGCTTGCCATCGCGCAACCGAGACAATGCATTCCAATCGACTGGAACAGCGGCGCGCTGTCAGGCGCCACGGTCAGGATATCCGAAATGATTGTTTCCTTAGTGATTTGTGACATTCTTCTGAATCCTCCGTTTAATCTGCTTCCGTAACAGTTCGGCTGCTACCCGCTCATACTGTTACCCGTTCATGTTGCATGTTTCCAGTTGCTGATTACTCCCTCGTCTTTGCGAAACAGTCGCTGCAATAGACTGGCCTGTCGGTCTTGGGCTCGAACGGAATCTTCGCTTCGTTTCCGCATTCGGCGCAAACTGCTGTGAAATACTCACGTGGTCCGCGGGCTGCGGCTTTTCTGTTGTCGCGGCAGGTCTTACAACGCTGCGGTTCATTTTGGAAGCCGCGCTCAGCATAAAACTCCTGCTCGCCGCTCGTAAAAATGAATTCCGCTCCACATTCCTTACATACCAGTGTTTTGTCTTCGTACATTTTGAAACCTCTCTTTTGACATTAAAGTTGCCCAACTTAGTCGCCGGTTACCAGTTGCAAGTTGTGTATGTGGACGGGGACGCGCTATCGTTCTCTCGTCTACTAACCGCCAAGAACTAATTACCAAAAACTATTTGGTTGATACGACGAATCTTCATTCGTCCAAGTCAGTATATTTATAGCTTGTTATAAAGTCAAGCCTTTTTTCTTAAAAAACGCAGATTTTCCAGTATTTTTTGTATTATTTATCGCAGTTTCAGCAATTTCATCGCCTCTATTATGCATTGTGCAATTTCTGCAGCCAGAATCTCCGTTTTCGCCTCGACGAGGACCCTTATTATCGGCTCCGTCCCCGATGGCCTGACCAGCACGCGCCCTTCGTCTCCTAGCAGTTCCTGATACTTTTTGATCTCTTCCGCAAGGCGCGGATGCGCCATTATCGCGTCTCTTTCTTCCGCGCCGCCGGTCAGTTTGTAACTTGGCATGACTTGCGGGTATCTCGGTATATCGCCCGCCAAACCCGATGCGGTTTTTCCGGTCGCGATCATGACGTTCAGGAATTTTATTGCCGTTAGCTGTCCGTCCCCTGTCGTCGCGTCGTCGGAGAATATCAGGTGGCCGGATGATTCTCCGCCCAGGTTGCAGCCTGTGTCTTTCATCATATCAAGAACGTTTTTGTCTCCGACGGCTGCGCGGTGGAATATAAACCCGTTGTCGCGGGCGAAGCGTTCCATGCCTGAGTTGGATACGACTGTGCCGACCATTGCGCCGCCCTTTAGCTTACCGGCTGCTTTCATGTCGCGGGCTATGATCGCGAGCATCATATCTCCGTCGACAGTTTCTCCGTTTTCATCGACTGTAAGGCATCTGTCAGCGTCGCCGTCAAAGGCGAATCCGACGTTGAACTTCCCGGTTTTCATTATGTCCCGCAGAGTGTCAATGTGCGTTGACCCGCACCCGTCGTTAATATTTGTGCCGTCAGGCGCGTCGTGATAGACTTCGAATTCCACTCCCAGCAGGCTGAAGAGTTGATGCGCGGTTTCCGATGCGGCGCCGTTGGCGCAGTCTATAGCTATCCTGCCGCTGAAATGGCCTTCCGCCGCGGCGGCAAGGTACTTAACGTATTCGCCGGTCCAATATCCGTGTTCAGCGCTGACGCGGCCTATATCTCCTCCGGTCATCCTGAGCAGTCCGCTTTCATCGTCGATGAGTTGTTCTATGCGTTCTTCCATCGCGTCGCTGAGTTTGAATCCGTTTCTCCCGAACACTTTGATCCCGTTGTGGTCGAACGGGTTGTGGGACGCTGAGATAACGACGCCCATACTTGTATCCGACTTGACTGTAAGATATGCGGCCGCCGGCGTCGGTAAGACTCCGAGGTGCGCCACATTTGCTCCAGCGGAGCATAACCCCGCTGTCAGCGCTGCTTCGAGCATGTCGCATGAAACTCGTGTGTCTCGGGCGATCATAACGCCCGGTTGAGGTTCGTCCATCATTTGCTTTATCACAGTCGCCATTGCGCGGCCTGCTTTGAACGCCAGTTCCGCGTCCAGTTCAGCGCCTGCTACGCCGCGTATGCCGTCTGTTCCGAAATATTTTCCCATTTGTGCTGTGCTCCTTTATTGAAACGTGAGTTGCTCGTGGTCTGTGAAGGCGACGTTGAGGTGTTCATATGCTCGCCGCGTTACGCAGCGCCCGCGCGGTGTTCTGATAAGAAAGCCCTGCTGCATAAGGAACGGTTCGTAGACGTCTTCGATCGTTATAGGTTCCTCGTTTATCGTCGCCGCTATTGTTTCCAGACCCACCGGGCCGCCGCCGTAGTTCTTTATTATACTCCCCAGCAACCGTCTGTCAACCGCGTCAAGGCCGGTCGCGTCAATTTCCAGTCGCGTCAGCGCGTCGTCGGCCGCTTCGAACGTTATTATCCCATTTCCTGTGACTTCGGCAAAGTCGCGCACGCGCCGCAGCAGTCTGTTCGCTACTCTCGGCGTGCCCCGGCTGCGGGATGCTATTTCGCGCGCTCCGTCCGCTTCAACGGGTATTGAGAGCAGGCGCGCTGAGCGTTCGACGATCGTTTGCAGTTCCTGCGTTGTGTACAGGTCCAGTTTCAGGTCTATCCCAAACCTGTCGCGAAGCGGCGAGGATAGCTGGCCGGATCGTGTCGTGGCGCCAACGAGCGTGAAGTTTTTCAGTTCCAGGCATATTGAGGTGGCTGATGGTCCCTGCCCGATTATTATGTCTATTTGCTTGTCTTCCATTGCGGGGTATAATATTTCTTCGACGGCGCGGTTGAGCCTGTGGATCTCGTCGATAAACAGCACGTCGTTTTCGTTCAGGTTCGTGAGCAGCGCGGCGAGGTCTCTGGGTTTTTCGATTGCGGGGCCGGATGTTTTACGCAGCGCCGTGCCCATTTCATTGGCTATTATCGATGCAAGCGTAGTTTTGCCGAGACCGGGCGGGCCGTGCAGCAGCACGTGGTCCAGCGGTTCTCCGCGCCGGCGCGCGCCTTCAAGGAAAATCGCAAGGTTGCCCTTCGCTTTTTCCTGTCCGATGTATTCCGAGAGCGTTTGCGGGCGCAGCCGGCCTTCGCTCGCGTCCTCGTTCGTGAATGTTGCCGACAGCAATACCGCGTCCGATTCTGCCGTATCGTTACCCCAGCTCGTGTCGCCGCTGAATTCAATGCTCATAAAGCCTCCTTGGGAACGGGGGAAGTGTAAAGTGTAGAGTGTAAAGTGTAAAGTGAGGATTTCACTTCAGCGCTTTTTTTAGCACTTCGCGGATTATTTCTTCTACGGTGAGCGCGTTAATGTCTATTCCGCGCATTGCCGCGGATATCTCGCCTTGGCTGTATCCCAGCACAGCGAGAGCCGCTGCCGCGTCCCGCTGCTTTGAGCCCGGCTGCCCTGCTTCGCCGCGCGGCGGGACGTACCCGGAGGTTTTGATGGCGTCCGTTTCCTTACTCACTTTGTCTTTCAGTTCAAGGATTATTCGCTGCGCCAGTTTTTTCCCTATTCCGGGAGCGATAGTCAGTGCTGTCTCATCGTCGTTTATTATTGCCAGCGCCAGTGATTCGGGCGTGGCCGATGAGAGGATGGACAGCGCCGCTTTCGGCCCGACGCCGGAAACCCCCAGTAGGAGCTCAAAGCATCTTTTCTCGCTCAGGTCAAAAAACCCGTATATGTCAAAAGCGTCTTCTTTCACATTGCAGTATGTGTAAAGCCGCGCTTTTTTGCTTGTTTCAAGCCGCGACAGCGTGTTCAACGTGGTCATGCAGGCGTACCCGACGCCGCCTATGTCGATGACGGCAAGGTTCTGGCTGAGGACCGAGACTGTGCCTTCTAAATAGTAGAACATGCGTTTCCTCCTTCGAGAGTCAATAGCGAGTTCGCCGAGCGGGCATGGCATATTGCGACCGCGAGCGCATCTGCCGCGTCGTCAGGGCGCGGCGCTTGCTCCATTGACAGCAGCCGTTTGACCATTTCCATTACTTGTTTTTTAGTCGCGTGCCCGTATCCAACAACGGCTTTCTTTACTTGAAGCGGCGTGTACTCATACATGGGTACGCCGTGTTCTTCACCCGCCAAAATGACCGCCGCGCGGCCGTGGGCTACCGCTATTGCGGTTTTCAAGTTTGTGTTGAAAAATAGTTCTTCGACCGCGATCGCGTCCGGCTTGAATGTTTTTATCAGTTCGGTCACGTCGTCGTGGATCTGTGTCAGCCTGAGCGCGAGTCGCATTCCCGCCGGAGTTGTTATGACTCCGTGGCGTTGTGGTTTTGGCATACCGCCTGCTTCGCTGATTATCCCGAATCCGACTGTCGCAACGCCGGGGTCGACGCCCAGTATGATCATAAGCAGAACTCCCGGATGTAATTGAAATGTTGTTTTGATGGGGTTTCGTAGTGGCTTCGATTATAATACCACACCAAATCGTCGTTCACAATACGTTACGTTAAGAGGAGATTTCCAGTTACACATCATGAAAATTCTGGTATAATGCTCTGAGTACAAGTGATTTCTAAGGCGGAGCTTTGTAAAATGAAAGCTGATTTGCATACACATTCAACCATATCAGATGGCAGTGATACTATTTCGCAACTCATAGAGGCGGCGAAGGCAAAGGGGCTCGACGCCATTGCTATAACGGATCACGACACGACTTCGCATTTTTCGCGGGTCCACGATTACGCAGTCCGGTCGTCAGATATTCAGGTCGTCGCAGGTCTGGAAATATCCGCTATTTACAGTGGACCTGAACGCGCCGGGGCGCAGTCGCAAGAGTCCGGGGCCTATGGGGCAGTGTCGAGCGGAGCGCAGCCGCAAGAGTCCGGGGCCTATGGGGCAGTGTCGAACGGGGCGCAGTCGCATGAGTCGGGGGCACACGTGGCGAAGTCGCGCGTGCACGTGCTGGGATACTGTATAAAAAAGCCCGAACTGATTACCGCGCTCACTCTTCCTCTGTTGGAAGCCCGCGGCAGGAACTCGGAAAAACAAGCGGAAACACTCATCCGGCTCGGGTTCGATATCGACATGGAAAAAATCTCCAGGGCTGACGGTAAGTATCTTTACAAGTCGCACATCATGAGTTGGCTATTCTCGACCGGCCAAGTCGACGAGTTGTTCGGTGAGTTCTATAGGAAAACATTCCGGCGTGGCGGCGTCTGTGAATCCGACATCGAGTATATAGACGTCTTTGAAGCTGTCAGGACCATCAGGGCGGCTGGCGGGCTGGCCGTACTCGCGCACCCCGGGCAGCAACAGATTTTTTGGCTTATCCCGGAGCTTGTCGATGCAGGGCTCTGCGGGCTGGAACTGAATCATCACTCGCACACCGACAAAGACAGGGAAATAATTCGTGATTACGCAAGCAGGTGCGGCTTGTTTCTGACAGGCGGCAGCGATCACCATGGCAAGTTTGACCCGAAACCGTTCGGCGTCGGTGATATCATATCAGATGAGAGCGGCGCGGCGGTAATACTGGGAAACTCCGCTTGACACGCCACACGACGCAGCGCCCGGAAACACCTATATCCTTGAGTTCACTCGTCTCACGGCTCGGAACAACTGTTTTCCAACTATGACGAGCGCCAGTACCGCCACCGATACGAGGGCGGTGAACCCGCCGGGCGCGACGCCTATGTAATATGACGCAACGAGGCCTGCCATGACGTCAACGACACTGAATACTATTGAGAACACAAGGGTCGTCTTGAACCCGCGTTCAAGCTGCAGCGCTGCCGCCACCGGCAGCGTTATCATTGAGCTGAGTACGAGAATGCCTACTATGCGTATCGAAAGCGATATTGCCGCGGCCGCAAGCACCATGAACACATAGTTTATCAGGCGCGTTTTTACGCCCGCTATCACTGCGGCGTCCTCATCGTATGCAATATATACCAGCCTGTGGTACAGGAGTATTATTGCCAACACGGATACAACGCTGAGAATCAGTACAACCGCCAGATCGCTCCTTGTGACGGTCAGTATACTCCCGAACAGGAAGCTTTCCGCGTTCATGCGCAGCTTTCCTGAGCTCATAATAGTTATCGCCGTTCCTACGCATGCCGCCAGGACGATCGACAGGATAAGGTCGGCGTTTTTTTTGAAATACACCCTCAGGAACTCTATCAGCGCTCCGCAGCCGGCTGTGAAAATGAATGCTCCTACGACGGGGTTTATCCCGCTCAGCAAACCAAGTGTTATTCCGGCAAGCGAGGCGTGGGCTAACGTGTCGCCGATCATTGAGAATCTGCGCAGGACGAGGAATATGCCTATGCAGGGGCACAGCACCGATATCAGCGCCGATACCGCGATCGCGTTTCGCATGAATTCATACTTCAGCATTGGTACCTCTATTCTCAGTTCCCAAGGTATTCTTCCGCGTACTGCTGTGGGGTGCATATGTGGCCGTGACCTGCGGCCAGATGGTATATCCCCGTGGAGTTGGATATCGCCGCCGCGAGATTGTGTTCTACCGATACGACGGTTATCCCCTTTTCCCGGTTCAACGCCTTTAGAATATTGTATATATCCTCTTGGCTGCCAACGTCGATCCCTGTGGACGGTTCGTCCAGAATGAGCAGTTCCGGCTCGCCAATGAGCGCTCTCGCTATGAGGATTTTCTGGCTTTGCCCTCCTGACAGGCTGCGCGTCAGAGAGTCCCGGAACCCGCTCATCCCGACAAGTTCCAGCACGTCGCGTATAACGCGCTTATCTTTGAGCCTGAGGAGTTTTCTGTACGAGTCAAGCATTTCATATACCGTCAGCGGAAACCCGGCGTCGGTGCGTCCGCTGCGCTGCGGGACGTAACCTGTCTTGCGCGCTGTCGTTTCTATGCTTCCGCGAACGGGTTTGAGAAGCTTGAGCGCAAGGCGCATAAGCGTTGTTTTTCCGCTGCCGTTATCCCCGACGACCGAGACGTATTCGCCGTCGCCGATGTCGAAGTCAATACCGCCGAGCACGTACGGCGGCGCTCCTGTATATGAAAAAAATAATCCCTGCGCTTTTATCATAGAATTCTACCTGCGGCGTTACTTGACATGAACGTTGAAAATAGTTAGAATTAATTGGCTGCAAAGACAGCTTCCAAAATCCTTAACGCGCATATTATACTCGAAGACGCGAACAGTTTGCAAGTTATTTCCGGAGTGAAACTATTGGTTGATTCTTTCAGACGCACAGGTCTTTTCATTTTGGCTGTTTTTTTCACAGCGGTGGTTTGCACGAGTTGTTCCGTATTCAGGGACAGCTCCGGCGGCAGCAATGCTACCGGCAACGCTGTTGAGGGCAGCGCTGAAGCGGGTAACGCTGAAGCGGGTAACGCAGATGCGGGTGGGTCCGCGTCGCTCGGCGTTGTCGTCACGTTCGACGCACTGTATGAGCTTGCTGTTGCTATTGGCGGAGAACGAGCGCGGGTATCAAACATAATGCCGCCCGGCGCCGACGCGCACCATTTTGAGCCCGGCGCCAGGGATCTTGGGCTGCTCAGCACAGCCGATGTTCTTCTTATTTGCGGGCTTGGGTTCGAGCCGTGGGTGCAAAATGCCGTGACTGCCGCCGCGAATGACAAGCTTGTTATGTGCGACGTTTCGCTTGGTATCGAGCCGATTGGCGTCGAGGAGCATGAAGGGTCGCATGAGCACGGCTATTATGACCCGCACATCTGGCTGAGCCCTGCTTGTGCCGTTATTATCGCGGAGAACATACGTGATACATTTATTCAGGTCGATCCGGACGGCGCAGAATACTATAGTCGCAATTATGATGAATTCTCAGGAGCTTTGAACAGGCTTCTTGAAGAGTACTCCGGGAAGTTCAAAGACCTGGTTAACCGGACTATCGTAACCGGACACGCTGTGTTTGCGTATCTCTGCCGAGATTTCGGGCTTGTCCAAAACAGTATCGAGGGTGTTTTTGAGG
>Ga0082212_10011574_pt1 | contig 11184 bp, 11 predicted proteins | sample TergutNt197P3_FD_71548 | JGI IMG/M metagenome (GOLD analysis project Ga0082212, IMG submission 71548) | Neocapritermes taracua P3 segment gut microbial communities from Petit-Saut dam, French Guiana - Nt197 P3 | ecosystem: Host-associated > Arthropoda: Insects > Digestive system > Gut ... | reverse complement strand
TGTACGCCGTGGTCAAGGGCGAGAACGTCACCAAGGAGGCCATCAACGCCTTCATGAAGGCCGCCGCCAGCGAGAGCTACGGCTACACCGAGGACGAGATCGTGTCCTCCGACGTCATCGGCATCACCTGCGGCTCCCTGTTCGACGCCACGCAGACCATGGTCACGCCCATCGGCTGCTGCGACCTCTATCAGGTGCAGGTCGTCGCGTGGTATGACAACGAGAACAGCTACACCAGCCAGATGGTAAGGACGATCAAGTATTTCGCGGAGCTTGCGTAAAACAACACCGTAGGGGACGGCCTCCGGACGTCCCAAGTCGAAAAAACCTTGGGGCGTCGGGGACGCCGCCCCCTACACAACAAAAGACCGCCGGGTGAAAATCCGGCGGTTTTGCTTTGCAAAAATCTAGCTCTACCCTGCGCCCTTCCACCTCGTGAACTTCCCGCCCGGCACGCCCCGCTGCAGCACCTCAACCAGCGCCCCGCACTGCTCCGGCGTGAGCACCTCCTTCGGTATCACCAGGCCCTCGCCGGTCTTCTCGTTGAGCACCAGATAGAACGCGTCCTTCGCCTCCCGGGCATAGGCCAGGGCATAATAGTCCCATCGTAAAAATACCCCGCCCACCATGTCGGCTTCCATCGCGTGTTCGCTGAAGGCGTAATGCCATTGCTGGCCAAGTATGTGTTTCCGTGTGTTGAAAATAAGAATGGGTATCAAAAGAGACGGCGAGATATACATAATCCCCAACAGGTAAAATGTGGAAAAACTTGTATCCCATGCGTCCGGAGCCCTAAAAAGGCGTTCGCCCCACAGGCCCAGATAAACCAAGCCCAGGACTAGAAATACCCATATGATGCCCTGCGCGCGGCTCCATCCGGCGTAACGGCAATACCGCCAATACACCTTCTTTGGAATAGCGCTTACTTCGAATTCAACAGGCTGCATGGCAAACCTCCAACTAACATCTAATGTCTACCATCTAAGGTCTAACATCACACATTAAACCTCACCAGCACCACATCCCCGTCCTGCATCACATACTCCTTGCCCTCCACGCGCACAAGGCCCTTCTCCTTGGCCGCCGCCATATTCCCGCAGGCCATCAGCTCGTCGAAGGCAATTACCTCTGCGCGAATAAACCCGCGTTCCAGGTCGCTGTGAATCTTCCCGGCGGCCTTGGGGGCCTTCATGCCGCGCTTGATGGTCCACGCGCGCACCTCGGGCGTCCCGGCGGTCAGGAAGCTCATCAGCCCCAGCAGGGCATAGCTGCGCTGCACCACCAGGTCAAGCCCGCCGTTCTCCACACCGATCTCTGCCAGGAACTCCTGCCGTTCTTCGACAGGCAGCTCGGCCACCTGGGCCTCCAGCTCGGCGCAGATGGGCAGCAGCTCTGAGCTGTCGCGTTTCGCGATTTCCTCCACAGCCTTGTAAAATGGGTGTTCCTCGATGTTCCCCCCCGCAAAGTCGGATTCCCCGAAGTTGCACACATAGATCACCGGCTTGCTGGTCAGCAGCGCGATTTCGTTCAGCACGGCCTTTTCGTCCTCAGAGCAGGCGAACGTGCGCGCTGGCTGACCCTCTTCCAAGTGGGCCAGCAGGCGTTTGCACAGCTCCAGCTCGGCCACGGCGGATTTCCCCAGGACCTTCACCTGCTTGGCCAGCCGCTCCACGCGCCGTTCGAGCACCTCCATGTCCGCCAGGATCAGCTCCAAATCGATGGTCTCGATGTCCCGTGCGGGGTCGATGCTGCCGTCCACGTGCAGCACGTCCTCGTCCTCGAAGCAGCGTACCACGTGCACGATGGCGTCCACCTCGCGGATATTCGCCAGGAATTTGTTGCCCAGTCCCTCGCCCTTCGAGGAGCCGCTGATCAGCCCGGGGATGTCCACGAACTCGATCGTGGCCGGGGTGACTTTCTTCGGGTGATACAGCGCCGCCAGGGCGTCCAGGCGGGCGTCGGGCACGGGGGCGACGCCCACGTTGCGCTCCAGGGTGGAGAAGGCGTGCTTGGCGCTCTGCGCGCCCGCGCCCGTCACCACGTTGAACAGGGTGGTCTTGCCCGTGTTGGGCATGCCGACGATACCGAGTTTCATGAATACTCCTCCATTAACTGCACTCTCTTGGCTGCGCGTTTGCCATATCGCATATGGAATATTTTAAAGTGGATTCTTTGACTTTGTCCGCCAAATCCCATAAATTATTTATAATTCTAATTTCAACATTTCTCCTGAATAATTCGCCAAACAAATCGTCATATGTGGTGACTGAAATAGGCTTTTCGGTTTGGTCGCTTACGTAAAACCCCGCGCGAGCATCAAAATAAAAGTTTCTTGTGTCAAATTCATATACATATAAAGTGGTGCCTGCCATTGTTTCAAACCAGCCGTGTTCAATAGCCACACAATAGCGGCAAGAGGAAGAAAAGAATTTTTCAATGTCATCTTGCGTTGCTTTTTCGGTGATACGATACGTCACCCGGGGACATTCCCGCGGCGTCAAAAATTGCGGAAGGTGTTCCTCGGTCAAAGCCCAAACCAATCCTTTTGATTTATCCATATCCTTCCGCAATGGAATACGGGGGACAAATACTTCGATATCCGATTCTTCGCTGACATGGAATAGCCTCATCTTCATTCCTCCAGCAGCCACTGATGCTCCGGCTTAAAATTCCGCTCCGTCCATGGATACCCCTCGAAGTGCCGTATCATCCACACATACATCATCGGGTACCCCGGCGCGTTCACCTGCGGGTGATACTTCCCCCCCGGGATCGCCGCGAACGACCGGTCCTTGATCATGTATGCACTGCCACCGCAGGTGGCAGCGGCGTCGATGAAGCACGCGCCGAAGCCCGCCGGGTGCCCGAAGCGGTAGTAATACACCTCCGGCTGTGGGTGCTCGTGGGGCGGGTAGGAGCTCCACCCGCCCTGCGGAATGAGAATCTCGCCGCACACCATGTTGGAATACGGCGCGCTTTCGTAGTCGAAGAATGTCGTCACGGTGCGCACGGCCTTGCCCTCGAACTGCCCCTGCCCGAAGGTGTCGCGGCGGGTGTTCTCCGGCGTGTAGAGCTTCGGCTCAAAAAGCGTTTTGTTTTCGGTGGATTGCACGAGGAGTTCGCTCGGGCCATAGGCGGCAACCGTGACTTCCACGCCGCGCGGCACATGCAGGCAATACGCCAGGTCCTCGATGCAGCTGGGGCGGTGCGCATGCAGGGTATGGCTCTCCCATTCCCACTTGCACCGCCCTTCGATGAGCACAACCGCCATCTCTTCATCGGGCTTCTTTAGCCGCAAGGCGTCGCCGGAATCTAGCCGATGTATCGTAATGTTCATCAGCATATTACTTTTCTCGTCGCAAAGGGGCATGACGCCGTTCGCGTCAAATCCCGGGTAACCAAACTCCTGCATAGCGCACCTCCTTGCGTTACAATCCCCCATTCCCCTCCGTGGAGGGTGTGGCCAACGTCTCCTGCGGGAGACGTTTCAGGCCGGGGTGGTCGTGCGGAGCACCTACACCTTCACAACCTTCCCCGTCTTCGCCGATTCCGTGGCCGCGATGGCAATCAGCACTGCCGCAAGGCCCGCTTCGGCGTTAACAGGCACTTCCGTGTCATTCACAACAGCTTCGATGAACTCCGTCACCTCGGTCGCAAACGCTTGCATATAGCGCTCTAAGAAGAAATACAGCGGCTTTTCGCCGGTGGTGCCGTTAGTGTTCCACACCTGTGCGGTGGAGGCCCCGTCGTTGCCGCAGATCGCCGCGCCCTCCGAGCCGAACACCTCCGCGCGCTGGTCGTAGCCATAGGCGCAGCGCCTTGAATTGTCAATCACTGCCAGCGCGCCGCTCTTCAGCTTCAGCGTGATCACAGCGCTGTCGAAATCGCCGGCCTCGCCGATGGCAGGATCTACCAGAACGGCGGGCTGCACAAACACCGACTCCACTTCCTCGCCGGAGAGATAGCGCACCATGTCGAAGTCGTGGATGGTCATGTCCATGAAGATGCCGCCGGAGCTGGCCGCGTACTGCGCGCTGGGGGGAGCGGGGTCCCGCGAGGTGACCTTCACCAGCTCCACCTTGCCGATTTTGCCGCTCTCGACGGCCCTGCGCACGGCCCGGAAGTTGTGGTCGAATCTTCTGTTGAAGCCGACAGTGAACTTGAGCTCCGGCTTGGCCTTCAGGGCGTCGAGCACGGCGTTGATGCGCCCGACGTCAAGGTCTATGGGCTTTTCGCAGAACACATGCTTGCCCGCCGCGATGGCCTCCAGGGAAATTCTCGAGTGCGTGTCGGAGCTTGAGCAGATGAGCACGATGTCGATGGCCGGGTCGTTGATGATGTCCAGGTAGTCCTTCGAGATGCTTGCGATGCCCAGGCCCTTCGCCCACTCGACGGTCTCGTCCGGAAGGAAGGGGTCGGCGATGGCGACGACCTTCGCCGTGCGGACATAGTTGACGATGCTCTGGGTGTGTACCTTGCCGATGCGCCCCGCGCCGATGATGCCGATGTTCAACATGGAAAAATCCTCCTGTTTATTATTTAATGATTATCGTTATATTCTCGCGCTGCGATTTAACGTTTATCGTTATATCCAGCGATGGGTTCCGCCAATAATTCTGCCGCGGTGACCGCCCGGGCGCCCTTGTCTTTTTTGCCCCGGGCGAAAGGCAATTCCTGGGATCGAGATGGTCCTTTGTACCGCCGCGCATATAAATGGACCGAAGGGAGGCCAGCAAAAAACATTCCAGATAAATGTCCTCGCAATCCTGTTTTCCATTGAACGCGTATTGCGCCACGCCCAGGTGTTCCCCTTTCCGGTACCGCTCGTGAATCTCCACAAGGTGCAGCGCGCGGCCATTTTCATCCGTAACATACGAATCAAACGAGGGGTCCAGCATCACCCAACGGCGCTCGTCACCGAGCCACGCATGGACAACGCAGTGCTTGAATGTGCTCACCGAGCCGTCATCCTGCCGGCTCTCGTTGCGCAGCCACAGCGGCATCGCGCAAATGCCCAGCGCCAGCAGGCAGTCCGCCAGCAAAAGCGCCCTGTGCTTGCAGTTGAGCGCGCGCGCAAAGGGTTTGTCAAAGGCGTAGCGCAGCATGTGGGCACTGTTTTCGCGCCGCTGGAAAAGATACGCGCTCCAGATGCTCCCGCCGTTGTACCAGGTGTGGGCGCACAGCCACTCCATCAGGCGCAGTACGCGGTCGAAATCGCCGCCCTCCCCGGCGATTTTTTGCAGGCCATAGGCGTTCAAAAGCTTGTGATGCATGGGCAGAAGGGTGAAATCATACCGCCAGCCGCCGTCCAGCCCCGCCGGATAGGCTCCCGCCCGCGCGGCGTTTTGCGCGAACCCCGCCTGCGAGAAATACGCGCACTCCTCCCGCACAGAGGCAGCGCATTTCTCGGCGCTGTGGAGGACTTCCCGGTCTTCGTGGGCCCAGTGCAGCACCTGCCACAGATGCATACTCACAGGTTTGCGGCCTCCTTTATGATTGGTTCGGCCAGCAATTCCGTGCTTGTGATGGCACGGGTGCCTTTGTCCTTTTGCGGCACATGCTCCGGCAAAAGACGGTTGCGCGGACCGCTTTTTTGCCGGTCCGTGCCGTCGCGGATCAGCAGCTCCAGCAGGCTGCCCAGAATGAAGCCCCGCAAATAGTGCTCTCGGTGGTCCTGCGTGCCGTTGAAATCGTACTGCACCAAACGCAACTCGCCGCCCTGGCGATGCAGCCCGTGAATCTCGATCAGGTGCAGCGCGCGGCCGGTTCCGTCCACGACATAGGAGTTCATCGAGGGGTCCAGCATCACCCAGCGATGCTCCTCGGGCAGCCAGGCGTGCACCACGAAATGGCTGGTGCGGGGCGTCACGTCCGCTTCGCCCGCGCGGTAGGTGAAGCTGCCCATGGCGATGGGGATGGCCCAAATGCCCGCCGCGATCAGGCAATCGGCGAACACGTAGGCCTTGTGCCTGCAATTGATCGCGTGCGAAAAACCGCCGTCGAAAGAATAGCGCAGGATGCGCAGGCTGTCTTCCTTCTTGCCCTGAAAGCGATACGTGGCCCGGATTTCCATGCCGTTATAGCATGTGTGCGCACAAAACCAATCCATCAGGCGCAATGCGCGGGTGAAGGTGCCGCCCTGCCCGGCGATGCCGTCCAACCCATAGCTATTAAGCAATTGGTCGTGCACAGGCAGGCGCTCGAACGCATAGCGCCAGCCGTTTCCGCTCTCGGGGTAGGCCCCGGCGTCGGCGTTGTTGCGCGCCCAGTAGGCGGCGCTGTCGCCCGTCCACTTGCTCAGGTAGGCGACGTAGCCCTCGTGAGAGGCGATGGACGCGCGGTTGGAGCGGGCGTAGCGCAGGTAGGTGAGGAAGGAGAGTCTCACAGCCCGGCGACCTTACATATGTATTTGCGGGCCTTCAGCGCGTACTCGAAGGGGTTGGCCAGGGCCGGGTCCTGCTCGGCCTCGACGACGAACCAGCCCTCGTAGGCGGCGTTTTCCAGGATGGCGAAGAGGGGGGCGAAGTCCACGCTGCCGTCGCCCGGAACGGTGAACGCGCCCAGCCGCACGGCTTGGAGGAAGCTGAGGTGCTCGGCCTTGACCTTGGCGACGATGGCCGGGCGGATGTCCTTCAAGTGCACGTGGGCCACGCGATTGACGTGCTTTTGCAGCACGGCCACGGGGTCGATGCCGGCGAAGCTGAGGTGGCCGGAATCGAAGAGCAGGTTGACCAGGGCGGGGTCGGTGCCGGCCATGAGACGGTCGATTTCGGCCTCGGTCTGGACGACCGTGCCCATGTGGTGGTGGAAGGTGAGCTTCATGCCGCGGGCGTTGGCGATCTCGCCGAGCCGGTTCAGGCCGTCACACAGGCGGCCCCACCCGGCGTCATCGAGGACGGGCTTCTCGTCGAAGACGGCCTTGGGGGTGCCCTGTACGCTGAAGCTCTGCTCGGAGGCGCCGATGACCTTTGCGCCCAGATAGGACAGGAAGTCCAGCTGGGCCTCGAATTCGGCGGCGACCTCGTCAAAGGGCTTGCTGACGAGGAAGCTGGAGAACCATCGATTACAGATGGTCAGGCCGCGCAGGTCGAGGGCATGCTTGAGGAGGGCTCTGTCGGCGGGGTACTTGTTGCCCACCTCGCAGCCGGTGAAGCCAGCCAGGGCCATCTCGCTCACGCACTGCTCGAAGGTGTTTTCCCCGCCGAGGTCGGGCATGTCGTCGTTGGTCCAGGCGATGGGGGCGATGCCGAGGGATACGTTTTTGAGGGACATGTGAAATTTCTCCTTGGCAAAATATAGTTTGTTTTGCTTGGGACGTCCGGAGGCCGTCCCCTACAAATTTTTTCCTTGACAATCATAGTTCTATATGGTACAATCCCATATAGGAGGTTTTGCGTATGATGAAAACCTACGGCGGGTTCCTGATGTCACGTGTGCGGCACATGAGCGGGCGGATGGGCGAAACGCTGCTGAAGGAGTGCGGCGTGGACGTGTTCAACGGCGCGCAGGGGCGCATTCTCTATGTGCTGTGGGAGCACGGGACCATGACCATCACGCGGCTGGGACAGCTGACCTCGTTGGCGAAGACGACACTGACCAGCATGCTGGACCGCATGGAGGCCGGGGGCCTGGTGCGGCGCATCCCGGACAGGGAAAACCGCAGGCAAATCTTCATCGGGGCCACGGAAAAGGCGAAGGAATATCGAGAAAAGTACGACTGGATATCGGACAGGATGAGCGAGATTTTTTACCGGGGGTTTACTGACGAGGAGATCACGGCGTTCGAGGACCAACTGAGAAAGATCATTCAAAATTTAGAGGAGGAAGGAGCATGATATGGTCGTTTTGATGGGCATTGACGGCGGCGGCACATTTACACGCGTGGCCGCAGCTGACACACAGGGACGACTGCTTGCGCATGTCAAGCGGCAGGGCGGCGCGTTCTTGCTTAAGGATGCCAACGCGAACGAAAATGTGCGCCTGACGGTACTTGCGGCGTTGGAAGAGGCGGGCTGCGGACCGAGTGATGTTATCGCCCTTGCGGCGGGGATTGCCGGGTACGACAAGAAACGTGACCTGCGCTGGGTGCGCAAACTGACTGAAATCGAGGGGCTGCGCTGCGTGGTTCAGCACGCGAACGACGCCGTGGTCGCCCACAGGGGCGCGCTGCTCTTCCGGCCGGGGATCGTCGCCATCGCGGGCACGGGGTCCATCATCCTCGGCATCACGGAGAAGGGAAAATTGGTACGCAACTATGATTTTCGCCAGTACGTCAACAATTCGGCGAGCCACCTGACGCACAGCTGCGTGGAAAGAATCCTTGCGGGGGAGACGGACGACACGGATTTCACGGACAAGCTGCTGCGCCATTTTGGCGCCGAGAACATCAATGCCCTAAAATCACAGCGCCAAAAAGAGAGAAAGCTCTACGGGGACTTCGCGCCCGAGGTGACGGCCGCGGCCCTGGCCGGGAGCCGGATCGCCGGGCAGGTATGCGAGCGGGCGGCGAAGGAGACCGTCGAGGGGATACGGCTGCTGGGCGGCTGCTTTGCATCAAGCCCTGTGCCGGTTGCGTTGGTCGGCAGCGCGGCGAACAGCGCGTTCATGAAGCATGCCGTCGGCGAAATGCTGCGCGGGGAGAGCAAGTTCGTCCTGGCGGAGCCCGCCTTGCCGCCCGCGCTGGGCGCGGTTCTGATGGCGGCGCAGCTGGCGGGAATCGAAATCGAACCATTTCAACGAAACTTCATCGAGAGCGATCAGACGAAAGGAGCGTAAGACCCATGGAAAGAGTATCGATCGACGCGCACAACGGCTTTTGCCCCCAGGCGATGTTTATGTACGGCACGAACAAGAAGGACGGCAGCCCCAACTTCGGCACGTTCACCTGGTTCAGCTATTGCTGGGACATGAAGATGTGCGTGATGGCCAGCATCGGCGGCGGCAAGATGACCATCGACCGCATCAAGAAAGAGAAAATCTTTTCGGCCAATCTCGTCACCGAGCCCCTGGTGCCGCTCGCGGACTACCTGGGGTGCAACCCGGGGCGCAAATCGAACAAGATGGAGGCACCCATCGCCATTGAGCGCGGCGCGGTGCTGGATGTGCCCGTGCTGACGGACAGCCCCTGGGTGTACGAGCTGGAGGTGAAGAAGACCATTCCGCTGCTGGGGAATACTGTTTTCCTGTGCAAGATACGCAATACGCTCGTATCGAAGGAGTTGATGGACGAGAGTGTTCCCCTGGAGGAGCGTGTTCGGCTGGCCGCGCCGGTGGTGTGGCTGGCTGCCGGGGAGGGGGCATATTATCCGGTGAAGGCGGAGGCGGTGGGGAAGACGGGGGATTGGGCCTCAATACCGCCAGGCCTTGCGTAGATTCTTCTCGGATGCCTATTTAGCCTGTTTTTCGAGTAATTTTATTATTATATCTAATTTTTTCTCGTTGCTCTCCGCTGTCTGGTACATTGCAAGGAAAGCGCATGTTCCGCTAAAAAGACCTTGGCTTATCCAAAGTGTACAGCCTTTTTTGCAATCGCCATCTTTAAATGGACAATAAAACGCCATCAATATTGCCTCGCTTTCCTCAAGTTCTCCTCTTTGTCGGCGTAGGCCGTCGCACCCTTTTCGCTGACATTGACCGAAGAGAGGCCGCAGTGCCACCAGCCGCCGTAGCCGTCGGTCATGGTCTTGGGGAGAACCTTCATGTCGATCACGGTGCATTTATCCTGACGCTTGCTATCTTCGAGGGCCGCAATAAGCTCGGCCTTGGTCTTGACTCGATAGCCTATCGCGCCCATAGCCTCGCCCATGGCGGCGTAGTCGATATTGAGGAACGCGCCGTTCAGGCCGGTTGCGTCGCGAAATCTGAATTCTGTGCCGAGGTTGCCCACGCCGCTGCCCATTTGCAAATTGTTGATGCAGCCGAAGCCCGCGTTGTCGAAGAGCAGCAGGTTGATTTTTTTGCCCTCCTGCACGGCGGTGACGAGTTCGGAGTGGAGCATCAAAAAGCTGCCGTCGCCCAGCATGGTGTAGCATTCCTTCGCGGGGTCGGCCAGCTTGCAGCCCAGGGTGGCGGCAACCTCGTAGCCCATGGTGCTGTAGCCGTACTCCATGTGGTAGCTGTCCCGGGCGTCGGTGGTCCACATGCGCTGGAGATCGCCGGGGAGGGAGCCGGATGCGCCGACGACGATGGCGTCCGGGGCGATGTGCTCGCGGATGGCGCAGATGGCCTCGGTCTGGGTGAGGGTGCCCTCCAAATCACGGATGAAGTCGGCGATGCTTGTGGGGTTCTGGGCCTCGACGAGGGTTTTGAAATTTTCGTCGTATTTGTAATCTGCGAGATGGCGCATTTCGGCGGCCCAGTCTGATTTGGCCTGGGAGATGGCGCCGCCCCACTGGGCCTGATAGTCGTTTAGGCTGCCCTGTAAGGCTTGCAGGGTGGCTTTCGCGTCGCCGAGGAGATAGGCGGCGTCGAGCTTTTGCGCGTGGAATTTATTCAGGTTGATGTTGAGAAATTTGCAGCTCTCATCGAAAAGCCACTTGGACGAGGTCGTGAAATCTGATAATCTGCTGCCCACGGAGATGACCAGATCGGCCTGCTTGGCCAAGGTGTTGGCCGCGCTGTTGCCGGTGACGCCTATGCCGCCAAGGTTGTAGGGGCTGCTCGCGGGGGCTGAACTCTTGCCCGCCTGGGTCTCGGCAAAGGGGATGCTGAAGGCTTCGCAGAACTCGACAAGGGCCTGACCGGCCTCGGAGTATCGCACGCCGCCGCCGCAGATGACCAGGGGACGTTGGGCGGCCTTGATCAGGGCGATGGTATCGTCGAGGGCCTCCTGCGTGGGCAGGGGGCGGTCGATTCTGTGCACGCGTTTGGCGAAAAAGCTCTCCGGCCAGTCGTGGGCCTCGCCCTGGACGTCCTGGGGCAGGGCGATACACACCGCGCCGGTCTGGGCCGGGTCGGTGAGGACGCGCATGGCGTGGACCATGGCGGACATGAGCTGCTCGGGCCGGTTGACGCGCGCCCAGTATTTGCAGACCGACCGAAAGGCGTCGTTGGTGGTGATGGAGTCGTCGTACTCCTGCTCGAGCTGCTGGAGGACCGGGTCGGGCTGGCGGGTGGCGGAGGTGTCGCCTGGGAGGAGCAGCAGGGGGCTGTTGTTTACGCTGGCGCAGGCCGCCGCCGTAACCA
>Ga0082212_10011573_pt1 | contig 11185 bp, 5 predicted proteins | sample TergutNt197P3_FD_71548 | JGI IMG/M metagenome (GOLD analysis project Ga0082212, IMG submission 71548) | Neocapritermes taracua P3 segment gut microbial communities from Petit-Saut dam, French Guiana - Nt197 P3 | ecosystem: Host-associated > Arthropoda: Insects > Digestive system > Gut ... | reverse complement strand
GTTCGGACTGCCCCTTTGTGTGCGTCGTGTTGATGAAAGTTACGCCGATTTGATCGTACTCCCCCGGTGGGGTTACGGTTCGGCGGTCAACCCGTGCATCGACTGCCGCATCGCCATGTTGAAAATCGCCCGACAGGTCATGCAGACGGAGCAGGCTGATTTCGTTGCGACGGGCGAAGTGGTCGGGCAACGACCAAACAGTCAGAAAATGCACCAGCTTGCGTTGATCGCACGGGAAGCGGGCGTGGCCGATTGCCTCGTCCGACCGCTTTCCGCGAAGGCGTTGAATCCGAGCAAGGTGGAACTGGATGGATTGCTCGACCGCGAATCATTGCACGGCTTTACCGGCCGGGGACGCAAGGGACTCATGCAACTGGCCGCAGAACTCGGTGTGCGCGAGCTGCCGCAACCGGCGTCGGGCTGTCTGCTTTGCGAAAAAACCTTTGCCCCGCGTGTGCGCGACGTGTTGAAGTACAATCGGCAACCGACCAACTGGCATTTCGAGGTGCTGCCGTTCGGTCGCGTTGTTCGCATTGATCCGAAAGCCCAATGCGTGGTCGCGAGAAACCTCGACGATTGCCGCAATTTGGTGCGATTGTTCGAGCGCGACAACCGGCAGCGTGCCACCAGCGCAACAATTCGTGCCGCCCTGTTTGAGCCGGACAACTTTAACGGCCCGGCGGCACTGTTGATCGGCGATGATTACGATGAGCACCACGAACACATCGCAGGCGGCCAAGTGCTGCGATTCTCCAATCTGAACCGCTGCGAACCGGACAACGCTTTTGCGCGTTTCCGCGATGCCATCCGTGACGAAAAACGCCGGATTTTTATTGATCCGAATGCGGCACAATACAAACATTATTAGGCAGCCGTCAACATGAGATAGCCGCCGACCTCCGGGCGGCGGTCACGGCGTGACCACCCTACCCAAAAAAACATTGCCAACCGTTGTCCTTAATTAATTTTGACGTAATACTGTTCCATGAGCGGCTTCCACAAAATGGCTGCCTGTTCGCTCTGTGTCACGGAGTTCGTCGAAAGCGGGTTGATCCATTTCAAAATATTCTCTGTGTTCTCTTCGGGAAATTTATTTCAAGGATAAAGTACAATAAAACAATCCGCCGTTGTCGTCGGCGACGATCAGTTTGTTGCCGATAAGCAGGCAACCGCGTTTGCAATCGGTTTGCAAATCGGCGAGTTGTGTGCGATTCCAACGGTCATTTGGGAGTAATGCAACCTGCAACCCTTCGCGTTGCCATGCGTACAACTTGCCAAGTCGGGAAACGGCAAAGATGTGCGAATCGTCGCCGGTTTGCAGCGTCGTCATTTTTTCTTCCGTGTCCAGCGTCGTCAGGTATTGGCCGTCTTTGCGCGCATGGACGTTGATTTTTCCCTTGAAATACGTGGTCAGAAACAAATAGTCGTTCGTCGCGTAAGGGGTGGATGAATACATGTCCCCGGTCGGAACGCGCCAGAGTACCTCGAAGGTCTCCGCGTCAATGGCTGCGAGCAACCCCTCATTTTCACCACCACCATCGCTGTCATCTTCATCCCCCTCGTCGAAATTTCTTGTCAGGAGATAAATGACACCGTCGAAAAGAGCGGGCGTTTCAGGAATGTAATGCTCAAAGTCGATTTCCGCGAGGATCGCTCCGGTTCGCACGTCGATTTTCCGCAGCAGGCCGTCGCAACTGCCGAACACGAGGGCGTGCTGCGATTCGAGAAACAGCGGTGAACCATTGATTTGGCCGTCGCAATCGACGGAATATTTCAACTCGCCGGTTTCCGGGTCGAGCGCGTAAAGCGTGCAGTCGTGCGAGCCGACGATCACCATGCCGTTGCACCACATTGCGCTTCCGGTGATCTGGTTGCCGGTCTTGTACGACCATTTTTCGCCTGTTGCAGGATCGAAAGCAAAAAATCGTCCGTTCGTATCACCGACGAAAAGCACGTTATCCTTCACCAACACCGGCGCGACGATGGGATTTTTCGACACGGAATAAACATGCGGCTTTACATCCGGTTGCAAGTCGGAAAACACGAGCAATTCCCCGCGTCCGTTGCCCACAATGAAACCACCAAAACCATCGTCCAACGGCGTCAATGCCCCCAACGTTCCTCTCGGCGAAGCGTCGAGATGCAATACCGTGAAAGTGAGGAGTGTGGAGTTTGGGGTGTGGAGTTGTTCTCCTTCTTGCCGCATAACGAAATACATCGCAAAACACGCGACGCCAAGTAAGGCGGTGATAATGATTATCGTTTTTTGCATCATTTTCAGAATTTGTTGGAAGTCAGGAGACAGGAATCAGGGATATTCTTATGATTCATCAGGTCATTGAGTACCTTGTTATTGGTCATTGACAAAGAGCGGACGAGTTACTTTCATGGAAGGAGTGACAAAATTCCTTTTTATCGAGCAAGATCATGTCCTCAAGGGTATTCTATCATATTTTGGGAGTTCGGGGTAGAGGTTGGTCAAGGAAACAATCGTGGCAGATGGGATGGAGTTTCACATTGCGTTGGATCGCGGGAAGGTCAGTTGTCCGGATCGGCAATGTTTTTGGGAGATGGCAACATTTTTTGAAGAAATTGCCCCGTTGCGTTGTCATCCAGGGCGGCGATTTGTTCCGGTGTGCCGGTGGCGAGCAGTTGGCCGCCGCGTTCACCACCTTCGGGGCCGAGGTCGATGACCCAATCGGCGGTTTTGATCACGTCGAGGTTGTGCTCGATGACAATGACCGTGTTACCCAAATCAACCAGTTCGGACAACACGCCGAGCAGTTGCCTGATGTCGTGCAGGTGCAAGCCCGACGTCGGTTCGTCGAGCACGTAAAGCGTGTTGCCGGTTTCAACACGCGACAGTTCGGCGGCCAGTTTGATGCGCTGGGCCTCGCCGCCGCTGAGCGTCGTTGACGATTGTCCGAGTGTCAGATAGCCCAGCCCGACGCGATTGAGGCTGTCAAGTACGCGGGCAATGGCCGGGTGGTTTTCGAAAAACGTAGCGGCCTCGACGACGGGCATGTCAAGTACGTCGGCGATGGATTTTTCCTTGTAACGAATGTCGAGCGTCTGGTGGTTGAAACGTTTCCCCTCGCAGTCGGGACAGACCGCGTACATGTCGGGCAGAAAGTGCATCTCGATTTTGCGCAGCCCCTGACCCTGGCAGGTTTCGCAACGCCCACCCGTCACGTTGAAACTGAACCGCCCCAATTTGTAACCTCGCCGTTTCGCATCGCGGGTTTGAGCGAATACTTTGCGAATTTCATCGAACACGCCGGTGTAAGTCGCCGGGTTGCTGCGCGGCGAACGTCCGATCGGCGACTGGTCGATGCGAATCAGCTTGTCGATTTTATTCGCACCCTTGATGCTCCTGTGCGGTCCGGGTTTTTTGCGCGTACCGTACAGCCGCTGCGTCAACGCCGGAACGAGCGTCTCGTTGAGTAGCGAACTTTTCCCGGAGCCACTGACGCCGGCCACGGTAATGAACGTACCCAACGGGAACGAAACCGTCACATCCTTCAGGTTGTGCAATGTACACCCTTCGAGCGTCAACATGCGGCTCTTGACCGGTTTTCTGCGTTGTGTCGGCACGGAGATCGACAATGTCCCACCGAGGTATTTTCCAGTCAGTGAGTTGCCGTTGCGTTCGACATCGTCAGGCGTACCTTGTGCCATGATCATACCGCCGAACTTGCCCGCCCCCGGCCCGAAATCGATCAGCCAATCCGCTTCGCGCATGATCGCCTCGTCGTGCTCGACGACGAGGACCGTGTTGCCGTGCCGCTGCAGGTTGCGCATCGCGTCGATGAGCCGCCGGTTGTCGCGCGGGTGCAGGCCGATCGACGGTTCATCAAGCACGTAACACACGCCGACCAGTCCCGTGCCGAGTCCTGATGCCAAACGAACACGCTGTAACTCGCCGCCGCTGAGTGAATCGGACGAACGGTCGAGCGTCAGGTAATCCAGCCCGACGCGGTTGAGAAAATCCAGTCGCAAGACGATTTGCTCGATGATCGGTGTCGTCACCTGCCGCAATTCGTCGGGAAATTCAAGCGTTTTGAAAAATTCAAGCGATTTTTCGATGGTCATTGAGCAGACATCGTGGATGTGCTGTTTGGCAATGGTCACGCTGCGTGCTTCGCGTCGAAGCCTTGATCCACCACATTCGCGACAACGCACAAATCCGCGAAACTGCTGCAAGACCTCTCGATCCTTCTTGTCCTGCATCGATTGCCGGATTTCTTCGAGCAGTTTTATTATTCCGGGAAAGGCAGGGAGTTGCGAGTTGCGAGTTGTGAGTTGTGAGTGGTGAGAAGCGAAGGGTGTGAGGTTGTTGGCATGTATCTCATCGCTCGTCACTCGCAACTCGCAACTCGCAACTTCGTCCCCGTAGAACAACGCTTCATGAATCAGAGGATCAATTTCCGCAATGGGGATTTTCGAGAAATCACCGTATTGTTCCCAAAAACGGTCGAGCACCGCCTGAAAAAGTTTCCCGGATGTTACGTCTTTGCACCACCGACGTGACCATTGGCCGATCGACAGCGAAGAATCTGGCACGAGCAAATCGTAATCGAACGTTTCGATTTCGCCCATGCCCTGGCAGTCGGGACACGCTCCGTAGGGACTGTTGAAGCTGAACGTGCGAGGTTCCAGTTCGGCGTAATTGATCTTGCACTTTGCACAGGCATAATGCGTGCTGTAGAGCAAGTCTTTCCAGACGCTGCGTGTCGTGCCGTCCGGGTTGGTGACTCGCTCCATTTCGTAAGAGGCGATTACCGTTCCTTCGCCGAATTTGACGGCCAATTTGAGCGACTCAGACAAACGGGATTCAATTCCTTCACGCATGACAAGCCGGTCAATGACCACTTCGACGACGTGCTGCTTGTGCTGGTCGAGTTCCGGCGGTTCTTCGACGTCAACAATCACTCCGTCCACCCGCGCACGAACAAAACCAGCCTTGATGATCTTTCTAAACACCTCACTCTGTTTGCCGCGGTGCCCTTGTACGAGAGGGGCGAGCAGCATGAGGCGGCAGCCTTCGGGCAACGAGAGCATCTCTTCATGGATTTGCTCCGGCGACTGCTGCCGGATCGCACGCCCACAGTTCCAGCAATGCGCCAATCCTGCGCGTGCGTACAGAATGCGCAAATAATCGTAAACCTCGGTCATGGTCGCGACTGTGCTGCGCGGGTTGTTCACGCTGTTCTTCTGGTCGATGGAAATCGTCGGCTGCAATCCCTTGATGTACTCGACATCGGGCCGCTCAAGCTGGTGCAAGAATTGCCGTGCATAAACGGACAGGCTTTCGATGTACTGTCGGCGTCCCTCGGCGTAAATCGTGTCGAAGGCCAGCGAACTCTTGCCCGACCCGCTCGGCCCGGTGATGACCACCAGCCGATTGCGCGGGATGTCAAGCGTGACGCTTTTCAGATTGTGAACCTGCGCTTTTTCGATGTGGATCGGTTGCATGACATGAATGAGGGGCGAGGGACGAGAAGCGAGGGGCGAGAAGCGAGGGGATGTCAATCCCCCTCAACCCCTGACGCAATCCCCTATTGACTTCGTGCGAATGAAACGCAACCGATCATTGTACCACACAACGGGAAATGATGCCATACCATACCATACCCGCCAAATGGGCATGAGAAACAGGTATCACAATGGCCACGTCATGATTTCTCGCAGAGAACGCAAAGGACGCGGCGTTTTTTTATATTAATTCTCTGCGGACTCTGTGCCCCCTGCGAGAAACAAGATCGTACAATTTGAAGTGTAGATTTTGATACTGTTTCCAAGATCGGCAGTTGATCGATCATACAGCATCGCGAAACTCACGAATCATCTCGCAAATTTTCGTTTTCGCCGTGTCGGGGTTTTCTTCGATCACCTGCTGAAAGGCACTGCCGATGATGGCACCGTCGGCGATTTGGGAGATCGCGCGCACATCGGCTGCCGTGCTGATTCCGAATCCAACGCAGAGCGGCACGGTCGTTTCGGCTCGCATGGCGGTCATTTCCCGCGCCAGTTCGTCCCAGTCGATGGTATTGCCCACCGTGTTTTTGCCGGTGACGCCGCGCCGTGAAACGCAATAGACAAAACCGTCCGCCGCACGAAGAATTTCCGACCGGCGAACCGGATCGGTCGTCGGCGCAATGAGCCGGATGAAATGAAACTCCCGCTCTTCCCGGCCGCCGCCGGGCTGCTTGTCAACGAATTGCATGATTTCTCCGGCGTTTTCGCTGGGCAAATCAACGACCAACGCCCCGTCCGCCCCGGCGGCCATCGCTTCGCGGACGAACCGCTCGGCCCCCATCGCGATGATCGGGTTGTAGTAGCTGAAAATAATGATCGGCAAATCGTGAAAGGGAGCCATGCGACCCGCAGCCTTTTCACGCAGCCTCCGGACGAAGAGCAGCCCCTTTTCGAGCGTCATGCCCGACTGAATGGCACGCTGCGACGCCCGTTGAATCACCGGCCCGTCGGCGGTCGGATCGGAAAAGGGAATGCCCAGTTCCAGCACGTCCAGCCCCGCATCGCGCGCGGCACTGATGATGTCCAGTGACCGCTCGAAATCCGGATCACCCACCGAAAAGAAACCCACCAGGGCTGTGCGGTTTTCCCGCTTGAGTTGTTCGAATGTTTTTGTGATTCTGCTCATCGTGTTGCTTCGTATTTGTTGATTGTTTATGATCAGAGCCCGCCGCGTCGGCAAGGGAGCAAGCGTGATCCCTTTGCTCACGCTGCGGGACTCTGAATGGGCACTGGTCCCTAATCCGGCAAAGCCGGAAAGGTTATAGGCTAAAAAAATCTGAAATTCTCCTTAATATTTCAGCACCGAGTATTTCAGCAACGATTGCTGAAAATGGCGGTGTCATCAATGCGTTCGGGAAGGGATTTCACAGGGATTTCAGATGAAGAAAAGTATAAGCGATTTTCCAGCCGCACGCAAGGCGGGAACCCGTTGCGCCGCTCGTTTTCGCCGCTCGTTTGCGCATCAAAATGCATTCTGCATTCTGCACTCTGCATTCTGGTTTTCGACAGGTCACTTTCTTATGTTCAAAAATCTGTTATTATTTCCGTTAAGCGGCTCATTTGAGTAAACTACGGAAATCATTGCAATAAGGAACCCGCCCCATGTTGTCACACGACGAAATACGCACCGGGATCATCGATATTGTCACACGAACCAGATACCGCCCGATGAAACCGAAAGGTTTTGCCGACGAGTTGCGCATTGCCGACGAGCAGGCCGCCGATGTGCGGAAGGTGGTCAAGAAAATGGTTGATGTCGGCGAGTTGGTGTTCGGTAAAAAACACCTCGTCTGGCCCGGGCCAAATTTAGGACAATACGACTCGCTGGACGATTACGAGTCGGGCCGTAGGCAACGCATCGCGCGCACCATCGCCGAGGCCACCGATGACGACTGGCTCGATGAAGGGCTTCAGGCTTCAGGAAAAGAGGTTTTCCCTCAAAACACGAAGCCCGAAGCCCGAAGCCTGAATCCCTCGCTCGAAAACTTCGTCGTTGGGACGTTCCGGCAAACGGAATACGGCAACGGCTTTGTGCGACCTCGCGTCGATGCCCGCAACGATGATATGCCGCTTGCCGATATTTTTGTACCGGCGGAACAATCTCGTGATGCGGCTTCCGGCGATACCGTGGTCGTCGAGCTTACCTTCGACCCAAAACGCGACAAAGGCAAACGCCGCTTCAAGGAATCGCAGGCGTTTGGAGCGCGGGCGTTTGGAGCGCGGGCGTTTGGAGCGCGGGCGTCTCGCCCGCATTATGACGGGCAAGATGCCTGCGCTCCCGTGGGCAAAATCGTCGAAATTCTCGAACGCGACACGATGCGTTTCGTCGGCACTTATGAATGCGACGACGATGTTGCGGTCGTCGAAGTTGACGGCAAGCTGTTTCGCACACCGATTTACGTCGGCGATCCAAGTGCCTGTCCCGCACGGTCGGGCGACAAGGTCGTCATCGACATGGTGCGTTTTCCGACGCACACCCGTTACGGCGAAGGCGTCGTAGTCGAAGTACTCGGCCCGCATGGTACACCGGAACTCGATACGCAACTCATTATTCATCAGTTCGGGTTGCCGACGGAATTTCCCGACGAGGTCATCAAGGCCGCGCAAGATCAGGCGACGCAATTTGACGAAAGCATCACGCCCGACCGATTCGATGCAACCGGCGAAACAACGCTGACCATTGACCCTGCTGATGCCCGTGATTTTGATGACGCGGTGTCGCTCGTGAAGCTCGAATGCGGTCACTGGCGGCTTGGCGTGCATATCGCCGATGTGGCACATTTCGTGCAAAAAGGTTTGCCGATCGACCGCGAAGCCGAAAAACGCGGCACAAGCGTGTATCTGCCCGACAAGGTGATTCCGATGTTACCAGAGGTCATCTCCAATTCGCTGGCCAGTTTGCAGGCGGGTAAAACGCGACTGACCAAATCGGTGTGGATCGAAATGACCGAAGACGGCATCGTGGTCGATGTCGAGGTTAAACGCTCGGCCATTCGTTCCGATGCGCGGCTTAATTACGACGAAGTGACCGAATTTCTCGCCGACCCGAAACCATTTCGCAAGAAACTCGCGCCCGATGTGTTCCGGCTGTTGAGCGATATGTTTACGCTGGCGATGATCCTGCGTGATCGCCGCATGAAACGCGGGGCACTCGAACTCACCATGCCCGAAATCAAGCTGTTGCTCGATGACGACGGCAAAGTCTGCGGCTCGAAACTGGTCGAACACCTGCCGGCAAACCAGATCATTGAGGAATTCATGCTCGCCGCCAACGAAGCGGTGGCCGGTTATCTCGAACTCAAAGGGCAGCTCTTCTTGCGACGTATTCACGCCATGCCGAGTTATCGCAAAATGAAGGCGTTCTCGCAATTTGTCAAATCGCTCGGCGTCAGTACCGTGTCGGCGGACATGTTGCTCGAAAGCCGCTTCGAGATACAAGCTCTGCTCGAACGCATCAAAGGTCGCCCGGAAGAAGCGGCGATCAATTACGCACTGCTGCGGTCGATGCAAAAGGCCGTGTATTCGCCCGCCGAAGACGGGCATTATGCGCTGGCCAGTGCGTGCTATTGCCATTTTACCTCGCCGATTCGCCGCTATCCCGATTTGACGGTGCATCGATTGTTAGATCAAATGCTGTTCGGCAACAAGCCGCGCAACGACATGCGGGCACTCTTTCTGCTCGGCGAACACTGCTCGCAATGCGAACGCACCGCCGAAGCCGCCGAACGCGAACTGGTCAAACTCAAGCTGATTAATTACCTGGCCACGAAGATCGGCGAGCAAATGACCGGCGTTGTGACGGGCGTTGAGCGTTACGGCTTTTACGTACAAGGTGAGGAAATCCCCGCCGAGGGACTCGTCCGCATTCGTTCGCTCAAAGGCCGCTATTATTACGACGCCGACACGCTTTCATTGATCGGCACGCGCGGTCCGACGTTCCGGCTCGGCGATCGCGTGGTCATCGAAATCGCCGACGCCAATCCGAATACGCGACGCATTGATTTCACGTTTGTGGGTCTTGCCACAACTGCCAAAAAACCAAAGAGCGATCAAGGCAACCGCGAGGGTAGCCCCTACACGACGGCCAAAAAACCGAAACGCAAATCCGCCCCACCGTCACGTGATGAAAGGTACGACGAACCCGACTTCGACGAAACCGGGCACCCGATGCGCATCCGGAAATCGAAAACCAAACGCAGTGATCCGGCAACGCAATCGAAAAAGAAAAAGAAAGAGACCGCAGAAAAGGTAACGAAAAAGAAATCGTCCAAAAAATCGCCGGTGAAAAAGGTTGTCAAAAAAACGGTGAAGAAGGCGAAGAAAAAGTAATCTCACGTTTAGCCGAACGTCATAGACGCCGGAATTAGCCGCGTCACCCTGTGACGCGCAATCAGAACCTCGACGGCAGCGGTGCGGACAAATCAGAGCCGCGCACGCAGTAAGCGGAACAAGGCAGGTGGAACAAGGTAGGACGGTCACTTGCGCTGCGGCAGAAGAAACACGTGACCGGCGCGATACGGAAAGAAATCTCTTGCATTTTTTTCTCGCTGCAAATACAATAATATGTATGAAGGAGGGCGACATGGCGAAGCTGGAATACACATTTAAAACCGACACGCTGTTCAAGATGTTGTTTGTGAAACATCCCGAGCTACTGAAAAACCTTGTCGCCGTGTTGCTCAGAATCCCAGACGACAGTATCGGACGGTTTGAAATCACGAACCCGGAAATGCCATCGGAAAGTCTGGGCGACAAGTTTTGCCGACTCGACATTAATATGACCGTGGACGGCCAACGGGTGAACCTGGAAATCCAGGTCCGCGACGAAGGCGATTACCCGGAGCGTGTGCTTTTCCATTGGGCACGCGAATACTCAACGGCACTCGCGGCGGGTGAAGGCTATGACCAGTTGCCGCGAACCATCATCATTAGCATCATCAACTTCAAGCTGTTCGAGTGTGTTGAGTATCATTCGGAATTTTGCGCCATTGAGGTTTCGCGTCATACCTTGCTGACCGACAAAATGAGTTTACAATTCTTTGAATTGCCGAAGATACCGCTTGAAATCAGCGCGGAAGATCATGCCGTCTTGTGGCTTTCGTTGTTTCGCGCAGAGACGGAAGACGAATTAACAAAAATCAACGCATTGGGAGTCCCGGTGATGAAACAAGCCATCGACGCATTCCACAGTATTACGGTTTCGTCCGAGTTTCGCGAAATCGAGCGTCTATACGCAAAAGCCCGCCATGACGAGGCGCAGGCATTGCGCCATGCGAGGCTTGAAGAGAGGAGTGAAATAGCAAAAAATTTCTTGCTGAAAGGTGTTTCACTGGAAATAATCATCGAAGCAACCGGCCTGTCACGGGATGAAGTGGAAAAATTGCGTGATTCGGATTGATTTCAAGCCAAGCGGAAATCATGAGCCGGGGAAGGAGCGCAGTAATGTTTTTTGGGGCCGCGCATTTCCCTGGGGAAACATAATCATGACCGCAATGCCGGCAAAACTTTACGAGGCGTTTGAAACAATTCGACTTGGCAAAGTCGAAGAGGGAACACGCCTGTTCGACCGTGTTGACGGTTTTGACGCCGTCAAATCCGTTGCGCTGGCCGAGTTGAGTTATTTTCGCCACGATTGGAAACGGGGAAT
>Ga0082212_10011572_pt1 | contig 11186 bp, 9 predicted proteins | sample TergutNt197P3_FD_71548 | JGI IMG/M metagenome (GOLD analysis project Ga0082212, IMG submission 71548) | Neocapritermes taracua P3 segment gut microbial communities from Petit-Saut dam, French Guiana - Nt197 P3 | ecosystem: Host-associated > Arthropoda: Insects > Digestive system > Gut ... | reverse complement strand
TTATCCAAAGCCGAGCTGATATATTCCGATGACTGTTTAAGATTATCCGTAACTTCGGTAGCAAAAAAACTGTAGGAAATAACAAGAAAAAGTGAACCGCATAATATAACGGAAACGGTAGTCAATAACACTAACATTCTAAAAATCCTTTTACGCATGACTATTTTCACTCAAACGGTATCCAATACCTCGAACCGTTTCTATACTTTCACCGTATTGTCCGAGTTTTTTCCGGATTTTTCTCATGTGTACGTCGACAGTACGCGTCTCACCGTCAAATTCATAGCCCCATATTCTTTCGAGGATCACATCGCGTGTCAGCGCGATCCCTATATTTTCCATGAGTATTTGAAGGAGAAGATATTCTTTCAGAGAAAAATCCGTTTCGGTTCCGTCGATGGTTATTTTGTGTTTATCATGATCGAGTTTTATTCCTTTAAAGGATATGACAGATTCTCCCGACCCGGGTTCGGAGCGTCTCAAAACAGCCTTTATCCTTGATATCAGTTCCATCATTCCGAAAGGTTTTGATATGTAATCGTCAGCTCCGAGGTCAAGCCCTATTACCCTGTCGATTTCCGCGGATTTCGCGGTTATCATAATGACCGGGATACCCGCCGTCCGGTTTGAAGAACGCAGTTTCCTAAGGATAACCAACCCGTCGTCTCCCGGAAGCATGATATCTAAAAGCACCAAGGACGGGAGCTTATGCTCCAGAGTATCGAAAAATGACTTTGAGCAAGAAAATCCGGATGCCTCGAAACCTGTGGATTGCAGCGTATAAAGAATGAGTTCGCGTATGGATTCGTCATCCTCGACACAAAATATCATAGTTCACCTCTATTATGTACGCCTGTTATAGAATACGCGACCCACTCGGCGATATTGACCGCGTGATCGCCTATCCGTTCAAGATATTTCGCTATCATCAACATATCAAGCGCGTATCCGGCGTCCTGTCTGCCGTTTCTTACTATTTCTATCAGTTCCTTTTTGACCTTGTTGAATAAGTCATCGACTATATCGTCATATAATACAACCGCTCTCGCGAGTTCGATATCCTTTTTCACAAACGACTCAATGCTGTCGGTGACCATTTTTATCGCCTCGCGCGCCATCTGGGCAAGGCTTATGGCGTCGATAGGTTTTATCTCGGTCATGGTGACTATCTCCGCAATATCCGCAGCCTGATCGCCGATACGCTCCATGTCGGTCACCATTTTCATTGCGGATGAAATGATTCTCAAATCCTTAGCCACAGGTTGCTGCTGCAGAAGCAGACGGATACAGAGTTCTTCTATTTCACGCTCTATCTGATCGATTCTATCAGCGATTTCGGTAACCTGCCGGGCTAAATTGAGATCTGTATCCAACAGCGACTTTACCGCGCTCGCGATGGCGTTCTCGCAATACGCACCCATAGTTGTAAGCGCTACATTAAGCATGTCAAGCTGTTGATCGAACCTATTTCTCATTATCCGAATCTCCCTGTTATATAATCCTCTGTACGCTTGTCTTTCGGAACGGAAAAAATCTTTTCAGTTTCCGAATACTCAACGACCTCTCCCAAAAGGAAGAACGCGGTTTTGTCAGAAATCCTGGCGGCTTGCTGCATATTATGCGTCACTATGACTATAGTATATTTTTTCTTGAGCTCAATCGCAAGGTCTTCTATCTTTGATGTGGAAATAGGATCAAGCGCAGAGGTAGGTTCATCCATCAACAGAACCTCTGGTTCGACGGCGAGAGCCCTGGCTATGCAAAGCCGCTGCTGCTGCCCGCCGGAAAGTCCGAGCGCGTCATGCCACAAACGATCTTTGACCTCGTCCCAGATAGCGGCATCTGCCAAAGACTTCTCAACTATCATGTCCAGCCTGGCCTTAGAACGTATCCCGTGGGTTCTGGGTCCGTATGCGATATTGTCATATATGGTCATCGGAAACGGGTTAGGCTTTTGAAACACCATTCCGACGCGTTTTCTCAGGTTATTGATATCCATACCACCGTAAATGTCCTCGCCGTCAAGTAATATACTCCCGGTTATACGGCAGCCTTCAATTAGGTCGTTCATACGGTTGAGTGATTTGATAAGAGTCGTCTTTCCGCAGCCTGAAGGTCCGATAAATGCGGTGATCTCGTCGCTGTCAATATTTAAATTGACATTCTTAAGTGCTTGAAAAGAGTCATAGTACAGATTAAGAGTCTCGATGCTGAACTTCTTCATTGCTTCTTGCCTTTCGAAAGCTTTTTGGCTATGGTATTTGACAGCCTGTTTATGAAGAACACAATTATAAGCAGGATGACGCCTGTAGCGTAAGCTTCATTTATATGGAACCCCTCGCTGGAAAGAGCGAACATGTGGACCGCGAGCGTTCTTCCGGAGCCCATGAGGTTTTTCGGGATCTGAGCGACGGTTCCTGATGTATATATCAAAGCGGCGGTTTCCCCTACAACTCTTCCTATGGCGAGTATGACCCCGGATAGGATTCCCGGCATCGCGGCGGGAAGAATGATGGCGAACACGGTGCGTAATCTGCCTGCGCCGAGCGCGAAACTGCCTTCCCGAAAACTGACCGGAACCGAACGTAGCGCCTCCTCGGTTGTTCTCATGATAAGGGGTAATATCATAATGGCAAGGGTAAAAGCCCCGGCTAACATGGAATACCCCCATCTGAACGCGGTCACGAACATAAGCATTCCGAAGAGTCCGAAAACAATCGAAGGAATACCCGAAAGTGTTTCTGAAGTGAGTCTGACAGCTGCTACTAATTTACTTTTGGGACGCGCGTATTCCACAAGATAGACAGCCGACAGAATGCCGAGAGGTAAAGCAATAAGCAATGAAGCCAGCGTCATAGTTACGGTGTTAATTAAGGCCGGCATTAGTGATACGTTGTCGGAAGTATACTTCATAGCGAAAAGCTGAGGTTTTATGTAAGGTATACCTTTTACGAATATATAAATGACCATATAAAGAAAAACCGCGACCGATATAAGCGCCATAACGCAGACTAAGATAAACAGACAAAGAGACGCGGGATTTTTTATGTAGTTTTGCAATTTCTGCTTAAAGGTCACTTTATTTACCGCATTCATATATTGGCCCGCTTCTTTATGAGTGAGAATGAAATATTGATGATGAGGATAAAAACAAAAAGCACAACTGCGGTCGATATCAGCATTTCGCGATGCAGCTCAGCGGCGTAACCCATTTCCATAACGACGTTTGTAGTCAGAGTTCTTATACCTTTTAGTATCCCGTTGGGCATCCTCGCCTGATTTCCCACCACCATCATAACAGCCGTCGTCTCTCCGATGGCACGACCGAGTCCGAGTATGACTCCGGCAAGTATCCCGGATTTCGCGGCAGGAAGCGTGGCAAAAAAGACGCTGCGCTCATGGCTGGCTCCGAGCGCTAAAGAACCTTCGTAATAGCTGTCCGGAACCGCGCGTATAGCGGATTCGGAAACGGTGATTATAGTCGGTAATATCATCATAGACAGAAGTATCGACGCGGATAATATTGACTGACCACCGACGTCGAACTTTTCCGCTACCGCCGGAACAATGACCGTAAGTCCAAAAAATCCGTAGACTATGGACGGGATACCTGCAAGTAACTCGACCGAGGGTTTTATGATTCTGTAAAGCCTGTCGGGACAGAATTTCGCTAAAAACACCGCCGTCAGTATCCCGACCGGGACACCTAAAACGAGCGCGCCCGCAGTAACATAGATACTTCCCAGGATCATCGGCAGGATCCCGTAGATATTATTTCCGGGCCGCCATTCGTCTCCGATAAGGAATTTTAAAGTTCCGTATTTAGCGATAGACGGAATCCCGTTGACAAACAGAAAAGCGCATATAAGAATAACCGCGGCTATACAAGCGGCTGCGGCGAAAGCGAAGATATACTTCATTACTTTTTCTTTTGTTTTTTCCATACCTTCCCTCTTGGAGGACATCGCGGGCGTGTGTTGTCTCGCCCGCGATATGAATACCAATGGCGCCTCTAAGCGACATCACTCCATTTCTCTATTTCTCCGGTGAATATTTCCATTATTGTATCTTTAGACACACCTGAAAGCGGATTGTTATTGTTTACGATTACCGCGATTCCGTCGATGGCGATACGGGTATCTACAAGACCTGCGTCTTTTTCGCTGTCCTTGAGCTCCCTTGATGCCATTCCGATATCACAGATACCGTCGATAGCCGCGGTCATTCCGGTTGAGGAATCGCTCTGCTGGATCTCGATCTCAGCGTTGGGATTGATGCTGAGATAAGCTTCTTTGAGCTTTTCCATTATCGGGGTAACGGATGAAGACCCTGCCACTACTATTTTCCCGGAAGGCTTTGTACCGTTAAAAGCGGCATTTTCTGATACAGCTATATATCCGCCTCCGGAAATAACTTCCTGCCCATCCTTTGAGAGAATGAAGTCGATAAAATCCTTCGCGAGGTCATTTATGTCTTCTTTTACAGCGATATTGAACGGACGCGATATTTTATAACTGCCCGCAATGATATTTGCGACTGTTGCGTCTGCGGAGTCAATAGCGAGCGCTTTGACAGTGTCGTTGAGCGAGCCCAGCGAGATGTAGCCGATTGCGTAATCGTTGGTAGATACTGTGGTCATCATGACTGAAGTGCTGTTTGTGATAGTAGCTTCATCGGTTGTGTGATCGACATTTTCACCTGCGTCATTTTTCTTTTGGATCTCAAAAAGCTCTATGAAAGCGCCTCTTGTTCCCGATCCGTCTTCTCTCGAGACTACGATGATACTTTTGCTGCTGTCAAACGAACTTGAAGTGTTTGATTGGGAAGGATTTGCGGTAGACGCAGCGTTTGAAGAACTGCCGGTTTGGGATTCTGTGACTGCCGGAGGAGTAGATTCTGCGGTTGAGGTTCCGCATGCTGTAAACAGTAAAAATGTGAGCAGCAGAACTTGAATAAGTGCGATTGTTTTCTTCATTTTATTTCCTTTTTCTCCTTTTTAATTATCCTTTTTAAGTTTTCGCATTTTCATAATAAACGGTTCATGTTAATTCCAAACAAGGGTGAATGTTAAAATTGCGTTAACAGATAACTTAACGACTCCGGCATGTTAAATATAGACAGCTGTCCTCGCTGCTGGTAAAAATAAGATGGACTGCAGTGTTAACAAAATAAAATACCCGTAAGGCATGCTTAACCTTTACGGATATTATGAGTTAAACACAAAAGGCTTTGTTTGCTTTAAGCTGCGGATATGAAGCTTATTCAATCCGGATATATGCAAACTCTGTTTCTGCCCTCATTTTTTGCTGTATAAAGCGCGTCATCCGCATGACTGATGAAATCATCAACCGAACTCTCGAATGATGGCGTCATGGAGTTGATACCAATGCTGATGGTTATGAAGGTCGTTTGACCGTCAGAGAGAGGGATTGGCGCGACGGCTATCTGTTCCCGTATCCTATCCGCTATTATAAAAGCCTGATTGCCTTTCGTATTGGAAAGCAGAACTGCAAATTCCTCTCCCCCCCAACGCGCGATAAAATCCACAGAACGTTTCAGTGCTTTGGAAAACACGTCCGCAACGGTTTTTAAGGCAGTATCTCCCTGTAAATGTCCGTATGTATCATTATAATTTTTGAACTTATCAACGTCGACAAACAGAACACTGATCGGCTCTCTGTTTCTTATCGCCCTGTTCCACTCCTGGGACAACCGTTCCTCAAAGTTGCGTCTGTTAGGTATTTGCGTGAGTTGATCTATCATACTCAAACTCTCTATAGTCCGAATATAATTGTGTTCCGCTATTTCCTGTTTGGTAATGAGATATTTCGCTAAAAATGACAACACAAAAAAAGCTGTATAAAGCATGGGAAAACGCAGCATAAATGTCTGTGAATAATATTCGCTGACTATATTTTTTAAAGGTGTCCAAAAAAGAACAATGAAAAAAACTTCAAAAAAGAAACCGATGGATGTTCCGTAAATTAACTCCATCAATATCATCGCCGACGGTGGGAAAAGCAGAGCCCAAAGAATCGCAAAGCCGTCATTTCCGCCTGTCAGTGCAAAATACATACATAGTATTGATAGTACTGCGCAAAGCATCAACTCCACGATTTTTTTTATTTTTGCAATTAAGCTGAAAATAAAAATACAAATCAATACAAGCGTCAGTATTAGTGTCGCAACCATCATATCGTAATGGTGCTGGGTATAGTTCATCCAACTCATAACAGCTGTAATAACCGAAAGTGCCAGAGTAATAACGCCAATAGCTGACTTTTCATTCTGTGCTTTAGTTATTTCGGTGTTTTTATACTTTATTATACTCCAAACGCTATTCAAGTTATCTTTTATACTCATTTCTTCTCCACGTACCTTGAACAACTTTTTTCTTTTCCATATACATAACATTATAACAGCATGAAGCTTCAGAAAAAAGAATTATTGCCTTTTTTCTATAAAATTTCATCAATTATCAAAAAAATCATCTTTCGAATGCGGATATGAATCAATATTGAAACCAAAAGTCAAAAGCTTCGTTAAGGGTGGAACCACCCGGCTCGTAGGTGAACCATCCGCTGTAGACATCGAAGTTTTCGATTTTGACCTTTATACTTTCATCATGATAGATACCACCGATATTTATATGAATATTTTCAGTCCTCTCCGGGTAGCCGTCATTTAGCATATTCTCCGGTATGGCGGGAAAATGAACGATAAGCGTAGCCTCATAGTCGCCGGTCGCCCAACCGTCTTCAATTGTTCCGGTGAAACCGTACTCGGTTTGGAAAAGCCCGTACATAAACTCATGAACACCGGCGGCACCTATACCAAATCCGACAAATGGCTGGCTGTCGGTGATCCAATATCCCTCGATAAAAGACCAAATGATGTCCAGCGCCTCAGTGTCCGGAATGTTTGCCACCGCCTCAGAAAGCTCATCGGCGTAACCTGTTTGACCATTGTTAATATATACCTCTTCCAATGTGCCGCCGCCGTATTTATATGGATACCAGCCGCCGTTTCCGAGAAAACCTGTCTGCGCTCTGATTATTTCCGTACTGTCGAGTTCGCCGAGATCAATGTTGATGATATCAGTTCTTTCGGGACTCGGTCCGTCCATTTCATCCGCGGTCTTGGCGGCGACGAACATTGAAAGTGTCGCGGTGAGTTCCCCGGTTTCTTCTATATCCGTAACTTCTCCGTATACCCAGAACCCGGATTGCAGCAGCCCGTACTCGAATCTGAAAGAACCGCCTTCGCTGAAGAATCCTATGAACTGGTTTTCCTCCGCGTTTACCCAGTATCCGTTCAATTGCTCCCAATCGATACCCGGAGAATCGAAATCGAGCGTACCGTTGTGTTCCGGAGCATCGTCTGCGTCTCCGGCAATAATCCCAGGATCAATATCATCGATATTATGCGGTTCGGATTTTCCAAAACCTCCGTTCGCAAGGATCACTCCCAGCACCGATACCACTCCCACAACCGCTGTAATGGATATTCCCAATATGATTTTTGCTTTAAGTGACATCTTACGGTTCTTTTTCATGTCCTCTGTACTAATACTCTGCATCTCCTGTTCAGTTACTGTTGCTTTGAGATGATTTGCCGTTGAGATTGAGTTTGAGATAGCCTTAAACGAAGCCGTTACCGCGCTTTGCCCCATCGATAAGGATTCCAGATGTAAGCGGATAAGCCTGCTGAGCGGCAGCATCGGGATTCCGATTCCGTAAAATTTTTCCCCTGTCCTGCGTTCCTGTTCTTCAACCTCTGTTCTTATGGTATTTCTGGCGAGGAAAAGCCTGGATTTTACCGTTCCGGGACTGCACTCCATGATTTTGGAAATCTCGTCCACCGAAAGTTCGTTATAATAAAACAACACGATCGTTTGCCTTTGAACATCTGAAAGACCGTCAATTATACTGCCGAGCCGTTCCTTTAAATCTTCTCTTTCGGCATAGACAGCTGGAAATAATTCGTCCGGCTCCTCGGTGTCGATATTTATGACTTCTTGTTCGGCATCAATCATTATCGCAATATTTTTTCGTCTCAGCTGCATGTTGCAAAGATTTTTAGCGATAATCTGGATCCAAACAGAAAATGTCGGCGGGTTTTCAAGCGTATTAAGCTTCTGCCACGCGGTGATAAAGGTTTCCTGTAAAACATCCTCGGCGTCGCGTTCATTTCTCAAAATCATCCTGGCAAAACCGTAAACCTTTTCATAGTAGATGGAGTAAAGCCATTCAAAGCTTTTTACGTCACCGTTTTGCGCCGCGATAACCAGTTGTATTTGCTGTTCGGTCATAGCCATTGTAATATCCTCCTTTCGCATTTCATATCATAGATGCTCAAATACGGATTTCGGTTCAATTTATTTAAATAAATTCCGTATTAAATGATTATTTTTTACCACGCTTACCTAATATTTCACTAAATAATTTTATTAACCTTACGCATTCCTTTTTATATATGATGATATAAAATAATATTGCTGCGGCAGAAATCCCGGAAATCAACATATATTCGCCGTCAAAAAAGCATGACATTACCGCAAGCGACGTAATAACGATAAGAGAAACGGAGGTTTTTGCATAAGAGGGGATTGTCCTGTAAAATCGCTGCGCCGCGGCTGTACGGAAAATAAACATCGCGGCGGTCGAGACGGCAAGCGCCATCGCCGCTCCTACAAGCTGAAAGCCAGGGATAAAAATTATGCAGCACAATACATTTACCGCGAAACATATCAGGGACCCCAAGCTGTTCAAGTAGGTTCTTTTCGCTATCTCGATACCGTAAACGGTAGTCTCTGCTATAATCATCAAAAGCGGGGCGATAAGCATTATCCCGAATATAGACCGGCTCTCGGCATAATTGGAGAGCAGTAAAAAAATGACTGGCGAGAGTAATATGAGCAGACACATCATAATCATCATCGGAAACATTACAAAATCATGCATCCGCTTGATCCTCTCCTGCTCATTATTATAGTTTTCAAAAATATACGCGGACCAGTAATTCGCGAATCCCCCCTGAATAATACCCAACGCCTGAGATATAAGCGCCGCAAACGAAAAAATACCAAGCGCTCCGTCTCCGAGACCCGCTTCAACAAATAATTTGTTGACAAGCTGATTTCCCCACAGCAATACACTCGATGGCGCAAGACCCGCTCCGTATTTTATAAGCGGGACATAAGCTTTATAACTCATCTTGTATCTTTCGGGCAGCATATCTTTTCTCTTGGACAAGAAAAGGTATATCGTAAATCCGCCGAGTCCGATAAGGCTGAACATAATTAAAGTGATAAGGTTCGGTTTTACCAGAACCCCAAGTATATAAAACAATCTTGTAAAGAACTGCAGCGATATACTTACCACCGAAAACATCAAAACATTGTTTTTCATCCTATAGGTGATGTTGAAAAATCTGATTATCACCATAAATAGGGTAATAAGGCAGGTGGATATCAACAGGATTACATCTCTTTGTCCTTCAAAAAAAATCATTCCTATCTGGTTTGGTATAACCAGAAGAACCACAGCAGAAACCGCGGTCAGTGAAATGAGCGAGGTCAATATGCCGGCGGCTGATATCTGCTTGTAATTCTCAGCGCCGGAAGGAGGCTCGTGAAAAAATCTGATGTAGGCATGGTCAAGACCAATGGTCACAACACTCATCAGCGTTATCGCGGCGCTTATCATCAAATCGTACGGTCCGTGAATTGTTTTATCAATAAATAAATTTACCGCGAATACAGCCGCGGCATACAACGCGGCATTTATCCAGGTAGCTATTGAAAATTTAAAGATTGAGGAAACAAAGGAAACCGGATCAGCTCTTTCCCTGTTATCACTCATGAAATAAGCCTCCCGAATTCCTCAATTTTAATTTTTATCGTCTTTCGGCTGACACGGGATTTTTCAATATATCCGATTAGACGTTTCGTTCTGGACACAATTTTTTTCCCTGCCAGCCACCTGAAATTGTCCGGGTTTATCCTCAGCGATACCATTAAATTGAGCGCCGCTAAGGAAACGAATTTAAGCAGGTTGAAATGAGGGGTGTAACCTTCTGAAAATGGGATGTCTCTCGGGGGATTACAATAGACTTCTTCGCAAAGATCTGCAATACGCATATATGACGGGCAGTCTTCAATGACACTGTAATGCGCTTTGATAAGCTCCGGCTTAATAGGGAATTTTCTTTTTTTATCATCAAATCTTTTTAGTAGTTCATCGTAGCAGTCCACCGAGTCGCATCCTTTGTAAATTACCGGGTCATAATCATCGTAGAGTGGTTCCGGTCTGAGAATAATACAACTCTTTTCTGCGTAAAAAATTTCTGATATCGAGGTGCTCATCCAGGTGAATATATCATCACAGGCTAACACCCATTCTCTGACAGTGTGGTCGGATACTACTTTAAACATACCGGGATGACGTCTTTTCATCTCGCTAAGTTCCTTACTCTCCCATTCACTGGGATGCGGTCTGTAAATAAGTATATTCTCCGGGCGGTCAGTCAACAGCCTGTCAAACCAGTCAAGCGTCTTTGTCATCGATCTTGCGCCTACCTGCTTGAATCCCGTAAAATCGAGGTTCGTCATTTCATTGAGTTCTCCGATTTCCCCTTCATCCATAGAGGCGCAGGAAAAAGAGCTAATATACAATATCCAATTTTTACTGATATCGATATCAAACTCTTGAGCTAACTGCGGTTTGCTTTTTGAACTACCAAAAAAGCGTTGGTTGAGAAAATCAAGATGTATGGCGCCGGTAACTACAGCATTTCCCTGTTTTACTCCGTGTTCTATTATCCTCTGTTTCGCGGCTTCCCCCCAGCAAATATGGATACACTTCGCAGCGTTTTGTTTCAAGCTGTAAAAATCGCTCTCCTCCTGCTCGCGCGAGAGAACTTCTTCCCAATGAAGATTAATAATTTTGTTGAGTTTTCCCACATTGTTGTATACAAAGGAATTCAGCGTATCGTTATCATACATTGCCGAAGTAATTATTACCTTTGGTTTCTTCCGCCAGAAGTACCTGATTTTTTTCCTGGACATCAATTGAAAAAGCTCGACGCGAAACCCCCTTCTTTGCAGTTCCGCGGCAAGAAGACAGTCGCTGTCAAGTTCTCTGACTATGTGCTCATATAAAATTAGAAAATCAAGTTTCAACGTT
>Ga0082212_10011571_pt1 | contig 11186 bp, 9 predicted proteins | sample TergutNt197P3_FD_71548 | JGI IMG/M metagenome (GOLD analysis project Ga0082212, IMG submission 71548) | Neocapritermes taracua P3 segment gut microbial communities from Petit-Saut dam, French Guiana - Nt197 P3 | ecosystem: Host-associated > Arthropoda: Insects > Digestive system > Gut ... | reverse complement strand
CCATGTTCCCTCCGCATCTGGGACATTTGAATTGCGAAGGAGAATCGACCACTTTGACCCTCCATTGGCTGAGGCAGTTCAGACACGATGCGTGCAGCGTCTCCTCCTCAAGCCTTTTCTTAAGGGCCATCAGTATGGTGTGGTCCGCCCTTCTCGGCTGCATGAGCTCCTTCGACCGAACTATCCCTTCCAGCCCCATTCTGGATATGCCGCACGTCTCCATCTTTATCCGGCCTTCCGACAGCATCTTTGTCACAAGTTCGGCATTTTCTATGTCCAGGTCCTCCCAGAGCACCATCTTTATTGCCTCGTTGTAGGCGGGCGTATCCTTATGGAGTTCAAAAAGGCGGTTGAAATTGATGAAACGGTGGTCCGCTCCCTTTTCGATTATTCCGAATTTCTTCGCGACGTGAACGAAACGCCATTTCAGATATGTTGAATTCAGGATGGTGATCCTGGCCAAGGCCTCTATCGTGCCCGGTGAAATGGACCGGAATGTATCTTCCAGGAGTTTTCTGTCCACGTTCCTCGGGAGTTCAAGGATGATGCGGTATGGGTCGGTCGACACGCCGATGCTCTCTCCGAGACGTGCGGTAAGAAGGGCCGAATAGATCTTGCCGAAGGTCTCATTGACCCTGCTCCCGAAGCAGCAGTTCAGGATGGCCAGCCTGTCTCCTGTCTCAAGGACCACGGTCTCGTCCGTGGGGAGGGGCCACTTCTCTTTCTGCTCGCAAATATATCCGGATACTCTCTTGAAACAGTTCTCATCGCCGGGATACCTATCAAAGTTCATCTTACGGCGCAATCTCCCGACCTCCATGGCGACCTCAAAAGGAACGGGGATGTCCGAGCCCGCCCAAGAGGGGACCGATCCGACGTCCCTTGCTTCTTCGACGAGAAGCTCGTCCTCTCTCATCTCGACGATCCTCCATGTCCTGCCTTTAGCGATGAACATGGCATACGGTTCGGCGAAGGACGCCACAAAGCTCTCGTCAAGGGTCCCGATTATCCCTCTGGTGCTTATGTCACGGATGAGGTATGTTCTTTCATCTGGGATCATGGAGATGTTGTCGTAGAAGTACTGCATCCCTTTCTTCGAACGCCTGAACCCGTTCTCGTCCTCGAAGATCAGTTTGATCGATTTAAGCTGTTCCAGCACATCATTCATTTCTGACCGGGAGAGGGTCCTGAAAGAATGCGACCTTTTGATGATCTTAAAGGCAAGGTCTCTGCCGCTGCGGCCGCTCATCGTCATCGCTATGAGCTGGTTCGCAAGCACCGTGAATGGATTTGTTCTTCCTTTGAAATACTCGAGTTCCTTTGCGTCGCTTCTTCTTGCAATAACGAGCGCCTCCGCGATCTCATCCGGCGCCGTCGCCAGAATAACGGAACGTATCACTTCGCCCATCCTGTGTCCGGCGCGCCCGGCGCGCTGTATCATCCTCGATACCTCTCTGGGGGAGTTGTATTGTATGACAAGGTCTGCGGACCCGATGTCGATCCCCAGTTCAAGGGAAGAGGTCGCGATGACCGCTTTCAGGTCACCGTTCTTGAAACGGTCCTCAATACCCATCCTGTTCTCCTTCGAAAGTGATCCGTGATGCACATCTATGGAGAGGTTCTCATCCCAAAGGTGATATCTGGCGGCGAGCCATTCGGCGGTCTCCCTGGTGTTCACGAAGAGCAATGTGGATCTTCCCGTCTCGACCAGATGTCTTGCCCTCTTCATAACGGCAAGGATGTCCGGATCGCTTTGCAATTTATCCAAAAGCACGGCGTCGTCCTCGCCCGGGGTCGGACATTCAACGACTATCTCGAACTCTCTGCGGGTGTCATGCTTGCAAAGGACCACTTCCCGCCCCACGCCCGAGAGGAAGTTCTTCACATCATCGACGTCTCCGACGGTCGCGGAAAGGCCTATGCGCCGATATTCTCCGCTGATCTCCGCAAGCCTTTCCAGGGCAACGCCCAGCTGCGCCCCCCTTTCCGTGCTTGAAAGTTCGTGGATCTCGTCCACGACCACCCATTCAACATTCTTCAGGTGCTCCCTCAGCCTTTTCCCGGTGAAAAGCACCTGAAGCGTTTCGGGCGTCGTTATCAGGATCTCCGGGGCTTTTTGCGATTGTTTGGTCCTTTCCGCCTGAGTGCTGTCCCCATGCCTTACGCCCACGGATATGCCCAGCGTTCTTCCGTAATCCTCCATCCTCTTCAGCATATCCCTGTTGAGCGCCCTCAACGGCGTGACGTACAGGCAGCGTATGCCGGGTTTCCCTTTTGTTCTGAAGATCGAGTCGAAGATGGGAAGCATCGCCGCTTCGGTCTTCCCGATGCCCGTGGGGGCGACCAAAAGCACGTTCTTCCCCGAGAGTATCTTCGGGATGACGTCCTTTTGGGGGTCGGTCGGCTGTGTTATGCCTCTGTCCTTCAAAGCAGAAACAAGTTCCGGACTGAGTTCATTGAATGACATAAAAGATGAATATGCCGGGAGGCCCCGGCAAATGGTTTACCTTCTCTTCTTCTTTCCGCCGGCCTTGAGATTTTCCTTGACGGCCGCTTTTATCACGACCGCCTGATCCTCTCCGTCGGTGACGTCTTTCTCAAGGAAGGACAGGACGATCCATCCCTCATCCTCCAATTTGGCCTTGGTCTCGGCATCTGTTTCTCCTTCGGTAAGGATGTACACTGCGACCTTCGGTTTGACGAATGCGACGGGGATGTTCTGCGACCCATAGTCCTTTCTGCACCTGAGACCTTTGTTCCAAGCCGCCCTCCTGATCAGCGCCTGGGGCGAGTTGTCCGTCCAGACATCCTCTCCCATGGAGTCCTCTTCTTCATCTTCCGACTCGGGCGCGCTTCCTGACGCGGGCACATACCCAGACTTCTCCATAAGGGACTCCGGTATGATGTCGTCTCCTCCCTGAACTCCGTACGCGGACCCTTTCTCCGCAGGGGATCCGGATCCCGCGACCTCTGCGGGAGGTTCATATGCCGGCTTTTTCTCCATAAGGGACTCCGGTATGATGTCGGGCTCTGCGGGCTTGACCTCCGGCTTTGGCTCGGGAACCGCTTCCGGAGCCTTCTCCTTCGGAGGCTCGGGCTTCTTTTCCTCGGGCTTCTTCTCTTCCGGTTTCTTTTCCTCGACCTTCTCGACCGGGGCGGTCACTTTAAGAAGGACCTCTGAAAGGTCCATGATCTTTATCTTGGAGCCTATCTGCTTCGCTCCCTGCATCAGGTTAAGTACGCAGAACGGACAGCATGTCACCAGGACCTCTGCGCCCGTTTCCTCGGCATCCCTTACTCTTTCGGCTGCGATATTCACTGCCATATCGTTGTATTGGCTTTTGTATCCGCCTCCTGCGCCGCAGCATCTTGAGTTCTCTCTGTTGCGGTCCATCTCCACAAGCTCTATGCCTTTGATCTTTTTCAGGACATTTCTCGGGGCATCGAAAACACCCATGTGCCTTCCCATATGGCAGGGGTCGTGGTATGTCACCTTTGCCTTGAACTCATGGTTGAGTGGGAGCTTCCTCTCCGCGATCAGTTTCTCCGCATACTGGGAGAAGTGGTATACGTTCTGTCCGGTTTTCGCGTAGAACTTTCCGAAATCGGTGGATACCGTCTTGTAGCAGCCGGAACAGGTCATCACCATGTCCTTAGCGCCCATCCCGTCGGCCCCTTCGACCACCTTCTCGGCGCACTCCAGAGAGTGCTTGTGGGTACCCGTCCTCAGCAGAGGGGAAGAGCAGCACCATTCCTCGCTGCCGAGCGTGTTGATCTTGACGCCCGCCCTGTCGAGCACGCGCACTCCCATCTGGGGCACCGCCTGCTGCCTGTACGACCCGGTGCACCCCGCAAAGAACAGCACATCGGGAACTTCCGCTTTCTCCACTTCCGCCGGCCACCAGTCTCCTCTTTTGGACGGCGGCTCCCCGTACGGATTGTGGACCTCTCCTACCTTCTTGGCCATGCCTTTGTGGGCGGACATCGGACCGACGCCCTCATCGACCAGCCATTTCCTGACCGTCTCCCAGAACTCCACCAGCGGTATGTTCGCGTGGCAGACCTCCTCGCAGTTCCCGCATCCGGTGCACTTATACATTGCATCAACGAAGTACGGGTTGAGGGACACCTCTCTTTTAAGGAGCTTGTCGACCCCTCCGGCGCTGGTAAGCTGGTTGAGATAGTAGATCTTCCCTCTCGGGGTCACCGACTCCCAGGGGGTCTGTTCGTGAGCCTCACAGACGCTGATGCAGTAACCGCACTGCAGGCAAGCGGTAAGTTCCTGCTGAATTCGCGGCATCTTTCCGATGTTGATACTGCTTTTCAGTTTTGAAAATGGGCTTTTGCGGGCTTTCATAATGAAAGAAGAAAAACGCACGCACCTATATTAAATCTTTTGAGTAAGGCCCATGTGCCAACGTGATATTTTTTCTCATTCGGACGCTATTGCCGAAAGGACACTGGGCGGGCAGGTCAAAAGGCAATCAAATGAAATAATTTGAAGGATATCCTACAAAGCGATGGAAAGGTACCTGGAGCTTAAGGTCGCAATGGCGAACAGGCAGTCCGAGGTAGGATACGGCAGGGCAAGGATAGACAACGAGTCCCGTAAGTATCTCGGTCTTGTCCTCGGGGACGTCATCGAGATCACAGGCAAAAAGACGGTAGTGGCCAAGATCTTCAAGGGAGAGGCCGGCGATGACGGCAAGAAGCTCATACGCATCGACGGCCCCACGAGGACAAGCGCGGAAGTGAGCGTCGACGAGACCGTCCGCATAAAGAAGTGCGAGCCCTGCATTGCCCAGAAGGTGATCTTCTGCCCCAATGCCTCCGACGGCAAGAGGATAAGCTTTGAGGACGGCATCGAGGACATATTCAGGAGCGGATTGGCGGAAAGGCCGCTCATTATGGGCATAGACATAATGATACCGAACATCGCCCTTATGGGGAACAGGACAACGTTCAATGTATTGTCCACGGTACCGGGAGGACCGGTCCTTGTCGGTCCGGACACGGAAATAATCTTGAAGAGCGAGCCGATCAAAAAAGACTCGGAAGTACGCCCGGGCCATACGACATACGACGACATAGGCGGGCTGGATGACGAACTTCAAAGGATAAGGGAAATGATCGAACTCCCCCTCAAACATCCGGAACTTTTTGACCGTATGGGCATATCCGCGCCGAAAGGGGTGCTGCTGTACGGTCCGCCGGGAACGGGAAAGACCCTGATTGCGGAGGCCGTCGCGAACGAGTCGGGAGCATCGTTCTATTCGATACGCGGGCCGGAGATAATGGGCAGGCTTTACGGCCAGAGCGAGGAGAGGCTCAGGAAGATATTCGAGGAGGCGGAGGACAATGCCCCGAGCATAATCTTCTTGGATGAGATCGATTCGATCGCGCCCCACAGGGACTCCACATACGGAGAGGTCGAAAGGCGTGTCGTCGCACAGCTCCTTACGTTAATGGACGGGATGGGCGGAAGGGGGGACGTGATCGTGATAGGGGCCACCAACAGAGAGGACTCCATCGATCCGGCCCTAAGAAGGCCCGGAAGATTTGACAGGGAGATAGAGATAGGCGTCCCGAACAGGTCGGGAAGGAAGAGCATTCTCGAAGTGCACACGAGGGATATGCCGCTGTCAGATGACGTTATGATAGAGGAGCTGGCGGCAACGACCCAGGGGTTCGTCGGAGCGGACCTTGCGTCGCTGGCCAGAGAATCCGCGATGAAGTGTCTCAGCAAGCACATTCAGAAGCTGGACCTGGACAAGCCGGTGCCGCAGTCGACTTTGGAGACGATGAAGGTGTCCATGGCGGATTTCGCCGACGCGCTCGCAGACATTGAGCCCAGCGGCATGAGGGAGGTCCTCGTGGAGATACCCAAGATAGGCTGGGAGGACATCGGCGGCCTGGAGCACATAAGAAAAGAGATCGAGGAAGTGTTCATCCCGACGGAGGAGCACAAATCCTTTGAGAGGCTGGGCATAGAGCCCGGAAAAGCGCTGCTGCTTTACGGCCCGCCGGGAACGGGCAAGACCCTGATCGCCAAGGCTGTGGCGAACGAGTCGGGAGCGAACTTCATTTCGGTGAGCGGCCCGGAGATATCAAGCAAGTGGATGGGGGAGTCGGAGCAGGCGATAAGGAAGATCTTCAAAAAAGCGAAGCAGATGGCCCCCTGCATCATATTCTTCGATGAGCTGGATTCGATAGCTCCGATAAGAGGCGCGGGCGACTCCCAGGCATGGGAAAGGGTGGTGGCGCAGCTCCTTACCTCGATGGACGGCATCGAGAGCATGAACAGGGTGATGATAATGGCGGCGACCAACCGTCCGGACATGATCGACCCGGCGCTGCTCAGGCCCGGAAGGATGGACCGTATGATCCTTATCGGGAAACCCGATCTGGAAGCGCGCAAGAGCATACTCAGGGTTCATACGGCGAAGATGCCGCTCAAGGGCGTTGATATAGATGCGGTAGCCAAAGCGACCGACGGCTATGTGGGCGCGGACATAGCCGCGCTCTGCAGAGAGGCAGGACTGCTGGCGTACCGCAACGACAGCAACGCGCAGTACGTGACCGACACGGACTTCAGGGAGGCGTTGAACAGGGTGCGCCCCTCGGTGGACGAGTCCGTTTTCGAGAGATATGAATCCCTCGGAAAAGAGATAAGGAAGCTCCATGCCGGATGGGGGGACCCCCTCTATTATGGGTGATGCAATGGAAAACAAGATGTTCAGCAAAGAACTCCTGGGGAAAGAGGTAGAGACCATTACGGGGCGTACGGTAGGGGTTCTTGAGGACATGGTCATCGATACCGATGACGGATCCATAAAATATCTTCTTGTTGCGGCAGCCGGGAATGTTATCGGCGGGCCTCACAAAGTGGATGAGGAAGGCAGGATCGTCGTGGAGACCGACCGAATAAGGATCGACGGGAACAGGCTGATCATCAACTGAGATCCTTGACCATATAGGGCTCTTCCAGAACATATCCCAGCGCTCTGTAGTACCCTCTCACTCCGGTGCCGCTTGTGACCCTTATCCTTCTTTTGCCGTCAAGGGCGGCCAGGCGTTCCGCCTCGTTCATAAGTTCCTTCCCGAACCCTCTGTGCTGCCAATCCTCGCCGTCGGAACCTATGGAAGCGACGCGCCCGAACACCTTCAGCTCTCTGACGGTCGCGGTATCGGTATCATCGACCCTGAGCCTGACATATCCGACTATGGAGTCATTGTATTCCAGAGAGATGAACCGCTCGGCACCGCCGCTTGCCTTGTACTCAAGGATCTTCTGCAAGATGAGGTCTGGGTCTTCCAATTCCTCTCCGGTATGCCCCACCTCTCTGCACCTTATGCATCTGCAGGAGAGGCCGTGATCGTCCATGTATCCCTTAACAAGCTGGCGTATGTTGCTCTTAAGGATCCCGGCGGCTATCTGCGGTGCCGGGATGTCCCGTTGTATCCTCTGTATCCTGGCATATTCGGGTACGGCAGACTTCATCTTCGACAGGAGTTCCACGGCCGTGCAGACATCATATGGCACATATCTGCCATCCTCCCACATATCAAAAAGCTCTGTCCCGGATATTACCAGCGTCGGATAGAATTTCAGCATATCGGGGCGGAAATCCTGGTCTTCGAAAATACGTTCGAAGCACTCAAGGTCCTTTTCGGGACACGATCCCGGGAGCCCGGGCATAATGTGGTAGCATACTTTCAGGCCGTGAGATTTGCACGAGCGGGTGGAATCGATCACCTCCTTTATCCCATGGCCCCTTTTTGAGATTGAGAGCACTTCGTCGTCAAGTATCTGGACCCCGAGTTCCACCCTCGTTGCGCCGAGCGCCATTGCAAGTTCCACTTGCTCATCGCCGAAGACATCGGGCCTGGTCTCGACGGTCAGGCCGATGCACCTGTGCTCGGAGCCCTCGTTCTTCCGCTGCGCATCCCTCAGGTCCGTTGAGTCAATTCCGTTCATCGCATCAAGACATCTTCTGACGAACCACTCCTGGTACTCCCTGTCCCTGGATGTGAAGGTGCCTCCCATGATGATCAGATCTATCTTGTCTGTCTTATGGCCTATCGCACTCAGCTGGCTGATGCGGTCCGTTACCTGAAGGAAAGGGTCGAATCCGTTCCTCTCCGCTCTCCTCGCGGCTGGCTCCTTGCCTGTGTATGACTGAGGGGACCCGTTCTCGACGCCGCCGGGGCAATATGCGCACTTCCCGTGGGGGCACGGATACGGCGAGGTCATCACCGCTACGACCGCCACACCGCTCATTGTACGCATTGGCTTTTTTATGAGCAGGGGTTCAAGGAGTTCCCGATCCTCGGGCATGACCTCTTTCAATATGCTCGAGTTCGGAGGCACATCCGCAAGACCCAGCTCGCCGCAGAGTTCGATCTTCATCCTCTGAAGGCCTTCTCGGTCCTTTATGGTCCCGTCCTTAACGGAGGAGATCACCCTCCGGCTGAGTTCCCTGACGCAGCGGCCCTCTTTGCTCATTCGTTCTCGGCCCTCGCAAGGGACTGGAAGTGCGCCACGGTCCGCCTGTAGTTCTCCATTGCCATGCCGACATTCGCCTCGGTGAAGCTCCAGGCTTTGGAAAGATCGCCGTATCTGATCCTGTAACCCTTTCTCAAAGCGCCGTCGAACTCCACATCAATGCTTTCCAGGATGTCCATGGATTTCAGTTTGTTGATGTGCCGGTAGATCGTTGGTTTCGTTGTTTCCAAAAGTGCGGCCAACTCTTCTACCGCCCAGGCTTTGCTGGTATTCTTCATGAAGAAATCCATGAAAAGTTTGTACGGTACGCTGTCCCTCACGTTTGTCGCCGAGGTCTTTGGATCGTATCCTTTCGGTATGTAGCCGATCTGCACCAGGAATGTCTCTGCGACAATGTCCTTGTCCGACACGGCGTTCATTGGGGTGTTGCTCACGACTTGCAGTTCGAACAGTGTACACATCTCCCTTATTGGTAAAATAATAGTTAAGATGGTATTTTAATTTGTTCAGACAAGACCTTTAATGTCGTCCAACGCTTTAAGAACGCTTCCGAGAGGCATGACGGGCGACACCGGTATGCGGAGTATCTTTTTCACGGTGACCGCGATTATGGGCGCGCAGACTATCGCAAGCGCGCCGTCCCGCTCCGCTCTTACGGCCGCGATTATCGCGTCCTCGACCGTCGATATGGGGTATTCTCTGATCTTTATCTTCCTGCCGTCTATCTCCATCGTCTTAGGGAGAGACTCCATGAAGGTGGATGAGGCGATCACCGCAACGAAAATATCGCCGTCCGGTCTGCTGATCATGTTCAGAGCGCGTATTATCTGCCGGATCGTTCTCAGATTAGGCTCGCGTTTCTCTTCAAGTATCTTGTACATAGTGCTTTGAGATATGCCAGAGATGGAGCAGAACTCGCTCAGCGTCATCTCAAGCTCCTCATCCAAGATGTTCCTGAAAGCTTTCTGGAACCCTCCTTCCTCCCTGAGCATGCTTGAGATAAGGTCCTCGACTGTCATTTCATATCCTTTGCCCTGCCGGCCGCGCCGAGCCCGGCGACCGCGCCCTCACCCACGGCTTTGGCCAGCTGCCAAGGTCCGCCGGTGATGTCCCCGCATGCGAAGACCCCTTCGACGGATGTTTCACAATTATTGTTTATCTTGATGGAGTCGTCCGCTTCCGGCATTACTCCAAGGTCCATCGCCAGATCCGAGGACGACCTTCCGCCGAGCTCTATGAAAATGCCGTCGACCCCGATCTCCGGCCCCCCTCTCAGAAGCAGCGATTCTACACGAGTCCCGCCTCTGATCTCGTTCGGCGTCCCGGCGATTATTTTCACGCCCGCCCCCGCTGCCTTATCCAAAAGGTATCTTTCTGTTGATATATCTTCGCCTATCCAGTACACCTCGGAGGCATACTTCGTCATCAGATCGGCCGACACCGCGGCCTGGGATTCGTTGCCGATTATCGCTACTCTGAGCCCTTTGTAGAAATTGCAGTCGCATTCCGCGCAGTAACTTACCCCTTTGCCGAAAAATTCTTTCTCACCGGGTATATCCAGTTTACGTCTGGATATGCCGGTGGCAATGACCACCGATCTGCAGTCGATGCTCTCTCCCGATTCGACCGTTATCTTGAAACCGTTCCCGTCCGTCACGGCCCCCGTGACGTTCTGATCGATATGTCTGCATCCGAACGACAATGCTTTGTCCAACCCGCTTTTCAGCATCTCTGCGCCGTCCGCTTTTCCGGAGACCCCGAAGTAGTTCTCGATGTGGGCGCCGAACAGCGCACTGTTCTGCATCTTTCCCACGATAACGGTATCGGCCTTTTTTCTGGATGAATGGATGCCGGCCTGCAGGCCTGCAGGCCCGCAGCCTATTATCACAACGTCAGATATCATTTCACAATGATTCGATGCAATCTATGATGTCCTCTTTGCTTCTGAGCCCCACTAAGGTATCGGCGAGCACCCCGTCCTTGAATATCAGCAACGTCGGTATGGCCCTTATCCCGAATCTTATGGAGATCGCCGGACTGTTATCTACGTTTAATTTGCCGACTCCCGCTTTCCCATTCAGTTCGTTCGAGAGCTCCTCCATAATGGGGGTCATCCTTCTGCAGGGCCCGCACCATGGCGCCCAGCAGTCTATCACAGCCAAACTGTTGCTGTCAATGAACTTGTCAAAGGTACTTTCTGTCAATTCTGTTACCAAGATTTTCACCCGAATTGACGACCACTATTATTATAAACGGTTAAATAAGTTTAGAGGGAACCACGGAATGGGATGCAGGGTGCTGGAGAACATTAACGATATAAAAGGACTGGAAATATATACTCCGGGCGGCATTTATGTAGGGGTGGCCGATGAGGTCATCATTGATATTTCCAAAATGAGGGCCTACGGCCTGTTCGTCGCGGAAGCGAATCCCATGCTCGTTGATGAGAATGTGTCGATAAGCATACCGATGAGGTGGGTCCAGAGCATCGGCGACGTGATAATCCTGAACCGGTTCCCCGATGAGAGGATATCCTCGGGGTCAGTTTGAGATCCATTTGAGTTTCGGATATTCGCCGATTATGTCGGGTATGACGTCCAGGTCCATCCCGTAAAGCCTCGAGAGTTCCCAGTGAAGCGATTCCATCCTCTCCGCGCCTCTGATCGCCCCTTTTCTTCTC
>Ga0082212_10011569_pt1 | contig 11187 bp, 9 predicted proteins | sample TergutNt197P3_FD_71548 | JGI IMG/M metagenome (GOLD analysis project Ga0082212, IMG submission 71548) | Neocapritermes taracua P3 segment gut microbial communities from Petit-Saut dam, French Guiana - Nt197 P3 | ecosystem: Host-associated > Arthropoda: Insects > Digestive system > Gut ... | reverse complement strand
TGTATCCGGATTGGTGACCTGGAAGAAGCCCTTGCCGAGAATCGCCATATCGAAGATGCCGGCGCCGGGTTCTATCGGCCCCTGCTCGGCAAACAGGGTGCGCACCGCACCCGGCCGCACGCCCTTGCCCGCCTGCGAAAGCGCGACCTTGACGCCCTCCTGGGATTCCCAGCCGCTGCCGAAAGGCAGGGTGGCGTAGAAAATATCGTCGAATTGCATGGACTGCTGTTTGTAGCCTATGGTGTTGACGTTGGCGATATTGTGGCCGATGACGCCAAGCCCTTCGCCGTGGGTTTTCAAACCCGAGGCGCCGATGTACAAGGTGCTCATCATGGTGCTTTCTCCGGGACAAGATTCCAACGAGGGGAAAATATTTCCCTGTCGGAAAGGGGAAAGCATGGAACGTGCCAGCGCGTACGGAAACGCCACAAGCGCCGTGTTGCAAAACTGGAGTGAGGAAAGGGCCGTCCGCCGCTAATACAGCTCCGGCCTGCGCATGTCGAACACCTTGAGTTGCTGGCGGACATGATCCGCAACGGCGGGATCAAAGGAGACGAACGCGCCTTCTTCGGCGCCCTCTGATCCCTGGTGCAATACGACGCCCCAAGGGTCGATCGCCATGGAAGCGCCGCCGAAGCGGACCCCTCCGGAAACGCCAACCCTGTTGCAGGCAACTACGTACATCATGTTTTCTATGGCGCGCGCCCGCAACAGGGCGCTCCAGTGTTCGATGCGCTCTGCAGGCCATTCGGCCGACACGAAAAGCACCTTGCTCCCGTCCAGGGCGCAGCGGCGGATGAATTCGCAAAAGCGCAGGTCATAACATACGACGCAGCAGGCCGTTGTCCCGGCGATGGGGAAAATGCAGCGGGCATTTCCGCCGACGAGGTGCAGGGGCTCGTCCATCATGGGCACAAGGTGGACCTTGTCGTACTGCGCGACAAGTCTGCCCGAGGGGTCAACAACCTGCGCCCTGTTGACGATGCCCCCGGCAGTGCGCGCCAGCACCGAGCCGCCCGCGAACCATACCTTGTATTGCCGGGCCAGCCCCCCCAGAAAATGCGCGGCCTCCCGGCCTTCGTCATCCGCCAGTTCGTCCTTGCGATCCAGCGCATAGCCGACGTCCCACATTTCCGGCAGGACGACAACTGTCGGGTAAGGACCGCGCTTGCACAGGGCCATCCATTCGCGTACCCGTTCCTGGTTGCGGGCGCGATCCCCGAGACAGATATCGATCTGGGCGAGGCCTGTAGTCAGCAAGCGGGCTCTCCTTGACATGGCAGCCGAAGGGGCGGAACTCCATCCATTTGGGCGCATGTCCGCCTGTCTGTCAAGTTCCGCGCGGGTCACCACAAATTTTTACATTGCTTTTGCCGAACGAAAAGACTATGCACATTCTTCAATCGTGCTGTTTGCCCTCACGGAGGAAGATATATGCGTCCCGCCATGCGCCACGTTTTATGGTTCGCAAGCCTGTTGTTGGCGATGTTTGCGGCTTCGGCCTGCGGATTTGCCGCAAGCCCGGACAGCTCGCTGGACAGCCTCAAGCGTTTCAGCCAAGTTCTGGATATCGTCGAACGGCATTATGTCAAGGATACGCCCAGAAAAGATTTGGTCACCGGCGCCCTCAAGGGCATGCTCCAGGCCCTCGATCCCCACTCTACCTTGCTTTCCCCCACGGAATACAAGGAAATGCAGGAAAACACCTCGGGTGAATTCGTTGGGGTGGGCATAGAAATTTCCCAGGAAAACAACCAGCTTGTCATTGTTGCGCCGATTGAGGACACGCCGGGACACAAAGCCGGTCTGAAGCCCGGCGACTTCATCCTGACCATCAACGGCGAAACCACCCAGGATATGAGCATGCAGGAGGCTGTTTCGCGCATTCGCGGGCCCAAGGGCACGGAAGTGGAACTGACCGTCATGCACCGCGATGCGAAAAGCCCGAGAACCGTGCGCATCACCCGCGACACCATTCCGCTCGTCAGCGTCAAGTCCAGGGTGCTGGAAGCGGGCTATTACTGGCTGCGTCTCACCCGCTTCAGCGGCCGCACGACCGATGAACTGCACGACGCCCTTAAGGAAGCCGGCAAAAAAGGCGCCCTCAAGGGCATTGTACTCGACTTGCGCAACAACCCCGGCGGGGTGCTGGAACAAGCCGTGAGCGTGTCCGACACCTTCCTCAAAGACGGCGACATTGTCTCCATTCGTGGTAGAAACAACGAAAAACTCCGTGAATACAAGGCCAAGCAGCAAAAAACCGACGTGAACGCGCCCATGGTGGTGCTGATCAACGCCGGTTCCGCCTCGGCCTCGGAAATCGTGGCCGGCGCCCTGGGCGATCAAAAGCGCGCCCTGATTCTCGGCGAACGCAGCTTCGGCAAGGGATCGGTGCAGAACATCATCGAACTTGCCGACGGTTCCGGCCTCAAACTTACTGTGGCTCTGTACTACACGCCTTCCGGGCGTTCCATTCAGGCGGAAGGGATTCAACCCGACATTGAGATTCCCTTCGAACCGCCCCGCGAGTCTGAAGGCGACGGCAAAAAGTCGTCCAGAATACTGGTCCGGGAAAAGGACCTCTCCCGTCACCTGGAAACGAATTCCACGCGGCCCGGCAAGCCGGAACCCAAGGTGGACGGCAAGCCGGCAAAGGACGCCGAAACTCCGGTCTCGCAAGAAAGCGAAGCCAAGGAACAGTTGTCCAAAGACAACCAGTTGCGCATGGCCCTGCAGTTTGTGAAGAAACTGCCGAAAATGCGGGAGATTCAGAACCCCATGTAAACGCGCCCTCCCTGAAAGCTAGGCTGCTTTCATGGCTCAAGCGTACAATGCCCCAGACGGCCCCTGGTGAAAGACCTCCTGCTTGAACGTTTTTTGCGGCTTGCCATACGGTATCCGGCAGTCTGGATTGGCCTGGCGGCGGGCTGTCTGTTGGCGGCTGTGCTGCTCGCCACTCTGGCGCTGTGGCCCGGAACGCACAGCCAGGACAGCCCCGTGCCTGCTCCGCGTCTGCTTCCGCAACGCGAATCCAGCGCCACGCTTGGAGCGGGCGGCAGCCCCGTTTCGGTCGAAAAGCCCCCGCCGCTTCCAGAAGACGCCCGGGCCGGATTGGCCATCGTGATTGACGATTTGGGCGAGAATATGCAGGCTGTCCATGCGCTGCTCGGACTGCGCATTCCACTCAGTTTCGCCATCTGGCCTCATGCCCGGCTCGCGCGGGAAACTGCCTTGGCGGCGCATGCCGCCGGCTGCGCCATTCTCATCCATCAACCCATGGAATCGCTTAATGCGGCCGCCGGACCAGGGCCGAATCCGCTGCGCGCGGGCATGCCGCGCGAGCGCATGGAGTCCGTTTTCCGGCAAAACCTGGCGCGTGTGCCCCATGCCGAGGGATTGAACAACCATATGGGTTCGCGTTTCACTTCCCGGTCGGATGATGTGCGGTTGTTCTGTGACATTGTGGCACACTCCGGCCTTTTTGTGCTGGATAGCGTGACGCATCCGGCCTCCGTCTTGTACGAAGAAGCCCGTGTAGCGGGAATTCCCGCCGCGCGGCGCGATGTGTTTCTGGACGCCGAAGCGGGCAAAAGCGCTGTCCTCGAGCGATTGTGTGAGGCCACGCGCCTTGCGTTGCACGGGAGACAGGTGATCGCTATCGGCCATCCGCGGGCGGACACCCTGGCCGCGCTCCGCGAATGGAACAGCACGCGCGACCCCAAGCTGCGCCTGCTTTCCCTGCGCGACTGCCTGACCCCGTCGCGCACGAACCCGACTCCGCATAGTGCTGAAAAATAGGGGGGGAATATATCCTTGACTGCCATTCTTCTTTCTGCCAATTATTAGCACTGCAAGTATTGTTTGAGAGCTTGCGCAATCAGAGTGGGAACACTTTTTGAACATCCTCATATCCATGTTCACAAGTGCTTCTGCGTAATGTATTTGATTGTCAAGCGATGAAAGAAATATCTTCCCTTTAATTGTAAAATTGCATTTGTATTACATAAAAATCAGAAATATTGCACGTATAATGATTTGAGTATTCTGTATCAATCAATATGGACAATACACATAATTTTATTAAGTTGGACGAATAATGCTTGATTCATACAAGTACACCCTCTTGAATAGAGATGAATATGTGGAGAATCCAAAATTTTTGCAAGAACAGATTATTACATATATCGGCAATAAAAGGGCCTTATTGCCGGCAATCGGCAAAGCCATAGATATTGTGAAAAAAAGAATATATAAACAAAGGCTTGTGTGCCTTGACCTTTTTTCTGGCACAGGCATAGTTTCGCGGTATTTGAAAAAGTATTCTGACGTTCTTGTTACGAACGATATTGAATTATATAGTAAAATAACGAATGAATGCTATTTGACGAATAAACACGATATCCCAGTAAAGCGCCTGCATGAAGCGTTTCAATACATTGTTAAACTTGTAAATATCAGTATAAAAGGAGGATTTATTACGGAATTATACTCGCCTGTAGATGATAATGATATTAAGCATGGCGAAAGGGCGTTCTATACGAGAAGAAATGCCATGTATATTGACACAGTAAGGCAGTTGATAGAAGGTATAGACGCGGACTTAAAGCATTTTCTACTTGCTCCCCTTTTGGCGGAAGCCTCTGTTCATGCCAATACTTCCGGCGTGTTCAAAGGATTTTACAAATCAAAGGCAGGTATCGGACAATTTGGTGGGCATGGGCAAAACGCTTTATCCCGTATTCTGAAAAATATCGAATTATGCCTACCTGTTTTTTCCAATTTTATATGCCAAGCCATTGTGCATCAGATGGACGCCAATGCGTTCATTGCAACACATTCAAACATTGATTTTGATTTAGCATATCTCGATCCGCCATATAATCAGCATCCGTATGGCTCAAATTATTTTATGCTTAATTTGATTGCTCATTATGAAAGGCCAGACAAAATCAGCAAAGTATCCGGCATTCCTGTTGTATGGAATAGGAGCAAATACAATAAAAAACAATTTGCTAAGCATGCACTTTTTGAAGTAATTGAGAAGTGCAATGCAAAATTTATAATAATATCTTACAATTCTGATGGCTTTATAAAAAACGACGATTTCTTAAATCATATGAAAAGACTAGGTACTTTATACGATGTATTTGAAATAACATATAATACATTTAGGGGAAGCAGAAATCTTGCAGAACGCCCCATTCATGTGACGGAATTTTTGTATTTTTTGGAGAAAAACTGATGTCCAGCACACGTGAAATTTGCGACAACGCGATGGCGCGATATTCAAAAATAAAGGACTAACGCATGCTTCAACGTACCCTGTGCATTATCAAGCCTGATGCCGTTGCCCGCAACCTTCAGGGCGAAATACTCGGCATGATTCAGACCGTCGGGCTCAAGGCGGTGGCTATAAAAATGCTGCGCCTCAGCAAAGCCCAGGCCGAAGTTTTTTATGCCGTTCATAAGGATCGCCCCTTTTTCGGGGCGCTGACCGAATACATGTGCTCCGGACCTGCGCTCTGCGTGGTGCTGGAGGGCGATGACGCCATTGCCCGCTACCGTGAACTGATGGGGGCGACCAACCCGGCCCAGGCCGCAAAAGGCACCATCCGCAAAAAATATGCCCTGAACCTGGAAGCCAATTCAGTGCACGGCTCCGATGCGCCGGAAAGCGCCGCTTTAGAAATTGCCTATTTTTTCAGCGGCATTGAAATGGTCGGATAATGTGGCTGTTAGCATAGGCGGTTGCCTTTGGCGGCAGCCCGGCTGTTTGGCGCAGGCTTTATGTGCTTGCGCCGTAAAGCGCCGGAGCGGGCATGACTTTACAAAAGCCCGCTGAGCTTATTAACCTGAACGTATGGAAACATGCACAAGGGAGCGACGACATGCATTCACGGACTGAACTCAGCTTGGGTTGCATAGGCTGCGGCAGCATGGGCGGAGCCATTCTTGCCGGTCTTGCTGAACGCGCAAGGCATACCCTCTACGGCTACGATACCGACCGGGAGCGCATGCGGCCGCTGATCGCCAAGGGCGTTCGCGCCGTGGCGGATATGGCTTCGCTGGTGCGTGGCGCCACCATGATCGTTGTGGCCCTCAAGCCGCACCTGGTTGAGCCGGTGCTGCGGGAAATCAAGCCGCATCTCAAGCCGGAAAACCTGTTGTTCTCCGTGGCCGCCGGGGTATCGCTCAAGCGCTTGCAAGAGGCCGTGGACGGCGCGTGCCCCGTGGTGCGCGTGATGCCCAACACCCCGGCCCTGGTGGGCGCGGGCGTGTTCGCCTTGTGCCTGGATGACCCGGCTTTGAAGCCGGAACAGAAAAAAGCTGCGCTGGATCTCTTTGCTTCCATCGGCACGGTCATTGACCTGCCGGATGAAAGGTTCAATGCTTTTACGGCGCTGATCGGCGCGGGTCCGGCCTATGTGTTTTACATGATGCAGTCGTTGACTCAGGCCGGCGTAACTTTGGGTTTTGCGCAAACGGAAGCCGCGCGCCTGGTGAACGCCCTGTTTGCTGGTTCGGTCAAGCTAGCCCAAGGTTCCGGAACCGGCCACGCCGAATTGCAGGACATGGTCTGCTCGCCCGGAGGGGTGACCATTTGCGGGATAAACTATATGGATCGCCGGGGCATGCGCGGCCATATCGTGGACGCCGTGCTGGCTGCATATATGCGCGGTCTGGACCTTGAAAGCAATGTATAACCGCGTATAATACCCTATTGCGCGCCCGTAGCTCAGTTGGACAGAGCAGGAGCCTTCTAAGCTCTTGGCCGGGGGTTCGAATCCTCCCGGGCGCGCCAAGCAATCAATGGCTTATGGATAAAACCTCAGGCTTTACATGCATGGCATATTCCCATTTGCGTTGCAAATGCAGTCAACATGCATTGTACGCGCAAGTTGAAGCGGATTATAAAGGGCGCATAGATTATCTGGGCGTCAGAAACCGGATGTCGGCCAAAGCACTTTTGGAACGATATCTTTTGCAAGCTGCTGTTTAGGCAAGGGACCGACCCCGTTTTGACGAGCCAGGGCAAGGTGTTTTTCCAAGGCATTCAGGTTTTGGCGCATGTGTCTGTCCAACAGGCCACTGCCTGCGTATTCCTCGCGTATGACGGCAAAATGTCCATTGAGGGTGTCGAGGGATTCTTTGGAAAGAACTTCCAGATTTTGCTTGTACCTGTTGATGGAACTGGTGAAAATTTCTTTGAGGTCCTTTATAAAGGTCTTAATTTCGTTTAGCATGGCATTGTATTCTTCTCTTTGCTGCTGACTTGCCTTAAGCTCCTTGTACTTGCCCATCGAATTCTTATAGTCCTGTTCTGTTTTGCGCATGCGATAGGCAAGGTTGACAATGGCTTCAGCATCAAAGAGGGCGACACGCACAGCGTTCATAGATATTTCCCCACGCTGGCGATCGGCGGCGGAAAGGTTGTCCGCGACCATACTGCGGTATTGCGCCAGGTTATCCTTTACTGTGCGAGAAGAGGCGCCCTCAATGACCTTGTCAAGCTCGCTGAGGAGAGTGCCTGAGGGATCAAGCTTGACGGGAGCGTCTGTGCCGCTTTCCTGCTTCAAGGGTTCCAGCTTGGGGGGAGTGTCTGTGCCGTCTTCCTGTTTCATGGGTATTTTCTTGCTTGCTTCCTGAAGCAACTTGGAGCGGTCGCCTGAGGCCGGGGTATTGATGCCGCTCAACACAGGCCGGAATCCAAGATCACGCATGGAAAAAATACCCTTTTCCCGGAACAGGGGCGCTTCGTCTCGTGCGCCGGGCAGTATGCTTTCCTCTCTGGAAAGAAAACTCCCCCCTTTGGTCACCAGGCCGCCCGCGGAACCGTGCAGCCGGCGCACCACCGTGTTCTTCTGTTGTTCGGCAATGCTGAAGCGAAACGCGCTTTGAACCAGTTCCCTGGCGTTGCCGGCCATGTCGTAAATGAGCAGGGGATTGGGCTTGCGCGATCCGATAGGCGCGGCTTCCTTGAATATACGGTCGCCTGTCTGATAGACGGCGAAATCGCCCATTTTGAGCTCCGCCGAGCTGTCTCCTTTTTGTGGGCCGGTGTATTCTTTTAGTAAATAAAAATCTTCTTGGGTTCGGGATTCCTCGGGCACGCTCATGCCGCCGCGCGCGGCGAATTCCCATTCCTCCTCGGAAGGCAGGCGTAAAAAACCGATATCCTTGTTGTTATCGGCAAAGACGGGCAGGATGCTTTTGAGGTCGGTTTCGTGTTTTTGCACCAGCCATTGCATATATTTGCCGAGAAAGTGCTGCATGTCGTACCACGAAATATTGGTCTTGGGGCGCAGGTCGACTTCAGTGAGATTGCCTGCGGGACACGTGTCCTCCATGACAATCCGCCATTGCCACGTGCTGATTTCATACTTGCCGATGAAAAAATAAAAAAACTTGTCCGCATCGGGTTTTTGCAGCACCTTGCGCCATGCCTCGGGCAGGTCGCGCAAGACGAAGGGAGCGCTGAGGTTCCCCTCAAAGCGGCGTTCGTAGATGTCCCTGTCTGCGTTGGCGGTATTGTTAATACCCATAGGAAATTTGAGATCGTCGAGGATTCCGGTTTTGATTGGAATAGCTACGGCCCGCAGCACCAGTTGGCCGTTGCAGGGCATGGGCAGGCAGAGATCATCAGGTTCGGGCCAGGGATTCCACGCCCTGTCGGGAGTGATGCTGCTAGCCGGGCGAAGACCCGCGGCCAAAGACGCCCCATGGCAAATGAGCACAAAGAGCATACAGAAGAGAGCGATGGTGCGCATGGGCAACCTCCAAGCTACGCAATATGATTGCATCTTGCCGTCACACATCCCGGATGACCAGCGAAGGATCAATACGGGCCGCGCGGAGCGCTGGGCGTATGGAGCCGACGACGGCAAGCAGCAGCACGACAACAAGGGCTACAAGGAAATGCGGCAACTTCAAAGTGCATACCGATACGTCATGCAGCTGTGGGGCGAAGAGCGCATTGATGCCCGCGGCAGCGCATAGCGACAGTCCCCCGGCAAGCAGGACGCCGCAAAAACCGGTGAACAGGGTTTGGGTTATGGGATACACAAGCAGGGCAAAACGCGAAAAACCGAGAAGCCGCAGCATCCCGAGCATCCGGTCTTTGCGGCGCACGGCGGCAAGGGCCGAACTGACCGTAAAAGCCACAAAACCGGCGCCCACCGCCAAAGCCACCACCATGAGAATGTGGTTCAGGGACTCGTCGATCCTGCGAATATTCGCTATCTCCTTCGCCTTGGTTATCACCTCAATGCCCTGCGCCCTGAGGTAGGCGTCAAGGGGCTCCACGTCATTGAGGGTGCGGGCGTAGAGCCTGAAGGATTCATAGCGGCGTTTTTCCAGTGGCGCGGGGTCGCCTGAATAGCCGCGTCCGGCAACGGCGATATAGTCGCGATAATCCTGAATGTCTTCCAAAACTTTCTGCGGCATGAACGCTACATGGTGGCTTGAGGCCTCTGCCGGGAGTATCCCCACTACCTTGAACTGGATTTTTATTGACTCCAGAGTCCCGTCGGGCCGTTTGCGTCCAAGGCGGGCGGTGCATGTCCACCCCTCCCCCGTTTCAAGTTTGCGTGCGGCGGGCTGCGAAAGCACCATAGTTGAAATAGGCAGGATTGCTTCAGGCTGGGCGATATGGTGATGCGTCAGACGAGGATCGCCGGTCGCGGTCGGCTCAAGGGACAAGGCGGCAAAGGCGCCGTTTGCCATTTCAAACGAGAGTTCAGCGGCCACATCGCGGGTTCGGGGGATGGCGAAAAGAACATCGGGCCGTCTTTGGAATTCGTCGATCTGGGCCTGCGTGTACCCTGAAGCGCCGCGGCCAGCCGGTATCATGATGAGCGTGTTGGGGTCTTGCAGCAGTTGACTGCGCAACGCTTCCACTGTGCCCACCTTGACCGCGTTCATCACCAGCAGTGGGGTGAGCATGCTGGCAAGGGCCAGCACCGCGCAAAGGGAGAGAACATGCTCATGAAACCAGTCGCGCAGGGCAAGGCGCATGGAGAGGACGTGATTTTTCATGGCATGGCCTTTCCGGCGTTGATGAGCGCGACGGAAATATCGCCTCGCGCTTCCTCCATGCGGATGGCGACCTCGCGCAGGCCGAATTCCGGCACAAGGGCATGGTCATGGGTCACAATAATCAGGGTAGCCTCCTGAACCTCAACGGCCTTGAGGAGCATGCCCATGACCGTGCGCGCGTTGTTGGGGTCAAGGGCGGCGGTGGGTTCATCAGCCAGAACGACTTTCGGCTTCGCTGACAGAGCCCGGCCTATGGCTACCCGCTGTCTTTCGCCAACGGAAAGCGGTCCCGGCAGACTGGCAAGCAAGTGGTTGATGCCGAGCACGTCGGCGAGATCGCGTGAAACTCTGCGGATATCCGCATCGGGCATCCCGCTGAGCTTCGCAGTGAGTCCGATGTTTTCCTCCACAGTGAGAAAAGGCAACAAGCCGCCTGTTTGCAGAATGTACCCAATGTGCAGCCGCCGCAAATCCGCCATGCAGTCCACGCGGCGGTCCCGCCATGCCAAGGCGAGGTCAATGCCGGTGCCTTCCGGCGCAAAGTTGAAGCAGCCTGCGCTGTCAGGTTCAAGCACCATGCCGAGCAGATCCAGGGCCGTACTTTTGCCGCACCCGCTCGGACCGGTGAGGGCGAGCTTGTCTCCGGTTTCCACGGCAAGGCTTTTAATATGCAGTTTGTACCCGGCCCGGCCCGGGCGCGTTAAAATAAGGTCTTCAACATAGTACATCATGGCGCAGGTTTACGGCAGCATGGTGAGGGGCACGCGATAGACCCATTCATCGCGGTTTTGCGAGCCGAAACCTTCCCAGTTGGCGTTGTCCTTGTCATATTCGTCGTATAGAGCGATACGGGCGGTTAAATAATCTATGAACTTTTTCTGCTCGCCGGTACTCATATTCGTCCAATCCTCCTCGGTCAGGGACATGACATTGCTCACGTAGGGCAATCCCTCCAGCAATTCTCCAAGTATGCCCGTCTGGGCGAGGTTTTGCCCCGGTTTATGGCTGAAACGGGATGGGTCACGGGTGAGTTGGGCCGCTGCCGAGAGGAGACTCTGGAAGAAATTCTTCTCATCTGTGAGAAAGGAGCGGCGGGCGTGGTCGAAGATGAGCTTGAGCTGTTGCCGCAACTGGCTGAGCTGGGCTTTGGTC
>Ga0082212_10011568_pt1 | contig 11188 bp, 7 predicted proteins | sample TergutNt197P3_FD_71548 | JGI IMG/M metagenome (GOLD analysis project Ga0082212, IMG submission 71548) | Neocapritermes taracua P3 segment gut microbial communities from Petit-Saut dam, French Guiana - Nt197 P3 | ecosystem: Host-associated > Arthropoda: Insects > Digestive system > Gut ... | reverse complement strand
AATATCATCTACCTGCGGCAGGTCGCCACGCCAGACGTCCAAGTTTTGTTTCAGCTTTTTCTTTTGTTCGGTCATGCTCAAAGTATGGATTTCGGACAGTAATTTTTTGAGATTTTTTTTCTTGAATTTTTTAAGTCCCGATCCGCCAAACTGATCGCAGTAACCGTCGGTAAACATGTAAATGGAATCGCCCGACATTACAGGAATAGAATGTCGGGTAAAAGGAGTGGTTGTGTCTCCGTAAATCCCGATAGGCATCCGGTCGGCGTTCACTTCGATTAATTCGTCGGGCGCACCCGGCGTGTTCCGCAGTAAGAACAGCGAGATATTCGCACCCGCGTATTCTATCCGGGCATTTTCCCAGTCGATAATGCACAATGCCATATCCATCCCGTCTTTGTTTTCCAGATCTCTGCCGGTTTGTTTCAATGCCTTGATCACTAATTCGCGCAAATGGTTTAAGATCGTATCGGCGTGCAAATGATCGTTTTGAACAATTTCATTCAGAAAAGTGATTCCCAGAATACTCATAAAAGCGCCCGGCACGCCATGACCGGTGCAATCGGCAACGGCTATCATCGTTTTCTCTGTTTTTGCACTCATCCAGTAAAAGTCGCCGCTCACGATGTCGCGGGGACGGAACAAAACAAAATAATCGTTCAGTATTTCGTTGATGAATGTCTTTTCGGGAAGCATTGCCGTCTGTATCCGTTTGGCGTACAGTATGCTGTCGGTTATATCCTTCTTTTGCTGTTCTACTTCGTCGTAAAGACGCAGCGCATTTTCGGTCTGCCATTGCAACTCCGTACTTGTTTCGCTCAGATGGAGGCTCTGCCGTTCGAGTTCACGCTGTTTCTGCTCCAGCATTTGCGCCATCTCGTCGTTTGAACGGTGCTCTAACTTTAACTCTTCATTTCTTTGTGACAATAATTTTTGCGTTCTCCTGTTTTTCTGATACAAAATGAAAATGGCCACAGCAACTATACTTACCGCAATAAGGGCGATCATCAAAAACGTAACCCGCGTTTCCAGATCATTCAGTTGCGACTGGTATAATTTTTTTACGACATCGGCATTACCCGTATGTTGCGCCGGAACAATCATAAGAAACCCCATAACCATCCGTTCTATAATCAATATCATGATGTTAAGTATTGCGATCATCAATATTTGTTACTTTTGAAGAAAAAATCCGGTCACTGATTTATAATTATTTTAAAATTGGTGCAAAGATACAAAAATAAATTGTCTATATTTGCAAAAAATTTTTATTGGTATTAAATGTATCAAAAGATAAGGATAACATATCATATTTTTGTGTGTGCTATTTTGCTTGGCGTTTGCGATATTGCAATATCTCAGACGGGAATAAAGGGCATTATTAACGATTATGCCGGAGTAACTGCAATCAGTCCCGACGGCCTGACAGTGACACTTTCGGACGTATCCATGTTTACTCCGGCAAATTTGCCTGATACTGTTCTGTTGATACAAATGACCGGAATCGTGGTTACGGAAAGATATAATCCGATTTGGAACAATGCCGGTAATTATGCGTTTCATATTGTTGAAAGCGTTAGCGGGCAATCTGTTACACTGCGATGGCCTATTGCAGCCAATACCTTTTCTCCGGGCACGGAATTTGTACAAATGGTTCGCGTTCCGTCCTACAAAAACGCTCAAATAAACGATGTACTCACTTGTGAACCATGGGATTGGGAAAGTGGCACAGGCGGCGTTCTGGCGCTCTTTGTCAATGACGCCCTTACGTTCAATGCCAACATTGATGTATCGGGAAAAGGATTTGCGGGCGGCAAGGTTTCAGGCGACGCGTATATTGGCGATTGTATTGGACCTGATATTGGTTACGAAAACTTCAATATTGGCGAATCATCGGTTACTGCCGGCTATAAGGGCGAAGGCGCCATCGCCAGACAAATCATGGACGATACGCCCAAAGGATGGGGAAGAACATGGAATGGCGGCGGCGGCGGTCTTGGCAAATGGTCGGGCGGCGGCGGAGGCGCTAACTCCGGCGGCGGCGGCCCCGGCGATTTGCAGGCTTGTTTGAATAGTCAGCCTGTTGATGACCAGCATCAGGGGAATGCAGGATATGCGATCAGATACAGCGAGGAAGATCAAGATGACAGTTTCTTCTGGTCGAAACGGGCATTTTTGGGTGGCGGCGGCGGCTCAGGAACCGGAGAAGACGCTACTCGCGGCGGAAATGGCGGCGGTATTGTTATGATCGTAGCCAATCGGCTGCATTTCTCTCCGAACACGGCTATTAAAGCAAACGGAGAATCGGTTGCAGGCATTGCCATGTATGGCGGCGCAGGCGGCGGCGGCGCGGGCGGCGGCATTTTTTTATCGGTTGAAGATTATGGCGACATAAAGGCTGAAGTAAACGGCGGTAATGGAGGCAATGTTTATGTAAAAAACTGTAATGAAGATATTTATTCGAAAGGATCGGGCGGCGGCGGCGGCGGCGGCCTTATATTTACGACAGGAAGCGCTTCACAGCCCAACGAACACTATGAAATCAGGTCAGGACAAATGGGAGGTCCAAACCCTGCTTCCGGATGTGTTTCATGGTGGGGCGGCGGCGGAACCGAAGGCCTGTTGCTCGACGATTTTCAGGTGCAGTTGAAAGGTTTTCTGAACAATTACATCTTTGATTCCGATACTGTTTTTGTCTGTTTCAATGAAAAGAAAACCATCAGGGCTTCTAAACCGATAGTTACTGCAGAACCCGACTATGCCTGGCAATATTCAACAGATGAAGGTAATACGTGGAAAAATCCCGATATAATCAATTCTCCGGTTGCAGGAGATTCCACCCAATTTAACGACGGCGAATTTCGGTTCAGTCAGTCAGGCGCATTAAAACTGCGACGGGTAGTGAAATTGGCTGCAGGTACTGTCGGAGAAATCATTGACAAAAGCGAACCGGTGACCGTCTTTGTGCGAGCTCCTGTTGATAACGCCATTATGCCACCAGATACGGTTTGCCGGACAAAATCATTCCTGATAACAGGAAACGATTTATCAGTGAGTTATCTATGGGAAGAAGCATTTAACGGCAACTGGAGAAATCCTGAAGGCATGAATACAGGCTGTAATCTGTCTGTTGAATGGCCGAACAGCGATGTAAAACAAATTTACCGTTATCGCAGAATAGCGGTTTCGTCGTTTGGCTGTAAAGATACTTCGTTAATTTCCGACATTCATGTTTATCCTGAAATAAAAAACAACACCGTCACACCCGACGAACAGAGTGTGTGCGAAAACAATACCAAAACACTGCAATCGCTGAAAGGACAGGAACTTGCCGGCGGCGACTTTCCAAACTATCATTATCAATGGCAATTCAGGACAGATGATAACGAATGGAGCGATATTCCCGGCGCTCCGGATAAAAAGGACTGTGATACATCCTTCATCAGGCCGTTGCAAAATTATGATGAATATAATCATTACAGGCGTATTGTTACGTCCGGGGTTTTGGTTACATCCGGTAAAGAGGTTTGTAAAGATACGAGCGCTACGGTAAAAGTAAAGATAGACAGGATGCCGTATCCGCCCCGTATCGCCATGCCCGGAACCGACCTGACAGGCGACAGCGTTCTGGCATTCCGTTTCAGAAAAGAACTTATAGCAGACCGGCCAACTACAGGCAATGGAGTATGGTCGTCGCCGGACGACCGGCTGATATTCGAACCGCCCGACCAGCCGGAAACCACGGTAAGCAATCTGCAAAAAGGCAACAATATCATCTATTGGACAGTGAGTAACGGCGGATGCCCTTCCTCTTCCTTTTCAAGAACAATTGAAGTCAAAATACCCGCTACCATTGGTTTTTCGCCAAACGGGGATAAGAAAAACGATTGTTTCATGATACCGGCCGTCAAAGACGCCGACAAAAGCGAGTTGATCATTTTTGACAGATACAAAAATGTTGTATTCAAACAATCATTCAAAGGCAAGAGTAATCTCAACTGTTTGTGGGACGGTAATGATCTTCCTTCCGGTACATACATTTACCAATTAACCATTGACGGGAATCAAATTTTTAAAGGATATGTGGTGCTCAAAAGACAGTAAAATTCTCATCATTCTTTGTCTGCTGACGGGCGCGGTATCCGGGGTGCAGGCGCAGTACCACCCGCAGTACAGCCAGTACATGTTCAACGGGCTGGCGCTGAATCCCGCTTATGCCGGCAGCAAGGATGTATTGAATCTTGCACTTCTGTACAGGAATAGCCAATTGGGCAGCAGTATTGAAGGAGCGCCTGTGACGCAAACGTTTGCCGGCGATTTTCCCTTGCGAAATCCGCAAATAGCGCTCGGATTGCTGGTATTTAACGATAAAATCGGCGTATACAGGCAAACAGGAACATATTTTGCCTATGCTTTTCGGGTGAAGGCCGGCGAAGGAAAACTGTCGTTCGGGCTGCAAGCCGGATTCGATTTACACCGCGAAGATGGCAGCGACGTTTTTACCTTTGAAAAGGGCGATCCACTGTTCGATACCGAAATACACAAATCCTTCATGCCCAATACAGGCGCGGGCGTCTATTACGAAACGCCGAAATATTTCGCAGGTTTGTCGTTTCCGCAACTTTTGGCATATTCTCCCCATACAGCCGATTCATACAGCGGAAAACTGACTTTGGCAAATACAATGCTCTATGGCGGAGTCATCATTCCGGTAAACAGCAGTCTCAAAATCAGGCCATCAACATTGTTGCAGTATGTATCCAAGGGAATCCTTCTCGATTTGAACTGCAACTTTATATTACTCGGAGAGAGGCTCGAACTTGGGCTTTCGTACCGCAACAAAAGTACTTTGGTAGCCATGACCCAGTTCAGGATCAATTCGCAGTTTTATCTTGGTTACGCCTACGACCATGCCTTTGGAAAGTCGGCGCTGATCAACACATCGCACGAAATTATGCTTCGCTACGATTTAAAAATAACAGTAAAAGCCGCCAGTCCACTATTCTTAAAGTAATGAACAAAACAGGATACATAACGTTTATTTTATTATGGAGTCTGACAGTGCAGGCGCCGGCACAATCTGATTATACAGTAGCGCCGTTAACGCTGAACTCCAGATTTACCAACGAAATATTTGCTGTTCCCTATAAAAACGGGGTGATATATTGTTCCGACCGGCGTACCAATGTTCTGATTAACCGCGTAGATACTGCGGACAATCCGCTTTTTCATTTATATTTTGCTCCTGCGAAAGACAGTATCAAATGGAGTATTCCCCGACTCCTGTCAAAAAACATACCCCTTAATACCCACCAGGGGCCATGTACCGTGAGCGCCAACGGTCAGGAACTTTATTTCACGGCCAATAACGAAACCGGACAACGTATCTATTCTGCCCGTAACTCAGGCGATGAATGGATCAACATACAACCTTTTACGCACAACCGTCCAAATTACACCACCACGCATCCATCGCTTAGCCCTGACGGAAAACGTCTGTTTTTCGCATCGGACAGGCCGGGCGGATACGGAGGATTCGATATTTATGTGTGCGAATGGACGCTCAGCGGCTGGGGAACGCCTAAAAACCTTGGCCCGGAAGTGAATACTGCGGAAGATGAATTGTATCCGTTTATTCAGGGAAATGGCGTGCTGTACTTTTCTTCGTCGGCACACAATTCCATGGGCGGAATGGATATTTTCTCGGTGCGCGAAACCGACGGCAAATGGGGATTGCGTCAGCGGTTAGAAGAACCCGTCAATTCGACCGGCGACGATATTTCGTACACTGCCGCCGACGCCGACGGAACAAGCGGCTACATCGTATCGAACCGGAACGGACAAAATTTCGATATTTTCTCCTTCAAATCCCTGTTCCCCGTTTTTACCGAATGTCAGGAACAGGAAGAAAACGATTATACGTACCGTATCAGCGAGCAGGGCGCTATGAAAACGGATACCACAACCCTGAAATTAATCTGGGAGATGGGCGACGGTACCACCAGATACGGGGAAGAGTTCTGGCATACTTTTCCCTCGACAGGCCAGTATGACATATATTTGAATGTGCTGGATACTTTAACCGGTGAATTTAGCGAACATGTAAAACATTATCTGTTAGATGTGCTGGATGAAGAGCAGCCGTATATCACAGTCGGCGAAACCGTCGTGGCAGGCGTACCCGTGCCGTTTGATGCGTCGAAAACATACCTGCCCGAATTGGATATCGAGGAGTATTACTGGATGTTCGGCGACGGAGGACGCGATAAGGGCGAGCGCGTGGAACATGTTTTTGCCGTGCCGGGCGTCTATCGCGTACAATTGGGCGTAACCGGAAAATCAATCTATACGGAAGAACCGGCCAAAGTCTGTACATTCCTTGAAATAACCGTAAAATAAATATTAATTATCATCAAAAAAAACCAAACGAATGAAATTACCAGTGGCTTGGAAGGCAACCATTTTAGTGTTCATCATTCTGCTGATTGACCAGATTTTTAAATTCTGGGTCAAAATGCACATGTCCATCGGGCAGGATTTTCAGGTACTTGGAGACAAGTTCCTGATCCACTTTGTTGAAAACCCCGGTATGGCCTTTGGTTGGGAGCTTGGCGGGAAAGGCGGAAAAGCATTCCTGAGCATCTTCCGTCTGGCGGCGATTGCGGCCATCATCTGGTATGTGCGGACGCTCATCCGCGAAAAGGCGCCGCAGGGTTTCATTTTATGCGTTAGCCTGATATTGGCGGGGGCCATCGGCAACATGATCGATTGCGCTTTCTACGGCCTGATTTTCGATACAGGCACCACTTTCAACTCCGAATTTGGCTCGTACATGAGTTATGCGGGCGTTTCGCAACTGTCGGGCGACGGTTATGCTCCCTTCCTGCACGGCTGTGTGGTGGATATGCTTTCGTTTCCGATTTTTCGCGGTACTTATCCCGAATGGTTCCCATTTAAAGCCGGCGAATCGTTCCTGTTCTTCCGCCCCGTATTCAATATCGCCGACTCGGCAGTGACCATCGGCGTGTTTTCCATTGTTATTTTTTATTGGGGATATTTGAAAAAAACCGGTAAGGAATAAAATTACGTTCCGGTTTTGTTGTGAATGTCCTGCGGACAATCCAATTCATCCGTCATCATCGTTCTATTGATATTCTTTACTTCGTGAGTCTACTTCGCTAAGTTCCTTCGCTTCCCGCCATTTCCCGCCACTGTCTGTGCGCAATGATAGCCGCGCCATACGCTCCCATGAGTTCGGGAATGTCGGTCATCACTACAGGTTTGTCCGAAAGCAGTTCCAGCGCCCGTCGCACCGACGGATTACGGAACGTACCGCCCTGCACCGACAGGCGTTCGCCAAGATCGTCCATATTGGTAACATTCAGCACTTTGACAAGCGCGTTTTTGATGACCGAATACGACAGTCCTGCGGCAATGTCTTCCACCGTAGCGTTTTCGCGTAACGACTGTTTAACTTTCGAGTTCATGAACACCGTGCAGCGCGTGCCCAGATCGCATGGCGCAACGGATTGACATGCTTTCTGTGCAAACTCCCGTACAGGCATACCGAGATTGCGGGCGAACGTTTCGATGAACGAACCGCAACCCGACGAACACGATTCATTCAGTTCAATGCGCTGAATGACGCCATCGCGAACGAAAATGGCCTTCATATCCTGCCCGCCGATGTCAAGAATGAACGATACGGCAGGGTCGATGTGGCTGGCGCCGGCATAATGGGCGATGGTTTCCACCACGCCTTCGTCGATGCCGAAAGCGGCTTTGACGAGGTCTTCGCCGTAACCTGTCGCCACGCTACGACGGATAACAAGGCGCTTTCCGGCTATTGCAAGTTCGCTTCGGAATTGCTGCAAACCGGCATGTACGGTTTCCACAGGTTGGCCTTCGTTGTTGCGGTAAAAGGCGAACAGCAATTCGTCGTCGTCGCCCAAAGCCACGATTTTGGTGGTGGTAGAGCCGGAATCGACACCCACGAAGCAGCCCGATCCTTCGTAAGCGGCCAATGACGTCCGTTTGACGGCCACAGGGGTATGCTCCTTTTGCCATGTTTGCCATTCGGTGTCGGAACGGAACAAAGGCGCTAACCGGTTGGCGGCGTTTTTCTGATGCTGTTGCGGCCTTTCGGCAATGACGGACAGCAATTGACTTACCGGAACGGCGTCATCGCACGTACATGCCAGCGCCGCGCCTATTGCAGGAATTATTTCGGGATGTACCGGACGAACCGTATCTTCCGGAGTGATTTTCAGCACTCGGACAAAAGACGTAACGAGTTCGGGCAGAAAGGTAAACGGCCCGCCAATGAACATCACCTGCGGCAACACGTCGTAACCCCTTGCCAGAGTGTTGAGACTTTGCACGGCTACCGCATGAAACACCGATGCGGCAATATCCTCTTTCGGAATCTTCCGGCTGATAAGATTTTGTACATCGGTTTTGGCAAACACGCCGCACCGCGACGCAATCGGGTAAATATTCCGGTGACGGGCGGCTAACAGGCTCATGTCGTTCGTCTCAACATTGAGCAACGCGGCCATCTGGTCGATGAATGCGCCCGTTCCCCCTGCACAACTACCATTCATACGGATGTCGGGGATTCGGTTTTCTGCAAAGAAAATCATTTTCGAGTCTTCGCCGCCAATATCAATCAGCGTTTTCACCTGCGGGAAGAGCCTCTGCACCACTTCGGTTGCGGCTATCAACTCCTGTATGAACGCAATACCGGTGTTTTCGCAAATACCCATCCCTGCCGATCCCGTAATGGTGAGAGATACAGGATGAGCGCCAACCACAGGCAACGACGCGGAAAGCAATGCCATGACCGTTTCGTATATTTGCGTGTTGTGACGCACATAACCGGTGTGTAGCAAGTTCGACTGTCTGTCGATAACTGCAATTTTTGCCGTGGTAGACCCTACATCCAATCCTATTCGATACATTTTTAACTTTCGATTTTTTATGATAATAGAACGCTGATGACGCGGATTAGACGGATTATCACGGATTTTAGATCAGCGCAAATCCGTTTCATCTGCGTTATCCGTGTTCTATTTGACTTTCTGACAAACAGGACAATAATACACCGCTCCGCCAAGATAGGCTTCCTTGACAATCGTCCCGCCACAATTGGGACATGGATTTTTCAAGGTATTTTTCGACAGGATGGTTTTGTAGCCCCCGTCCTGTCCGAAAAAATCCTTTTCAGTGTCGCGTCCGCCGCGATCGGTCATGCTGCGCAAAGTCGTTTTCACACTGTGAAACAGTTCGCCCTTCTCAAAATCCGTCAGGGTAGACTTTTTGCGTTTGGGATGTATACCGCCGTTGAACAGAATATCCTGCAACACGCCGTTTCCAAGTCCGGGAATGCGCTGTTCGGTGGCTAACAGGGCTTTCATGGAAATGTCCTTAGCGACGCTTCTGAAAATATTTTCAAAAAGCGCTTCCGTAAAAGCGTCGTCAAGCGGCGGGATACTTGCGCGACTACCCTGATAATACTTGTTGTCAAACGTACCCTGATAAGCCCATATTCCTCCGTACATGGCTACGGTAAAAGCAACGCAACCCCCGTTGTCGAACTCAACCGCCAATTGATGTTTCGGCGGAAGCACTTCCACCGACGCATAATACCGCATGTTCGTGCCATCGCCGACGGTAATGGTTGCGTCGTGGTCGCAGCATATATCGACAAACATGCCGTGCCCGCGCGCCGACAACACCTGCCGTCCCGCAAGGAGTTGATGATATGCCGCAGGATCGCCGTTGTACCATGCGAATTTATGCGGGCTGGCGGCGTTATACACTTGAACGATGCGTTTTCCTGTCAGGACGTCGTTTGCCTGCTTGCTGATTACTTTTGATTCGGGAATTTCTAACATACTTTATGGGGTTTTTATATTACTTTATAGTTATGGTAGGCCTTTATGCAACTGACAATATCTGATGCTCCCCGCTACTATTTCCTTGTATTCTTTTCTCGTAAAGATGTCGATCCATCCAACAATTTGAAAGGTAAGGAAATATAAATCAGCGCTATCTGGTGATATTTTGTATCCTGTTGACATTATTAAATGTATATCATTTTTTGATGTTACTCCGAAATAAATACGCTAACGGATAGGTATAACCTATCAGGATATTCAGGACGAGGTAAAACCTCGTCCTAACAATGTGCAATTTCGTCCTAACAACGTGCAACCTTGCCTTAGCAACGTGCAACCTCGTCATTATAAACTTAATAGCAACACAAAAAGATCTTCGTTCTACCATAGTATCTTAATTTTGAATATATTTCAACAAAAAATCAAGTATGTGCTGTTTTCTATCGTTGATAAATAAGCGGAAATGTTCTTCGCTTTCGTCGAGGAAAAATTTAGTAACCATCGGTTTGAAAACGAATGGCAGGATACACATACCAATCATGCTTGCCCAGAATTGAGCAATATCAAACTCATTGTGATGATCGTTTTTCATTTCAGCAATAATCTGTTTTTTAAGATTTTCAAGGTCGAAACCGCGCGAAAGAATGAGTTTGACCAATCGTTCGGGGTTTGCGTTCATATCATGTATCATAAAACTGACGAAACCGGGGTTTTCGAGCATAAAATCCATATAGCCTGCCACAAATTTTTTCAGTTTCTCGTCCAGTGGCATATCGGCATTCATAATATCACCCAATTGAGTGGCAAAAGCATTGACAACCTGCTCGAAAACAATATCGAACAATTTGTCCTTGTTGCGGTAATAATAGTGTAACGATGTACGGCTGAGACGCGCCTCGTCAGCAATATCCTGCATACTGGCGCCTGCCAGGCCTTTTTGGATGAAGACAGTGGTAGCGGCGTCCAATATTTTGGATTCCACATCTATTATTTTGTCTATAACGTCTTGATTATTTGACATCTTATGTTTGACTTTTGTGTTTGACAACATCGTTTGACAGAGGCGTCAAAGATAACCATTATTTATTACATCAAACCGCAAACAATATCGTTCATTAAAAACTCATGCGATTTTTTCAATCATCATCATCCACCTATTCGTTTTGCCAGCAACAGTAAACTCGGCAATACTACCAGCAACAAAGGCAACGCAGCCAAAAATCCGCCTATGACAGCAATAGCCAGTGGCTGGTGCATCTGTGCGCCGGTGCCAATTCCCAACGCCAAAG
>Ga0082212_10011567_pt1 | contig 11188 bp, 18 predicted proteins | sample TergutNt197P3_FD_71548 | JGI IMG/M metagenome (GOLD analysis project Ga0082212, IMG submission 71548) | Neocapritermes taracua P3 segment gut microbial communities from Petit-Saut dam, French Guiana - Nt197 P3 | ecosystem: Host-associated > Arthropoda: Insects > Digestive system > Gut ... | reverse complement strand
AATTATCTTGATTTTTGTTGAATTGTATGATATAATTTAAGTATGCAAAAATATTTATATAAAATTTATTTCAGGAGGATTTATATATGCGCAAAATAATAGAAGAAAAATGCACAGGTTGTGAGGAATGCGTAGCGATGTGCCCGTTTGAGTATATAGTTACAAAAGAAACGGACGGCGGTAAGAAAGCCGAAGTAAAAGAGTGCGAAGATTGCGGAGCGTGCGACGGAGTATGCGAGTATGACGCTCTTATAGAGGAATAACTGAAATTATCTGTGTAGGGGCGGGGTTTTCCCGCCCTTGTGATTATCAGGGGATAATTAAATATGATATTGAACGAAAAAAATCTGCGTATTGACAAAATAAACGAAGATTTAATTATATATCAGCTCAAAAACGGGCTGTTGTTTGGCACAGACGCGCTAAAACTCGCCGATTTTGTCTGCTTGGAACACATGGGGAAATACAAAAACGCCGTTGAATTCGGGACAGGTTCGGGAGTGATTTCGCTGTTGTTGGCACGGCGCGGGAAAATAGATAGTATATACGCAATCGAAATTCAGGAGATTTACGCCGAACTTGCGGAATATAACATAGAATATAATAATCTTTCGGACAAAATAAAAATAATCCATGGCGATTTAAAAAACTGCGACAATTTATATTATGACAACGCAAGAATATTGCCGCATTCGATTGATATGATTTTCACAAACCCGCCGTATATAAAATACGACGAAAAAGCGGCGGGAAGCGCGGGAATGTTGAGCGAACTCGGCTATAAAAATATATCGCGTAAAGAGATTTCATGTAATATCAACGATATATTAAAATCAGCGGCGAGACTGTTGAAAAACGGCGGGGATTTTTATATCGTGTATCGTCCGGACAGATTCCAGAGTTTATTTTCAGCGATGGTTGAATATAATATAACGCCGAAAAAAATCGCGTTTGTATACGCGAATCAGAGCAATAAAGCCAGTCTTGTATTGATAAAAGGCAGACAGGGCGCTGGAGAAGGCTTGGTCGTGGAGAATGTTTTTATATGATTTACGGGAGAGAATAAAAATGGATTATGCTATTATTTTGTGTTTTGATAAAGATACGGAGAACTATTTTAGTAAAATAATGAATGATATTGCTTATGGCGTGGGAAATAATTATGTAATTGATATAAAAATGCCGCCGCATATAACAGTTTCATTTTTTCATACAAATGAAATCAGTAATATTATAAATCTGTTTGATAAAGAGTATTTATCTTTTACATCAGATACTATAATATGGGCGTCGCTTGGCGCATTTATTCCTCAAGTTCTATATGCCGCGCCTGTTTTAAGCAAATATTTACTGGATTTCTGCGATAGGGCAAACCAATTAATCAAACCGTATGCCGAAAACGGGGTCAGCGAATTATATTTGCCATATAATTGGGTACCCCATACATCATTAGCTTTGAAATTAAACCCTAATGAATTAAAAATTGCTTTTGATATAGCTTTACAACAATTTACCCCTATAGCCGGAAAAAGCAACAGGCTTGTGCTTGCGGAATGTAATCCATATAAAGAAATAAAAATATGGGATTTAGTATGATAGGAGAACTCAGGGAAGCGTCGCTGATTATTAATTGCATTGTGGAGAATGTTTTTATATGGAAAATTTAATAAAATTTATTTAATATTTTGGAGGTTTTATGGATAACAGAGATTTAGAATTATTGCAGGCAATACAAATGATTATTGACCCTTTGAAAAACGACGTGAAAGATTTGAAAGACGACGTGAAAGATTTGAAAGATGATATGAAAGACGTTAAAGAAAGATTAGGTAATGTTGAAGGTGAAGTTGAAAGAACAAATTTGAAAATTGAAAATAAAATTATGCCGGCAATACAGGCATTACACGACGGATATATGCCGCTTGTAAATAAAGTGCAAAATGTACCGGAAGATATTGAAGACCTCAAAGACAGAGTTTCGGTATTAGAATTTTCGCATAAAATAATGGCTGACAAAATCAGAGAAATAACATAGGAGAGAAGAAAATGCTTAACGAAGAATTACAAAATTTCAGAGACAACATGAAACAGCCTTGGGGCAGATTATATTATAAACTTATATGGTCGCAACTTGCTGACTTTGCGGATTCGGACACGGCGCGCCGTGTCCCTACAAAAATACTTGATTTCGGGAGCGGTTTCGGGACTACGTCGAATTATCTTGCGAAAAATAACGAAGTAATCGCAGTCGAGCCTAATGTTGACATGACAGAAGAACGCGAACGCGAAAATAATTATACGCAGTTAAACGGGAAAATCGAAAAATTAAAAGATTTTAGTGACGGTTATTTTGACGTTGTAACATGCCACAACGTACTGGAATTTGTCCCCGAACGCGCCGAATATGTGAAAGAATTTTCGCGTGTTCTGAAAAGCGGCGGGATTATGTCGATAGTGAAACATAATAAAACCGGGAGAATTATGTTCAGGGTGATTTTTGAAAATAATATAGACGAGGCGATAAAATTGCTTGACGGCGGGGACAGTTCAAACGCGTTCGGTCAGGTAAATTATTATAATACGGAAGATATAATCAAATGGGGATATAATCTTAAAATCGAGAGAATACTGGGAGCAAGGATATTGGGGCTGTTACAGCAGAACAATGATATAAAATACGAACCGGACTGGATTGACAAAATGTTTGAGATTGAAAAGAAAGTCTGCGATATAGAACAATATAAAAATATCGCGTTTCTGAATCATGTTTTATTGAGAAAAATATAATAATATGGTGTTGAATTATGATTGATATTTTAAAACTTTTGCTTGAAGAAAAAGAAATGAATTATAAGGGCGGGTTGTATCATGAAACGCAGATACGGCTTGCGTATAACTCAAACAAAATAGAGGGTAGCAGTATCACCGAAGAACAGACAAGATTTATGTACGAAACTTCGTCGATATTTCCCGAAAACGGCGATAGCATTAAAACAAATGATATTGTCGAAATGAACAATCATTTTTTTCTGTTCAATAAAATGCTTGATACTGTAAATCAAAATTTATCGCATGAAATAATAAAAGAATATCATTTTATATTAAAACGCGGAACGTCGGACGAACGCAAAGACTGGTTTGCGGTCGGGGATTATAAAAAACTTCCCAATACTGTCGGCGTGACTGAAACGTCTGAACCGGAAAACGTCACAGAAGATATGCAGAAATTATTTGACAGTTACTATAAAAATAATGATTGTGATATAAAAAAAATAATAGATTTTCATGTAAAGTTCGAGAAAATACACCCGTTTCAGGACGGCAACGGGAGAATCGGCAGGCTCATCATGTTTAAAGAATGTCTGAAAAATAATATCGCGCCGTTTATAATTCAGGATAAAAACAAAGCGTTTTATTATCGCGGACTACAGGAATATCCGCGTGAAAAGAATTTTTTGCGAGAGACTTGTCTGCATGAACAGGACGTATATGTTGAAAGAGTAAAATATTTTACAAGAGGTATTTAAAATGTTTTTCGCGTTATTGTTCAGATTAAAATATATAAACAGATGGGGTTTGATGAGAAACTTCAGAACGGAAAACGTCTCGGAACATTCGCTTGAAGTCGCAATAATCGCCCATGCCCTCGCTGAAATCGGCGTGACATATTTTAATAAGACTTATAATCCGGCAGAAATTGCGTTAAAGGCGATATATCACGATGTATCTGAAATTTTCACAGGTGATTTGCCTTCGCCGATAAAATATTACACGGACGAAATGAAAAAAAGTTATAAATCAATAGAACATGAAGCCGAAGAAAATTTATTGAGTAAACTTCCGGATGAATTAAGAAAATCTTACGAGAATATAATATTGCACGACGCAGATTCTGATTCTGTTGAGTATAAAATAATCAAAGCCGCGGACAAACTCTGCGCTTATATAAAATGCCTTGAAGAAGTAAATTCCGGCAATAAAGAATTTTTAAAAGCCGAAGAAGATATATATAAAACCCTTGACACGACGGGGCTTAATGAGTTAAAATATTTTATAGATAATTTCCTGGCGTATTTCAGCAATACGATAGACGAAATATGATAATCAAATTATATTAGATATTCGAATAAAATTTATTAATGTACGGGAGAAATTCTATGAAAAATTTAATTAAATTAAATGATTATTCTGTTCAAGATTTGAATAATGTTTTTATGCTTGCAGATGAAATAAAATCTGACAAATATAAAAATGATTTAGCAGGAAAGTCAATCGTTTTATTTTTCCCTAATTCCAGTATTCGCACGAGGGTGACATTTGAAAAAGGTGTTTATTTATTAGGAGGACAACCAATATTATTTCCAAGTGACAGTCTTGATAAAAAGAAAAAATCGAAGATGTTGCAGGATATTTGAATAATTGGGCAGATTGTGTTATAATACGTCACGGAAGTATTGATTTGATTGGGCAATTTTCAAACCATAGCGTAATACCCGTAATAAACGCCATGACAGCAGTAAATCACCCATGCGAAATTTTATCAGACCTTTATGCCATATCAAAGCAAAGAAATGATTACATGGATTTAACTTATACTTTTGTTGGTGTAAACGCAAATATAGGGAAAGCATGGGCTGAAGCGTCGAAAGCGTTCGGAATAGATTTCATTCATTGTTGCCCAAAGGGATATGAAATTGAAAATATAAATATAGAATATGATATTGAGAAAGCAATCAAACAAAGCGATATAGTTCTAACAGATTCAATAACAGAGGAATATTTAAACGATTTTAAGCCTTACCAAATAACAACGGATTTAATGCGTTCTGCAAAACCGGGTGCAATGTTAAATCCATGCCCTCCGTTTACTCGCGGCGAAGAAGTATCAGAAGATGTTATTAATAGCGAGTTCTTTGTGGGATATGAATTTAAAAAATCTTTGTTGTACGTTCAGCAAGCAATTATTTCATACGGGATATACGGCTAATAAGCATAATAGACATAATACAAATTTTATTTTCCAATACCAATCATTTGATAAAACATAAAATAAATTATATAGTTATTTAATCAAAAAAGGAGAAAAATCATGAAAATAGGCGTAATGGTAGAATCTTTTAAAAGCAGTTCTATTGACTCGATAGTTGAATCAAATAATCCAATGCAGGCATTTATTACCGGAGTAAGAAAAGCCTCGGAACTCGGAGCTGAGGGAATACAGGCATACGCGACTTTCGGAGCGTTGCAGTTTGACCAGATGAACAAGGATAAAATAAAAGAAGTTTTGGATATAGTCAAATCAAACGGGCTGATTTTCTCGGCGATATGCGGGGATTTCGGCGGTCACGGATTTGAGGACAAACTCGAAAACGTAAAAAAAGTCGAGAACTCAAAAAGAGTAATTGACTTAGCGAAAGAATTTGAGTGCGATATAGTCACGACGCATATCGGCACAGTCCCCGAAGATGAATGCGAAAAGAAAGACATAATGCGCGAAGCGTGCAGGGAACTCGCAATCTACGCGGATTCTATCGGCTCGGCGTTCGCCGTCGAGACAGGTCCTGAACCGTGCGTAACTTTGGGAAGTTTTCTTGATTCTCTCGGAGCTATGGGCGTTAGGGTTAATTTTGACCCGGCAAATCTTGTTATGTGCGTTGCGGACGACCCTGTAAAAGGCGTTGATATACTTAAAAAATATATAGTCCACACACACGCGAAAGACGGCGTTATGGTCGGAAGCCGCGAGGGTTACAGAGAATTGCCGTTAGGACAGGGCGACGTTGATTTTGACAATTATCTTTTGGCTCTTGATAAAATCGGCTACAAGGGATTTTTGACGATTGAACGCGAAGTCGGGGACAATCCTGAAGCTGATATTAAACTGGCGAAAGATTTTCTGACGGAAAAATTGGCTAAGCTGGGGTTGAACGGATAAGAGCATGAAATACAAAGGGATTATATTTGATTTGGACGGCACAGTCGCGGACACGGGCGCGGATTTGGCAAACTCTATAAACTTAATGCTTGAAAGCTACGGTTTTGAGAGAAAAACCCGGACTGAAATCTTAAAGCATATAAATCACGGCGCAAAAGAATTTGTACGCGGCTGTCTGCCTGATGAAAAATTATTGGACGATGCGTTGAAACGTTACATGAATTTTTACGCTGAGCATTGCTTTGAGCAAACCCGATTATACGACGGTATTTCTGAACTTGTCGAAACACTTCACGAAAATAATATAAAAATGTGCGTGTTGTCAAACAAGCCGGACGTCATGACTAAAAAAATAGTCCACGGACTTTTAAACGAAAGTTATTTTGTCGAGATTCTCGGCGGCAGCGAAAGATTCCCGCATAAACCCAAGCCCGATTCGGCGTTATATCTCGCGGACAAAATGGGGATTGCGCCCGGCGAAATATTATACGTCGGCGATTCTGACGTTGATATGCATACCGCGATAAATGCAGGAATGTTCCCGTTAGGCGTAACGTGGGGGTATCGACCGGAGAGTTTTATCGTTGAAGCCGGGGCGAGGAAAATCGTGTATAGTCCGGGCGAGATTTTGGCGTTTGTTGAGATGTAGAAAATTTATATTTTGAACGGAGATTTTTATGGGAAAATATATTAAATCAATATTGCTATATATAGCATATTTTATCTTTTCATACTTTGTATTTTTTATAGTACAATTTTTTCTGCCGCAGTTTATAAGAATTTTTAGTTTTGACGGAATACTATATATTTTATTACTTGTATTATTTAATTACGCAATTATGTTTTTATATTTTTATATCATTATGTATAGGCATGGTTATAAAAGAAACAATACATACGAAGAAAAGCCCATGAAAGAATTATTGATAACAATAACAATATCAAGCCTGCTATTCGCAATAATAACGATAATATTTATGTCGGCTTACCCAATATATATCGCTTCTTTATTACATATGCTTCACACTGGCGTAGTTTTTGAAAATCTTAGAGAAGATCCATTTCCAAACTATTATGATGATATTTATAATTATTTACGTGTTGTAACAGCTTTTTTACAGTCTATACTGTTTGGATTTGGTATGATTTTAGGATTTTATAATGGTTTTAAAAAACGCAAAAAGGATAGGGAGAAAATACATGCTTAAAATATATCTTGACAACTGTTGTTACGGCAGACCGTTTGACAATCAGAAAGACACGATAATTTTCGTGGAAACTCAGGCAAAGTTAGAAATACAGTCACTTGTAAAATATAAAGTGATTGAACTTGTATATTCTTCGATTTCAATTCAGGAAATTATTGATATTCCCTTTGAAGAAATACGCAATTTTGTCCTTGAATTTATTAATAATAATGCTAAATATTATGTAAGTAAAGATAATAACGAAGTTGCAATAACGTTGACTGAGGAAATTATGCACACGGGTATAAGATTGAAAGACGCTTCGCATACTGCTTGTGCTATTGTGGCAAAATGCGATTATCTTATAACTACCGATAAGCGGTTATTAAAATATACTGATAGTCGTATAAAAATAGTAAACCCAGTTGAATTTTTAGAAATATGGAGGGCTTTATAAATGTTGTATAGTAATGTACAGACTTCTGCGATAATGAACGCGGGCATGAGGATTTTAAGAGAAAATCTCGGCGTAATTGAATCCGAAATTTTCATAACAAATATTGGAAATAATAAATTCGATTACACAAAATGGCGTGAGAATTTATGGGAAGATTTAACGCCCGCAGAATTATTTGAACGCGCTGCGGCAACAGAAAAAAAGTACGGCATTCCCAAAGGTGTTGAAGTTATAGTATAACCTTTTCTACGGTAATATTAATGGTAATATCAAAAAATTAAACTATAAACGAAAGGGATAAAAAATATGCTGCCATTTAAAATAAATCTTGAGGGAAAAACTGTCGTAATAACAGGCGGAGGCGGAGTTTTATGCTCTGAGTTCGCGTACAGCCTCGCGGAGTGCGGCGCAAATATCGCGTTGCTTGACATAAAACTTGAGAACGCGCAAATTGTCGCTGATAAAATCGGCACACACGCAATCGCGGTGCAATGCGATGTATTGAGCAAAGAAAGTCTGATTAACGCGAAAAATATAGTCGATGAAAAATTCGGGCTGTGCGATATTTTAATCAACGGAGCGGGCGGAAACTCCCCGAAATGCACGACAACGAAAGAATATTTATTTAGTGAAGATTTAGAAGATTCCGAAGATGTTGTGACGTTTTTTGATTTACTGCCGGAGAATTTAAGATTTGTGTTTGACTTGAATTTTACGGGGACTTTTCTCACGACGCAGGTTTTCGCTAAAGACATGGCTGTAGGGCGCGACGACCCCGGCGCGCCGTGTATTATAAATATATCGAGCATGAACGCGTTTACGCCACTCACAAAAATCCCGGCGTATTCGGCGGCAAAAGCGTCGGTGTCGAACTTCACGCAATGGCTTGCGGTGCATTTCTCGAAAGTCGGGATAAGAGTAAACGCGATAGCTCCGGGATTTTTCGTCACGGAACAGAACAGGAATTTATTGTTTGACAAAGACGGCAATCCGACTGCGAGAACAGGCAAGATTTTAGCGGCGACTCCAATGGACAGATTCGGCAAGCCGAAAGAGTTAATCGGGACGTTATTGTGGCTGTGCTGTCCGGAAGCGTCGGGATTTGTCAACGGCGTGGTCGTGCCGGTTGACGGGGGATTCAGCGCGTACAGCGGAGTGTGAGGATTAATATGAATTGTTTTTTATGTAAAGGTTTGTTAGAAGATAAATTTACTACTTTTATGGTAGATTTGGGAAATTGCATTGTAATTGTTAAAAATGTGCCGTCGCAGGTATGCTCTCAATGCGGTGAGACATCTTATAATAATGATGTTGCGCGCCGACTTGAAAAGATTGTAAACGATATGCGAAAAGCTATAACAGAAATTGCCGTTATTAATTATTCTGATAGGGTGATAGCATGAAAGGTTTTGATTTTTCGAAATATAACCGTATTATTATTGTTGGCGGCATGGGCAGCGGCAAGAGTTGGACATCCAAGCGTATCGCGGAAATAACCGGTTATCCGTTATATCATTTAGACGTTGAATTTTGGAAACCGAATTGGGTCATGTCGTCGGGCGAGGAAAAGGTGGTGAGGCTTCAAGAGATAATAAGCGGCGAGAAATGGATTATCGACGGAACTTATGGAGGAACAATGGAAATGCGTTTTGCGGCGGCTGATTTGATTATTTATCTTGATATTAACCGTTTGGTATGTATATGGAGCGTAGCAAGACGAACGGGGAAAAAACGTTCGGATTTACCGGATTACTTAGAAGAACCTAAAATGGTAAGCGCAGATTTTATAGATATGTGTAAATTGGTATGGAAGTCTCCAAAAAAGAACACGAAATGGATTATGTCCCTTCATGAAAAATATCCCGAAAAAGAATTTTTGCATATCAAACGCAGACGGCAAGTCAAAAAACTTTTGAAAATACAGGAGGAGAAACATGGGTAAAATAACAATAACCGACGCTGAATATAAAAATTACGGCAAATGCAAAGTTATATCAAACGGACTTTTTGAAATGTACGTCACGGTTGACGTCGGTCCGAGAATCATAAAACTGAACCTGACAGGAAAAGATAATCTTATGTTTAACGATATTGACAGAACGATGTGCGAAGATGTTTCATCGGTATTCGGCAAGGGCAAAAACTGGTATATCTACGGAGGGCACAGACTTTGGGTAAGCCCTGAGGATATGCCAAGAACTTATTATCCCGACAACGACCCTGTCGATGTCATAATCGACGGCAATACTATATTATTCACGCCGCCGCCGCAGAAAATCAATAACTTACAGCATAGTTTAAAAATAGAAATATGCGAAGCTCAACCATGCGCGAAAGTCACGCATAAAATCGTGAATATCAGCGAAGAAGATATAACCGGAGCAATCTGGGCATTGTCTGTCATGGCTCCCGGCGGGACTGTGATTTGCCCCCAGCCCGACGAAGATACAAAACTTTTACGCAATCGCTGTATCGCTTTATGGGCATATACGAGACTGACAGACAGCCGCGTTAATTTCTTTGACAAATATATCACAGTCAAACAAAACAAAGATATAAACGAAAAGTTTAAGTTCGGCATAAACAACACAAAAGGCTGGCTCGCGTATCAGAATAACGGGCAGCTCCTCAAAAAATCATATAGCCCTAATCACCCCGATGGAAGTTACCCCGACGGAGGAATGTCAACGGAAGTTTTCACGAATAATTTATTTGCCGAAGCCGAGACTTTGTCAGAGCTTAAAACTCTCAGTCACGGCGAGTTTATCGAACATACCGAGACATGGGAATTGATTGACACATCGGCTGACGTTGACGTGGATTTCAAGCACGGCGAACAGGAAAAAGTCGAGGCATATGTGAGAAAATATATAATATAATAAAATAATAAAATATCGGAGAACAAAAAATTGATAATACAGTTAGAAGAAGCAAAAAAAGAACTCGCCGGCTTAATCGAAAAAATCAAAGAACTCGGCGAAAATATAAAAATACAGGATACCGAAAAACAACAAAAAGAATTTTCGGATAAAATAAATTCAGACGGGTTCTGGGACGATATATCCGAAGCCAACGAAATATTAAAAAAATCAAAAATTCTGTCTGAAAAAATCAAGGATTTCCGCAGTCTTGAAAATATCGCGGATTCGGCGTATGAACTCGCCGTTATGGCAATCTCTGAAAACGACGAGAGTTTAACGTCTGATATACTAAGAGAAGTATCTGAGATAAAATCAGGATTTTCGGAACTGGAGCTGAAAATACTTTTGGACGGCGAATACGATTCAAACAACGCAATTATTTCTATTCACCCCGGAGCCGGGGGAACCGAGGCTCAGGACTGGGCGGAAATGCTTTACCGTATGTATATGCGTTATTCTGAGAAACATAAATATAAACTAAAACTGCTCGATTATCTTGAAGGCGACGGCGCGGGGATAAAATCAGTGACTTTTTCGGTGTCCGGCAAAAATGCTTACGGGTATCTGAAAAGCGAAAACGGGGTACACAGGCTTGTCAGAATATCTCCGTTTAACGCCGCGGGAAAACGCATGACGTCGTTTGCGTCGGTCGAAGTTATGCCGGAAATCGACGATGAAGAATATACTA
>Ga0082212_10011566_pt1 | contig 11189 bp, 8 predicted proteins | sample TergutNt197P3_FD_71548 | JGI IMG/M metagenome (GOLD analysis project Ga0082212, IMG submission 71548) | Neocapritermes taracua P3 segment gut microbial communities from Petit-Saut dam, French Guiana - Nt197 P3 | ecosystem: Host-associated > Arthropoda: Insects > Digestive system > Gut ... | reverse complement strand
ATCAAGGGAACAATTTGAACTCGGTTCATTCCAGCGTTTGATGGACATCTACAGTTCGACGCCCAAAACCATTGACGCGCTGATGAAATTGGAACTGCCCAGCGGCGTGGAAGTGGAAATCAAGGTGTGAAAGGTGTATTGTTGTGTAAACGTACACGTTGTAGTAATACGGCGTATGCGTAATTGTTCTTTTATTTTTATTGCTTTTACGGAATAGGCAAGTTGTTCGCTAATAAAAGGCGAATTACAAATGGGCAGACTTGCAACATTTTGCTGGACAAATACATAGAATATCATCCGGTTTTTGAGAGTTTCAAACTTGCTTTTTCCGTAAAAGCAATAAAAAAATATCATGGCTGACAGGAAAAAATCAATACCGAAGGTCAAAGAGCCTGTCAAAGTCCGTTTAAAAGACCTCCGAAACGGTAACAAGTCCGTATATCTGGATTGTTGTCAAAACGGTAAACGTGAGCGCGGGTTTCTGAAGTTGTATATCATTCCCGAACGAACCGCAGCCGATAAAGAGGCAAACTCCCAAACGTTGAAACTTGCAAATGCAATCAAGGCGCAACGGACTGTTGAACTGCAAAACGCCGCGCATGGTTTTTCCATGACAGGCGGACGCTCTAAAATGAATGTTTTGGTATACGTTAAGAATATTGCAGAAAAAAACTTGTCAAAGCCAAACCTTCGAGAGCGGCGGTTGAGAAGAGACTGGAGGATAAACGAAGAGTGGCGAATAAGAAAAACGAACGCGGCAGGTGGGAAATTTCCGTTCGTCAGTGATTTTGATACGTTCGTCAAAATAAGGAAGAAAAGTATTGAATTGTTGAAAGAACATCGGAAATATATTATAACTTTGCGGCGTTTTTAACGTCTTTGTGAATGTTTTGTATAAGGAAACAAATATTTCGTTGTCAAGTGTGGTTTGTAAGTTATTATTTACAGACAACTGCAATAAAAATGAAAAATACCGGACATATTTTGTTCGGTAAAATACCGTTTGGCACGATGTTTGCAGAGAGAGAGAGACGCTCGGTATATAAGAAATAGAAAAGCCTTATATTCCGCGCTTTTTTGTGTCTGTACTTTATGGAAAATAAACTTTTATTTCATACCATCGCGGCATTGCCTTTTTGCAGTGCGGCGGTTTTTTTATTGCATATCATCAGTTACCAAGAATATGACTAAATCCCTAAATCGTTGAATTATTAAATTTTTAAAACCTCGTCGATGTATAGGTTAATCGCCTTGTATAAAAATGAAAAAAAGTATCTTGACAGTGTTCGCATTGGCAGCCGTTTTGACGGGCTGCGGCGGCGGAAGCAGCAGTAAGAGCGGCGGAATGAAAAAAAACGAGTATCTGGGTTCGTTACCTGCCATTTATGCCGGTTTTCAATCGGCAAAAAAAGCCGATGAAGCAAAAATTGAGAAGTTGCAGGAAACGGGCAACTTTGAAAAAATGGCGAAGGAAGCGGCAAAAATTGAAAAAGAAGCAAAAGAGAGGGAAGCAAAATTTGAAGCCGACCTGAAAGCCGAAATGGAAAAAATCGCGGGTAAAGATATTCCGTTTACCTGTAGCGAAGCGTTCAAAAAAATGAATTGCGAAGTCGTTTACGTGAAACTCAGTGACCATTCAACTCCCGGAATTGTCGCCTCTATTGTCGCCAAAAATGATTTTGAGGTCAGCCACAAAGAAAAAAACGCGGATGACTATGGCAATATTCATTACAAAGCGCTGGCAAAGGATGGCTCAACCATAGCGAAATACGATTTTTTTATGATGACCGTCGCGTGGGGGCAGTCTAAATCGTTTACCAAAGGGCAATCGCTTCATTTTGAAGGGAAAGATGCAAAAGGCTGGTGGGCATTTTCAAAAGCACCCGAAAAATGGGTGGATTTTGCAAGTATTGAGTTTATCACAAAAGAAGAATAATGAAATCAAAAATAATCAAATCAGTTACGTTCGCGCTGCTTTTTAGCGCGAACGTATCCGGTCAGGCTGTTACCGTTGCGCCCGCGAACGGAAAGGGCAATTCGTTTGAAAATGCTATTGCCGTGCCGTTGGAAACGGTCATTAACTTTAACAGCAACAAGTTGGAGAAGGTATATTTTACTTTCGATGCGCCTTTTAATGCCAAATACCACATACAAAATGCGGAAGAAAGTGGCGCTCATGCTACGTTTTGCCTGTACAGCAGCAAGAAAAAAAGAATGGATAAAAATACAGTGATAGTCGAAGAATTGGACGCCGGTTCATATACTATCGAAGTCATAAGCCGGAATGCCCGCGCTGATGTGAAAATGTCCATCATTGTTACGCTCAACACGCTAAACAGTTTTGATACGCCCCAGAAAATTAAGGAAAGGCAGGCTGAGATTGCCAAAGCCACTGTAACCCCGCTGTCGCAGAATATCGGGTTTGATATTACGGAAAACAGAGACCCGAAATGGTATCGTTTTCAGGTAACCGACGCCGCACGATACCAGTTTAGCGTCAAGTGTTCGCAGAATGACGCGAAATACCCGCCCAATTTCAACCTGTACAACGATAAATACCGCTCGCTTATGTACAGTAATGAGCCGGAAGGGATGTTAGCGCTGTTACCCGGCGTTTATTATCTCAAACTTGTTTTGGGATCAGCCAAAGCAGGTAACAATGTCAGCGTCGTTTATACGAAGGAAGGCGAAGCGGGATGGGATTTTGAAGACAGTTCATGGTTGGCTAAATTTGAAAGAAAAAATCGCGGACTGTATCTGGCTTTACTTGCTATTTCGGGAGTTTTAATCACGGTTATTTTGTTATTGGCATTTCGTCCATACACTAAATATTTAAAGGAGGAACACGACATCACGTTCTTTGGACTGCCGTTCTTTATCATGCTTGCCGTTCTTACTGCCGTTTTTTGTCTCGAAAACTTTACAAACAGTATCACTGTACCGATGGAATATGTCGTGGTCATTGGTAGCGATATATTGATTACGGCATGGATGTGCATCAGTCATTACCGGAAAAGCCAAAGTATATTTCACACCGTGGTCAGCGCCATTCTCATACAGATAGCCTACGTGGTTGCATTTGCGTTTATGCTCTTTGCATTTTTACTGGCGCTGGTCATCCTGTTCATCATCTTTTGTTTCCTTTTATTCGCGGGCAGCACCTCGCTGGCAGGCAGTGTAGGGTTTGGCAGCAATAGCGGCGTGGGCGGCAGCGGTAATGAACCTTGTCTGTCCTGCGGCGGCAGAAAACGTTCAGGGCAACCTTGTCCGCATTGCGGAGTACATTAATAAAATCTAAAATCGTAAATTAAAAATGGAAAAAATCAAAAAATCAAAAACATTCAGAACAGCGGCGTTTGCGCTGTTTTCTATCCTGACCGTATCGGGTCAGAGCGCTACTGTTGAGCCCGCCGACGGAGAGGGCGCCTCGTTTGCAAACGCCATACCTGTACCGTCGACCGGAGTGGTGGTAGCCGGAACGTATGACGGTCGCAATGAAGTATTCTTCAAATTTAACGCGGAAGTTGAAGGAGATTATTATCTTCAGGAAAGCAAACGAACAGTTGGTTATGATTATACCACTTTTCGCCTGTTCAACAAAAAGCAAAAAGAGATTGAGTACAATAGCGGCAGACTTGGATGTTTCAGAATGCCTGCGGGCGGGCATGTATTCAGTATTAAACCGCGAAATGAGGCAAAAGACTATTCTATTGTTGTTTCCATGCACGTGCCATACGATGCCAAACCTGTCGAAGGGAAGAGCAAACAGTTCGCCGCCGCCAAGCCGATGCCGCTGTTTGATACCATTAGAGTAAATGTCAATAAGGAAGGCGAAGAAACCTGTTTTGTATTAGAAATTCTCGAAAACGGACGCTACCAAATTCACAATAAAACGAAAAGTATTATTTCCTATTATTTGTACAACGACAAGTATGTACGAATTCGTTCCGGCAACAATTTTGAAGAAGGACTGTTAGCGGGAAAGTATTATCTTATTGTCAATTCGGACAAGACAAAGGCGGGCGATTTTTACAGTTTTATGGTTACACAGGAGGGCAAAACCGGTTATGAGGGGACAAATATAATATTAGCCGAAAAAATCAAAAAAGCAATGAAGGCTCGTATGATGCAATGGGCATGGGTGAGGAGTAACCCGTTAGGAATGAGCGCTCGCACTGTTGCGGATTTTCTTGCAATAATTGGCGTTTTATTATTGGGCATCATCGTTTACAAACTGACTTTTCAACCATACGCCAGATATATAGCGAACGCCTACGAATATAGCGTATTCGGATGGCATACATGGATAATGCTTGTACTGCTGCTTGCCTTAATATTTCTGCCAATATTCGGGTTCGACCCGTTAGGATTGGCAATAGACGGTGTTGTTTTTGCCGATACAAGAGGACAACTTATTTTGCTTTCCATCTTCTCGGTCTATTTTGTTATAACATCCATCGTTTTGTATATCAAAAGTCGCAAAATTGATTTGATACCTGTAAATATTATCGTAGTAACTGCATTTTTTGCTCTTGCGTGGCAATTTGTAATGTTCGCGGTATTGTTTGTATTGGTAATTATTGCAGGGATAGTAATGCTTTCTATGGCGAGCGGAGCCATGCAATACAATGCGGCAAACCGCGCAACGGAACTAAAAGGTATAGACTTAAAGAAAAAAAGAGGTTATTAAACGACCTGAAAACAAATCATTTATCATAATCTAAAATCGTAAATTAATAAATATCATCATGAATTAATAAATATCATCATGAAAAAATCATTTTTAATTCTTCTCTGCGGTATATTTTGCGTCGCAAACCTTCGCGCACAAAGCGGAAATGACGGTAATATTTCGTGGAATATTGCTGCTAACGGTACGCTGACCATCAGCGGCACGGGCGCAATGCCCGATTACAACAGTATGCCCGATACCCTTGCCGGTTCTCATCAGCCGCCCTGGCGCAGATATAGTTCTGTGATCACTGCCGTTGTCATCGAAAGCGGTGTTACTTCTGTCGGCGTCGAAGCGTTTTGGGGTTGCACCGAACTTGCCGCCATTGCCTTTCCTTCCACAGGTTTAGTATCCATTGGCGAAGCGGCGTTTTCACGTTGCAGCAATCTTAAATCCATAACCATTCCCGCAAGCGTTACAGACATCGGTGCGTCGGCGTTTTGGGGTTGCAGTAGTCTTGGCGCTATTTCCATTCCCAATGGCGTTTCAACCATTGAAGACTATACGTTTTCACGCTGTACAAGTCTTACTTCTGTCAGTATTCCTGCAAGCGTCAAATCCATCGGCTTAGGAGCGTTTTATGGTTGCAACATTCTCGCATCCATTCAACTGCCGGGGGTTACGTCTATTGGCGACTGGGCGTTTCAGAATTGCGACGGGCTTCAGTCATTTACCATTCCCGAAGGCGTTACAGCCATTGGGCTGGGTACGTTTCAAGGGTGCATCAATCTTGGTTCCGTAAACATTCACAATAATGTTCAATCCATCGGACAACAGGCGTTTAATCTTTGCAGCAATCTTAATTCCATTACCATTCCCGCAGGCGTTACATTCATCGGCGCATTTGCTTTTAACGATTGCAGCAGTCTTGAAATCGTCGTCATTCCTGCAGGCGTTACCGACATCAACGCAGCAGCGTTTCAAAATTGCAGCAGTCTCAGTTCCGTAAATATTCACGAAAACGTTCAATCCATCGGCGGAAATGCGTTTTACGGTTGCAGCAGTCTTGGCGCTGTTACCATTCCCGCAGGCGTTACTTTCATCGGCGAATATGCGTTTGAGGATTGCACCGGTCTTACATCCGTTACCGTACAGTGGAATACGCCGCTTGCTATCGGCAGCAACGTTTTTGACGGTTGCGATACGGAAAACATACGGCTTTATGTACCGGAAGGAACAGAAGACAAATATCGTGCCGCCGACGTATGGAAGGATTTTAATATTCAAGGTGGCAACGACAAAGTGGATGCGCAAACTCCCGTGATTACCGCCCAGCCACAATCTGTTACCGTGAGCTTGAATACCCCTGTAACCCTTTCGGTAACGGCAAACGTAACCGACGGCGGCGCTCTTTCGTATCAATGGATAGTATATTTTGAAAATGCTGTATATGCGATAACAGGCGCTACCAACGCAACTTACTCGCCGGACACCGACGAAGAAGGCACAGAGTATTACGGCGTTTTGGTTTACAACACCAATACCTCTGTAAATGGTAATCAAACCGCTTATATCCAGAGCGAGTGGGCAACCGTAACGGTAAAGAAATCCGGCAACGAATGCGAAAACCCCATAGCCGGCGGCGTTGATTTTTACGGAGTTGCCTGGACATTATGCGCAGACGGTACGCTTACCATCAGCGCAGCGGGCATTCTTCAACCCATGGAAATGCCGGATTATAACAACACCTGGGGCGTTGTCAATACGCCGGACTGGGATATTTACCGTTCCGAAATCACTGCCGTTGTCATCAAAAACAGTATTGCCCACATCGGCGCACGGGCGTTTCTGAATTTGAGCGAAATACGTACCGTGGACATTTCCGATGGCGTTACAAGCATCGGTGCAGGGGCGTTTAGCGGTTGTGCCGGTCTTGAAACCGTGAACATTCCCGAAAGCGTTACAAGCATCGGAAATTCTGCGTTTGAAAACTGTATCAGTCTTAATTTCGACGTTTTTCCTGCAAGCATTAAAACCGTTGGCAATTCGGCGTTTGAAGGTTGCACCGGTTTCCGTTTTGAAATCATTCCCGAAACCGTTACCACCATCGGAAACAGGGCATTTGCAGGCGCAGGTTTCATTTACTTGGACATTCGTGCAAACACAGGTATAATACCTGCCGGCAGTGAGTTATTTAGCGGTTGCACCGGACTGACTGAAGTTACCATTCGCGAAAGCATAAAAACCATCGGTGCAGGAATGTTTAGCGGTTGCACCGCACTGACTTCCGTAATCATTAAGGAAGGCATTACCTCCATCGGCAATTATTCGTTTAACAATTGTACGAAGCTTGACTACATTCTTATTCCTGAAAGCGTTACATCCATCGGCTATTATTCGTTTGAGGGATGTACTAAGCTCAAAACCGTTCACGTTGAATGGAATACGCCTTCCGGCGTCATTGTCAGCAACCTTGCATTTAGCGGTTTGGAAACGGGAGAAATAAAACTTGATGTGCCGCCGGGTAGCGAAGACAAATATCGTGTCGCCCCTGTGTGGAAAGATTTTTATATCAGAGGCATCAACATTACCCTTCAACCCCAGGACATTACTGTTATAAACAGCAGCCTTATTGTGAGATTTTTATCCATACAGGCAACATTGGAGGGCGGCGTACCTGAGTATCAATGGTACAGCAACACCACGAAGAGCAATGCGGGCGGTACGGAAGTTACCGGTGAAACGTCCACAATGTTCATCATACCCCGCACGTTACAGGACGGAAAACATTATTTTTTCTGTGAAGTACGCGCTAAGGGATTTAATCCTGTTCGCAGCGAAGTTGCAACAGTAACGATAGAGCCGTCGGGCGACGGTTCCGTTGGCGGAATAACCATGTCTCCTCCTTGTTGCTGGCAGGCAGAACTGTGGGGTTCTGTTAATTCTTTTGGCGTTCACTCTTTGAACGTGGTGTACACCCGCTCATCCATTCCCGACGATTATGTTTTCTTAATGTCTGTTCCCCTCAACTCCGACGGAACATACAGTTTCGACGGGCTTCCCGCGGGCGACTACATTGTGCTTATTGTTGATGATGACGGTGTGACGTCCGTTCCTTCGCCACCAATTACCCTTGCCGACGGCGAAACGGTGTCCAACATCAATTTTACCGTAAAAGACGGCGAAATTGTACCCGGCAATCCTGAAATTACCGGCACGGAGGATGTTTGGAACATTGACCTGAAAATCTATCCCAATCCCTTCACCGGACTGCTGCATCTCACCGGCGCAGAAGGTGGCACATTGAGGGTGTTTACGGAAAGCGGCGCGGCAGTGCACGTACAAAAAATAGCAAGCCCCGACGAAACGATACGGTTAGAGCATCTGCCCGCAGGCATGTATCTTTTCTGTTTGGAAAAAGCGGGAAAAGTGAAGACGGTGAAGGTAATCAGGGAATGAGAATGCGGAGATACCTCACTGCGTTCGGAATGACGTGAATTGCTTTTATGATGGAGTTCCCTCGCTCCGCTGCGCTGTGCTACCAATGACGTGAATTGCTTTTATGATGGAGTTCCCTCACTCCGCTGCGCTACATTCGGGATGACAGGCGCTCGTTAGGATTGGAGGAGGGATTGGCAGGACGGCTGCGCCGCCCTGCCAACCCCTCTCCTTTTTTCTCCAACGGTATCGGGTCATGCCGAACGCAGTGAGGCATCTTTCTTACTTCGCCTGATAATACTTCATGGCTTCGGGCATGGCGGCTTTCAGGTCGCTGATGCGTTTCGTATCCGAGGGGTGCGTGGAAAGAAACTGCGGAGGAGCGGCGCCGCCTGAATTTGCCTCCATTCTTTCCCAGAATTTGGGCGCTTCGTTGGGATCGTAACCAGCCATTGCCATAAAGATCAATCCCATTTTGTCGGCTTCCAGTTCATGTTTGCGGCTGAACGGCAGGATTGCGCCTAACTGCGTGCCGGCGCCAAAAACGGATAAGGCGATTTGCTGCGTCATTTCCGATTTTTGTTGCAATGCCGTCGAAAGCATCGCGCCGCCCATCTGTACCATCAATTCCTGACTCATCCGTTCGGCGCTGTGGTTGGCTATGGCATGGGCGATCTCGTGCCCCATGACCACCGCTACGCCGGCTTCGTTCTGGCAAATCGGAATGATGCCCGTGTAGAATGCCACTTTGCCGCCGGGCATACACCACGCATTGACCGTGTTGGGGTCGTCAATCAGGTTGAACTCCCACTGAAAGTCGCTGATGGCGTCGGAAAGACCTTTTTCCGCCATGTACTGTTCCACCGCTTTGCTGATGCGGGCGCCCACGTTTTTGATCATCGTCGTTTGGGGCGCGTTGGTCGAAAGTTTGCTCGTGGAAAGCGTTTCCGTATAAGACGTTGCCGCCAGAGTGTTCATTTCGGACGACGATACCAGCGTCAACTGCCTGCGACCGGTTACCGGTACGCTGCTGCATCCGTACCACAGAAAAAAGATGATGGCTCCTAAAAAAATGTTTTTCATACGAATAACTGAATAAATGAATATCTTTTTATATAATATCTTTTTATGTATTTAAAAAAGAATGGATTGAAATCAGGGTGCAAATGTAAAAAAAATATGGATGAATATTTTTTTTTGATGATTTTTTTGCAGGACGACACGCATTTTGTCATTGGCAGTGAAAATAATTTAGCCATCATCGGAAAATCGCTTATTTTTGTGCATATTTTTTTAAAGAAAGAAATCATTATTTTATTTCTATATGCACGAAAAAATCATCATTCTTGACTTCGGTTCGCAGACCACGCAACTCATCGGTCGTCGTCTGCGGGAACTGAACGTATATTGCGAAATTGTTCCCTACAACAAATTTCCCGCCGACGATGCGCATGTAAAGGGCGTAATCCTGTCGGGAAGTCCTTTCTCGGTAAACGACGCGGAGGCGTTCAAACCCGATATAACAGCCATCAGGGGCAAGTATCCCATACTTGGGATTTGCTACGGCGCTCAATATCTGGCTTGGCTGTCGGGAGGCAAAGTGGAAAAAGGCGATTCGCGTGAATACGGACGGGCGGCGCTTGCGCAAACCGGCACGAACGACCTGTTATTCGCGAATGTAACAGACCGTTCGCAGGTGTGGATGTCGCATGGCGATTCGATAACCGTTGTCCCTTCCGCTTTTGAGACACTGGCTACAACCGGCGATGCGGCTGTCGCTGCTTTCAGGATTTCCGGAGAACCGACATGGGGCGTGCAGTTCCATCCCGAGGTAACGCATACGGAGGACGGGATGCTCATATTGGATAACTTTCTCGCCATTTGCGGCATGAAGAAGGACTGGACGCCGGCTTCGTTCATCGAAGGAACCGTAGAAGATTTGAAAAAACAGTTAGGTAACGATCAAGTGATACTGGCGCTTTCGGGCGGCGTGGATTCGTCGGTTACGGCGATGCTTCTACACAGGGCTATCGGCAAAAACCTTAGTTGCATTTTCGTTGATCATGGGTTGTTGCGCAAAAACGAGTTTGAAAATGTGCTGCGCGACTACGAACATCTTGGATTGAACGTAAAGGGAATTGACGCCAAAGAACGTTTTTACGGCAATTTGGCAGGCGTAACCGATCCCGAAACCAAACGCAAAATCATCGGCAAGGGTTTTATTGACGTGTTTGAGGAAGAAGCCCGCAAGTTGGACCATATCAAATGGCTGGGACAGGGGACAATTTATCCTGACGTCATCGAATCGCTTTCCATTACGGGAACGGTCATCAAATCGCATCACAACGTAGGCGGACTTCCCGAAAAGATGCACCTGAAACTGATAGAGCCGTTACGGATGCTGTTTAAGGACGAAGTTCGCAGGGTTGGACAGGAATTGGGCATGATGCCGCAGTTGATCAAACGTCATCCTTTCCCCGGTCCGGGATTGGGCATCCGTATTCTGGGCGATATTACTCCCGAAAAGGTACGCATATTGCAGGACGCCGACGATATTTTCATACAGTTGCTTCGCGAATGGGATTTGTACGACAGGGTTTGGCAGGCAGCCGCTATCCTGTTGCCGGTCAAATCGGTGGGCGTTATGGGCGACGAACGTACTTATAAAAACGTCGTTGCCCTGCGTGCCGTAACCTCCACCGACGCAATGACAGCCGACTGGGCGCACCTTCCTTACGATTTTTTAGCAAAGGTTTCCAACGAAATCATCAACAAAGTGCAAGGCGTGAACAGGGTTGTATATGACGTCAGTTCCAAGCCGCCGGCGACTATCGAATGGGAATAAGAAGAATTGAGAATTGAAAATGGAACGTAATTCGCATAATGTTTTGCACATGGTCAGGCTTTTCCCCAGAAGCACAATTTTCAATTTTCATTTTTCATTTTTCAATTTTTTCGTTCTCATCTTTTTCGTCTCCTGCAATCCCACCAAATACGTTCCTCAAGGCGAGTATTTGCTGGATTCGTATGAAGTGAAAATTGATAATCGAACCATTGCAAAAGACCAGTTAAAAGCGTA
>Ga0082212_10011565_pt1 | contig 11189 bp, 4 predicted proteins | sample TergutNt197P3_FD_71548 | JGI IMG/M metagenome (GOLD analysis project Ga0082212, IMG submission 71548) | Neocapritermes taracua P3 segment gut microbial communities from Petit-Saut dam, French Guiana - Nt197 P3 | ecosystem: Host-associated > Arthropoda: Insects > Digestive system > Gut ... | reverse complement strand
AAAGAGATTTGGCAAAAGGACGTTGCCAGAATTTATGAAACGCGGTTCAACAGTTGGGGTGTTGCGGAATGCGTGGTTGCCAAGGACGGTAATGTTTTTGTGGCCGTGGGTGGTGAAAAGGCCATGGCCGTTGCTTTGAAGGTCGCCGACGGCAGCGAGGTCTGGAAAACTGAACCTTTTGAAGACAAGTGTGGTTATGTCACATCCATTCTTTATGAGAACACCCTGATCGTCGTGACGGCAAGACATGTTGCATTGGTCGATATCAGGAATGGGCAAGTTCTTTGGAAAACCAATTTCGAGGAAGACACTGGCGGAAAGCCGCCTCAATGGATTCCAACCTATTGCTCTCCGCCGATCATCAAAGGGAATCAATTCTTCGTTTCATCCGGTTATGTGCAAGGCGGCGCGATGTATGAGATTCTCCCCGACGGCAAAGGAGCCGAAAAAATTTGGATCACCAAGTTGCTTGGCTCACATCACCACGGCATGGTGGAAATCGACGGGCGGATTTATGGTTCCTATTGGCTCGACAGCAATACCACCGGTAAATGGTGTTGTCTTGATTGGGAGACCGGCAGAACGATTTATGATGAAGTCTGGGGAAACTTGGGAAAAGGCGTCGTCATTTTTGCCGACGGCAAGCTGTTTTTGTATGAAGAAAGACGCGGGACGCTCGCCATCGCCGCACCGAGCGACAAATTTGAAATCGTCAGCAGTTTTCGATTTGATTATGGCACCAAAGAGCATTGGGCGCATCCCGTCATCAGCGACGGCGTCATGTATGTCCGTCATGGAAATACGTTGGCCGCATTTGATATTGCGAAAAAGTGTAACTATTCAGCCAAGTTTTTAAATTCAATTTAGGCAATTTTACAAAACACCTAAACGACGTACAGTTGCCATTTTTCGCTACCTAAAGTTTGTAAGTTGCGTAAATTTATGCAAAAAATGGAAGAAGAAATTTGGCTGAAATGTTACGAAAAAGTAAATTTGTCCACGAATGTCACGAAAAGCACGAACAGGTAGGGCGGTCACGCCATAACGTAGCCGCATGGCCTGCCATGCGGAAATGATGAGATTTTTGTTCGTGTCTATTCGTGGAAGCAACACCAGGGAGATTCTGATTTGAGATTGTCGTTACTGTTGGTGGCACTTGCCATATTGTGTTCTTTCAATTCACTTCATGCCGAGGATGTCTTCCGCTTCCGGGGGGAAAATTCCCAAGGGAAATACAATGAACCGGGGCTTTTGGACAGTTGGCCGGAATCCGGTTTGACTCCCAAATGGGTCAACGATGAACTCGGTGAAGGCTGGAGCAGCGTCATCAAGGTCAAAGATCGCCTTTATCTTAGTTGCCTTGATTCCAACGATGAGAAAAGGGAAACCGTCGTTTGTCTGGATTTGAACGGAAAACAACTGTGGCAGCAGCCGGTCGGTGCCATCTGGAGGAACGGTTCTTACCCGTTTCCGCGTGTCACGCCGACTTATGTTGTCGGCGAAAACCCAAGTGATGACAAATTGCTCGTGCTTTCCGGGAATGGTGAGCTTTATTGTCTCGCCGCAGAGGACGGGAAATACCTTTGGCACCGTGATGTCGGCAAGGATTACGAATCGCGATATGGCTATTGGGGTATGTCGGAGAACGTGGTGATCCAAGATGGCAAAGTGTTCGTCACTGTTTGCGGTAAAAAGGCGTTGGCGGCAGCCTACAATATTGCCGACGGAGGCGTGGCTTGGGCATCCGAACCCATCAACGACGAGGGTGCTTATGTGACGCCGGTTCTACTTGGAAACCGACTCATTACCATGACGTACAAGTACGTTTCGATGATCAACACGGAAACCGGTCAATTGCTTTGGAAGAGTCTTGTTGAGCAAGACGCCGGAGAGCCGATCCCGAAATCGCCCGGCTATTGCATTTCTCCGCTGGTGAAAGGAAATCAATTTTTGGTGGCAGGGGGATATGACCTCGGGAGCGTGATGTATGAAATTCAACCCGACGGAAAAAGTGTAAAGCGTCTTTGGGCCAACAAGATGCTCGACCCGCATCACGGCGGCTTGGTCGAAGTGGATGGGCGTGTTTACGGTTCGACATGGTTGAATAACACTTCCGGCAATTGGGGTTGTATCGAATGGGACACGGGTAAAACCGTTTACGAGGAAGCTTGGGGAAACCTGGGAAAGGGCGTCACGACTTTTGCGGACGGCAAGCTGTTTTTATACGAAGAAAAACGCGGAACGCTGGCTTTGATGATACCGGGCGATCAATTCAAGATCGTCAGCAGTTTTCGATTTGACTTCGGCACAAAGGAGCACTGGCCGCACCCGGTCATCAGTGACGGCGTGATGTATGTTCGTCGTGGAAATACGCTGGCGGCGTTTGATATTAGGAAAAAGTAGAAAACAGGCTTCAGGCTTCAGATTTCGGGCTTCAGGTATTTCAAAGCTCAGATGAAAATGCGCGACTGTGTTTTTTTGTCAAGCGTATTTTTTGCTAAAACCCTGTATTTTTTAACTTTTTGCGGCTTTTTGCCAAAAAACGCTTGACGAAACACGTCGTCACTACGGGACGATAGATTCATTGGTGGGATTCATTTTCTACCAACATACTGTCCCTAACGGAACAAAGACGCGCCGCACAATCAACCCCGCCCAACGACGGTCACGGCGTGACCGCCCTACCATGCACCGGCGTTCAAGACGCCGGGCTTAAACTCCGCACTCTGCGCTTATTCTACCCTCTTATAAACCAAAATCGCGGCACAAGGCAACTCATCCATTGTAACAAGCAAACCGTCATTCATCAACTCGCGGCCGGTGAACTGTCCGATTATGCCGACATCGAGGTCTTTGACGGCGTAAATTGCGTCGGCGTCGAGGTCGTGCAGCCGGAATCGGGCCGAAACGTAAGGCGATTCATCGCGGCGAAAGACCTGCACCATGCCTTCGGAGCGGTCGGGTAAAGCGAATTGCCAGGCCATCCACACGTTGCGTTCGAGACTATAATCGGTCAACGGGAAAAAGTCGCCGTAAAAGTACTTGTTCACTTCCCTCCAGTTTTCAAAGTACGTCCGGTAAGGCGTAAAATCACGGTCACGCTCGCGCATTTCGGTGCAACAGTTGATGTAATTGACCAGCGCACTGCGGAAGCGGTACGGGTCGGGGCTGATTTCGCCCGTGCCGAACAGCGGCAGCCAGGCCGATAGCCCGTAAGTCTGGCACTGGTTGCTGTCCGCGTTGAAAATGAAATCGCTCCGCAAAAGCGGGACAGCCCGCCGCAGGGTTTCGATGTCGTTCCGCCGACCGCCGCTGGCACAGGAGTCGATGAGCATGTTCGGGTGCCGCCGTTTCAGCTCGTCCCAAAACGCGAGATAGCCGGTGACGTGTTTCATTTCGGTCATTCCCTGACGATCCGGCGTGTCGTTGCGCCGCCAAAAACCGAGCGGGTCGATGTTGTAATCCTGCCGGTACAAGTCGATGCCCTCTTTGGTGATGATGCCGTCGATGTGTTCGACGCACCATCGCCACGCATCGGGATTGCCGAGATTCAGCAGGCCGCCTTTCTCGCCGCCGAGCACCCATTCGGGATGCTCGTTCGACAGCCACGTATCCGCCGCGACGCGTTCCGGTTCGAACCACACAATCGAACGCACGCCTTTGCTGCGGCCATGATCGGTGATCGGTCGCAAGCCGCCGGGGAAGCGTTGCTGATCGACTTCCCACGTGCCCGTGTGCGGCCAGCCGGTTTTGTTGACGTACCAGCCGGCGTCCATCCACCAGAAGTCGAGCTTGATGCCCTCTTCGAGATAACGGTCGATAAACAGCTTTTGCGTGTCCGAAGTCGCGTAAATCATCTCGGCGAATTGATGCGAGCTACACGCGGCGAAATGCGGCTGCGGCGGCTGACCGTCGAAATGCGGGTAATTATGGGCAAGCATCCATTGCCGCCAGATGTTCTGCGACCGCACGACGTCGCCGTAATAAAACTGCAACACCGTCATCGACGATCGCGCTTCCTCGCCGGGGTACAACATAAAGTGCGTCTGCTCCTGCCCCGCCGCGAGTCGCAAGTCGGTTCGCGCGTTGTCCGTCGCTTCGTTAGTGAAATCGGCGGCCCATTGACCTGCCCAACCGACAACGACAATCAACCCGCCTTCGTCACCGGCAACGTTGAAATACGGCCAATCGGAATTGGACGGCCTTCCGCCCGACGTGGTGATGTGCGTCGTCTTGCCGGGCGCGAGTTTCGTGGTGAGCGGTTTGAAATCGTCCGCGCGACACGGACTGCCGACGTTGTGGTGCAGGGTCATTGTGCCCTGCGAATAACACGGCAACGCAACGTCCAGTCCTTTGAGTTCGGAAATGATCGGCGTGTTCCCTTCAGGGGGTAATGACAACCACCCACTGCCGTTGTTCTTCAGAAACACCGTCCATTCGACCGTCGGAAAATCGTGATAAGCAATCGCCTCCATGCGCACTTCGAGTTTCGTTGCCGGATCGTTCCATGTTGTGACGTATTGCGTTCGCTTGTCATCGATTTGCGTTTTCACCCGTTCAACCGGCCAATCAGCAAGAAGTTCAGCCGATGGTTTTCCACCATAGACGAACGAAAACGGCGGGTTGGTGTCCAGCACGCGATCCGGCATGACAAACGGCAGTTCGTCAATCCAAAGCGTCTGACCGTTCTCGCATTCAACGCGGAGGTCGGCCCAGTCCGCCTGATCCCAGCCGATTCCGTCGCCGCCGTCTTCGACGATCAGCGAAAATTCGGTCGCACCGTCCAGCGGAACGGCAATGTTGATCGGCTCCGACTTCACCCGCATCAGCGGCGAACGGTATTTTTCCTGATCGCCGACCTTGACAACAAACACGACGGTCGCACGATCCACCGACAAGGTATTGTCGTTTTCATCGACGCCGATGGTCGCGGTCAGCATTTTTCCCTTCGTTGGAAGCGTCACGTCGAGATGACTGACCGCGTGACAGTACAGCCCGCGCGTGTAGGTTTTGCCGAGCAGTTTCATCGGCCCGCCGTTGCGACTGCGTTTTTGCACCGGATCGTTGTTCGCAAGCACCAGAATCCCGGCCTGCCGCGACAAGTCCGGCGTTTGGGCTTCGAACTTGGCCTGCACCCAGTTCTTCGCCGCCTCCATTTCCGCCGGAGAAACCTCCGCCGCCGGTGCCAATGATGTAATACAGCACAATAATAATGTGCAACTTGCGATGCATAATTTTCTCATGGGGAAACGTTCCTTGTGTGCGAATCCAGGGAGAATTGTCCAAAAAACCAATCAATAACAGTTTACCATACACACCCTCAACTTGGCAACCCGACAAAATCAGCCGGTTAAATTTTCCTGCCAGGTTGTCGCTTTTTTGTCCAAGTTGAGTATAATTGACATCGGTCAGTGATCGTTTTTTGCCTCTAACCCTCAACGGTGATTTATGACAGGTTTACGTTCCTTACTCGTGTTGGTGCTGATTGGGTTTGTTTCTGTGGTTTCGGCTCAAATTCCAGACGTGCCGATTTTGTTCACCAAGCAATACAACTATCAGGGACTCCATATTTATGACACGTTTTATCAATGGCGACCCGGTGGGGGGATTTACGTTCTCGAAAATCCCGCCGACCCACCGGAGCAGCACCGCATTCGACCGGTGATTGACGCCACCACGTCAGCAGAGTTGTCGGTCGGGCAGGTACTCCTGCCGGCAAGCCGGGCGACGCTCGGCGAGGGGATATACTTCGACGTGTCGCTTTCTTACGACGCGACGAAAATCCTCTTTGCGTTCAAGGGGACGCCTAACGGCAACAGCACGATTTATGAAATCGGCGTCGATGGCCGGGGCTTGCGGCAGCTTACAAATCTCGACGAAAACGGCAACCCCTACAAAGGCTCCGGCGGCGGTCACCACGATGTGTCGCCGTGTTATCTGCCCGATGACCGAATCGTTTTCACCTCGACGCGCTACAGCGGGTTGGTGCCTTGTGCGAACAACGGCGTCGCCATTTTGCACGTCATGAACAACGACGGTAGTGACATTCACACGATTTCGGTCAACAACGTTACGGAATTTAATCCCTCCGTGTTGCCCGACGGTCGCATTCTTTTCGGACGCTGGGAGTACATCGACAAAAACGCGTTGACCATTCAAAGTCTCTGGTCGGTGTGTCCCGACGGCACAAACGAAACGGCGGTTTTTGCGAACAACATGGTCTTTCCCGAGGCCGTGTTGCAGGCCAAGCCAGTCCCGGGAAACGATTACCTCATCGTTGGGACCTTCGCCCCGCATAACGCCCCGCCGCGCGGCACCATCGCCATGATCGACACCCGATTGGGCAAAAACGACGAAAAGGCGATTTTCAATTTCGAGCATCCCGACCGTCCGACTTTTGATCGCGGCGAATCCTGCGATCCCTGGGCGGTCAACGAAAATCTCGTGCTGTACAGCGGAATCCCGGAAGCCGCTGACTCGCCGAAAATCGGCAACAATACGCCTGCCGGGGAACGCAGCAATGCCAAGCTCAATGCGCTGATGCTCATCGACCGAAGCGGGACAAAGACGGTGGTTTTGAACGACGCCCAATTCGATCTCAAGCGTCCCATTCCGCTGATTCCCCGCGAGAAGCCGATTCAAATTGCCGACAAGACCGACCGCACGAAAATCGAGGGCGATTTCTTCGTCAACAACGTGTATGAAGGAATGCCCGAAGTGCCGCAAGGCAGCGTCAAGTGGCTTCGCGTGACCGAAGAAACTTCGCGTGTGAGCGAAAGCCCCGGCGGTTCGTGGATGAACCAGACCTTTTCAATTTCCGCCGCGTTGGCCTGGAGTCCGAAAATTTATCACGGCATCGTTCCCGTCGAAGAAGACGGCAGCGTCTATTTCACCGCACCATCGGGACGCTCGCTCAGCTTCCAGTTGCTCGATGAGGATTACCGCCTTGTGCGTGCAATGCGGACTTTCATTCAGGCTGCGCCGGGAACAACGCGGAGTTGCGTCGGTTGCCATGAGGACAAAAACAACACGCCGTCCAATGCGTCCTTCGCGGTCATGCCCGACCGTGAGCCGACACGATTGGTTGACGAATCCTGGGGAAGCGGCTATCTCGATTACGCAAGTATGGTGCAACCGATTTTCGACGCCAAGTGCGTCAGTTGTCACGGTGGTGAGGAGGGTTTTGCCGCCGGGCTTGATCTGTCCGGCGCGCCGACCGAACTGTTCAACATCAGTTACGAAAATCTCACCGCGCGGCGAGAAAAACAGTACACCGCCGATCTCGTGCAGGCCATCTGCTGCATGAACGGCACGGCGTATTGGTCGTGCAAAATTTTCAAGCCCTACGAACACGGTTCGGGCAACGCACATCTGGCCGAACGGGTCGTGACCAGTAAGTTACTGACGCAAACGGAACGCGAACTGATTCTCGCTTGGATCGACAGCAACGCGATTTACTTCGGCACTTGGGATTACACGCCGACGGGTGCCTATTGCCGCGAATATACCGCCGCAAAGCAGGAACTGATGGGCGTCATGCGCGAAAATTCCTGCGTCGAATGCCACGCCGACGCCAACGGCAACATCAGGCGTTTCGACGATTGGATCAACCTGTCCGACCCGAAATTGAGCCGTATTTTACGGGCACCGCTCGATCCCGACGCGGCGGACGGGTTTGGCGTCGGCCTGTGTCGCGCGCGAAAGGTCAACCAGGAATTCAGCCGGCTCGGCCTGATGTTCAAGAGCGGTTACGAACACGCGGTGCGCAACCTTGAGGACTTCCCGACGCAAGTTTGGCAACCGTGGGACGACAGCATTCAGGGGGAACCGGCACTGACATTCGCATCGACGGATGATCCGGTGTATCGGAAAATGCTCGACATTATTGAATCGGCGGGCAACAGGCAACGGGCGAATCCCCGGGTGGACATGCCGGGAGCCGACGAAATCGGCAACGGTATCACCGCCGGTCGATTCCGGCAGATTATTCCGCAACCGTTGCCCGAGACGATGCCCGAGTTGCAAGCCGAGGTCGATGACGACGGTATTGTGCGACTTCACTGGGAACGCTCCGCACGGACAATCGGGCTGATTGCCGAATTACACCGGGGTATGACTCGCAACTTCTTACCGACGACGCAAACCTTGCTCAAGCGAACGGAACGCTTCGAATACGCCGATCAAAGTGCGCCTGTCGGGCCGGTGTATTATGCGTTGGTGTTCGTTTCCGATCCGGCGGAAACTTGCGGAACCTGCAAAAGCGGTGCCGTGTTGGATTACAACGTCACGTTCACCTCGTTGACCGATGATGCAACGCTTTTCCTGCCGACGCAGCAGCGGATTGAAGATCGCTGTCCGCTGGCCATGATCGAACCGATGCGCAGCGAACCGACTTGGACAAGCATTCGTGTCCCGGAACCGAAAGCACCGGATGCACCGCAGAATCTCCGCATCATTTCCCAGCCGGGCAGTGTCACGTTGCGTTGGCACATTGAGCGTCCCGGTCGGGATCGTTTTCACGTTTACGGCAACGGTGTTCTTCTAAGCGGCGAGCAGCCCATTGCGTCCGACACCTTTGATTACGTTCCTCCCACGGAAGACGAAATCGAGTATGTCGTCGAATCGGTCGGTCGCACGCTCAAAGGCGGCCAAAGCACGGTTCGCGGTCAAGCACTCCCGGAAATCAAAGAGCCGGTGTTTGTGCTGCAACCGACATCCGGGAAACTGATCGAACCGGCACAATTCGACGGTGAAACGCTTGATCTTTCCCAAGGCGGTTACATGGCCATTCCCGCCGACCAGGTTTTTGACCTGAAAGGGCCGTTCACGCTTGATCTTTGGGTGAAAATTGACGAGGCTGGACGTATGCCGCTCATTGTCAGTTGCGGCCAATGGAACACAAACGGCTGGTTTTTGCAGAGTATCGGCGGACGTTTCCGTTTTCATGTCGGCGGCGTTGATTGCGACGGAGGAACCGCCAAAATCGGCCAATGGTCTCGTATCACGGGAACGTACAACGGTCGAAAGCTGCAACTTTATCAGGACGGCCAACACGTTGCGGAAGTTTTCGCACCGTCGAACGTCAAACCCTGGGGTAAGGAATTATTGCTCGGCCAATACAACGGCGGCATCGGCCCGGAGTATCAACTCAAAGGCAGTGTGAAAGACGTTCGGATTTATCATCGCGCACTCACGCCGTGAGGCAGGGTAGCCACGCCACGAATGACAAATCAGAGCCATGCTAAAGTAAGCAGACACAAAGCACTAGTGCTTTGTAAAATTTAATTTTTGGGATAGAGGCAGGGCGGTCACGCCGTAACCGCCGCCGAATTGTTTGAGTGCTACCCCAATTTTAAAAATTAGCAAAGCACTAGGACATAGCGGTATTCCACGAAGTCACCGAATTTGCATGGATGAACATGGTTTATTATTCACCACAGGGGATGTACGAACAGACGCCATTCCCTGGTGATTTTCGAAAAAAGACGCGATATGGCGTTTTTGACCGTTTTTATCCGTGGTTGCGCAATTTTCCCGTCCCAAGTTCTTTGAGTGAATTATCGTCCGAAAAACTCGGCATTGACAAAACGACTATATTTTGTGAAAATTTTGTGAAAATTGAAAGTATCTTTGACCCGATTCGACCACTCCATTACCGTCGCGGCTCTGATTCGGCGGTCACGCTGTGGTCGCCCTATCTCAATCGGAATAAGTCCTACTTTTTTCGGGGATAAGTTACCGCGATATTATTTTATACTCATGCCCAGAATTCAGCTTTACGACACCACACTACGGGACGGTTCCCAAGCCGAGGGGATCAATTTTTCTTTGCAAGACAAGCTTATCCTTGCGCAGCGGCTCGACGAACTCGGGTTCGATTTCATAGAAGGCGGCTATCCGGCGTCGAATGAGAAAGATACACAGTTTTTTCAAAGTGTCTGTGAAAAATCATTGGTTTTTGCAAAAATTTCCGCGTTCGGAATGACACGTCGCAAAGGTATCGCGGCCAACAACGATGAAGGTTTGCGTTCGCTGCTTGAGGCAAAAACGCCCTGCGTCACGATTGTCGGAAAATCATCCGCATTTCAGGCGGTTGAGATCATTCGATCGACGCGAGAAGAAAACCTCGAAATGATCACCGAGACGGTCAGGTTTTTCATCGAAAACGGTCGCCGGGTGACCTATGATGCGGAGCATTTTTTCGACGGTTGGAAAGCCGACCCTGAGTATTCGCTGCTGACGCTGAAAACGGCGGTCGAATCCGGCGCGGAAACGGTCGTTCTCTGTGACACGAACGGCGGCTCAATGGCCCACGAAATTGTCGGGGGAGTTCTTGATGCCGTTGAGACGGTCGAGTTGTTCGGCGCAACAGTCGGCATACACACGCACAACGATTGCGGATTGGCGGTGGCCAACAGCATCACGGCAGTTGAGGCGGGCGCAACACAGGTGCAAGGCACGATCAACGGCTTTGGCGAACGTTGCGGCAATGCCGATTTGATTCAGGTGGCCGCCATTCTCGCGCTGAAAATGCAGGGTTACGAAGTGCTGCAACCCGGCGCGATTGTGCAACTGACCGATCTGTCGCGTTTCGTTTATGAAATGGTCAACATGCCATTGTCGAAACGCCGGCCTTTCGTCGGGAAAAGCGCTTTTGCGCACAAGGGCGGAATGCACGTTAGCGGGATTCATCGTGCGTCGAACGCTTACGAACACATTAACCCGGCACTGGTCGGCAACGAACGTCGCGTGTTGGTCAGCGAGTTGTCAGGCCACTCGAATATCGTCGCGCTGGCACAAAAACATAACATCGAAGCGGACGGCGAGTTGATCAAAAAAATCCTGGCCGAGGTTGTCGCCCGGGAGAGTCGCGGCTATCAATACGAACTGGCGGAAGGCTCGTTTCATCTTCTTGTGCGGCAATTGTCTGGGCAATTTCAACCGCATTTCGAGGGCATGCAATACCGCGTCATTGTCGAATCGGATCATACCGGTCAGAAAGTCAGCGAAGCGACCGTCAAAACGCGCGTTGATGGCGTCGAACGCTACGAGGTGTCCGAGGGCGACGGCCCGATTGACGCACTCAACCTGGCGATGCACAAGGCGCTCGACCCGTTTTACCCGTCGCTGGCCGAGGTCAAACTCGTGGATTACAAGGTGCGCGTGATTGATTCGGAATCGGGCACCGA
>Ga0082212_10011564_pt1 | contig 11189 bp, 5 predicted proteins | sample TergutNt197P3_FD_71548 | JGI IMG/M metagenome (GOLD analysis project Ga0082212, IMG submission 71548) | Neocapritermes taracua P3 segment gut microbial communities from Petit-Saut dam, French Guiana - Nt197 P3 | ecosystem: Host-associated > Arthropoda: Insects > Digestive system > Gut ... | reverse complement strand
TGCGGGAATGGAACGGCAATACAAACAGCATACTACGCGTTTACGGGTACATGGGCGAAAACGGACGGAGCCGGGAAGCGGCGACATTTCTCCAAAACGAGTACGGTAAGCCGGATTTTATAGTCACGAGGGACGGCGCAGAACCGCTGACCCTGCCTTGGACGAAAGTACAGCGGCGCATCGCCCAGCTTATCGCAGAAAGTTACTTTTTGCTTGGCGAGCCCGAACCTAAGATTGCATCAGAGCCGGAAACTCCGGTACAGACGGAGCAACAGACGGCATATGACCGCTATCTGCAAGCGAAAGAGCAATATCCTAGCCATGTCGTTATGGTACGGTTGGGCGATTTTTTTGAGTTACACAGCGTTGACGCTCGTTATATGGCCGATGACTTCGGTTATTCCCTAGCTTCACGAAATATCGGCAGTGGGACGATCCCGCTTGTCGGCATACCCGACCGCGAAGCGGATACGGTTATTGAACGGCTGAACGCTGCAGGGCGTGACGTTGTATTGGTGAACAGCTACGGCGCGATTGCGGAATACCCGGCGACGGATTTGACCCATGCCGCCGAGCAGCCGGAGCAGTTTGTGTATACCCTGAGTTACCGCTATGTCAACGACCGCTTGCTCGTATTCAACGACCATGACTATGACCCCAATGAGATAAGCCCAATCGTCGCCCGCGTCGAACCTGACGGCAGCATCGTTTTCATTGACGGAAATCTGCCCGAAGCGCTACACCTTGAAATACAGCGCGTCGCTGAAACGGAGCTTGAACGCTACAAAGCCGAAGTTGAGACAGGTTTACAGCAAATGCTCGACTTCGCACTCGCGGCGACAGGAGAAATTGAACAACAAGCACAAGCGACAGATCCGCAAATAAACCTATTTGAAGTTATGCCTGACATCCCGGCTGTACCGGAAATGGTAAACACCGATGACGCAAACGACATTAGCTGCGATACGCCGGCAAGCGCAGACCAAGCCCCGTCGTTTGAAGAACAGATACGCATAAAACTGGCAGGGCGCGGTTTCGTCGCTTCCCATGATTTGATTGAAGACGGGCTGTACAAATTCTTCGCCCTCGGCGGGAATGACGATGTAAGCGACGCGGCGGCCTATATCGAAAACGAGTATTTTTATGAAGATCTGGATGATGAACAGGAATGGATAGAATCAATATCAGAAAACCACGTTCCTGTATCACCGGCCAATTTCCGCATCACCGACGATCATCTCGGCGTAGGCGGCGCGAAAACGAAATACGGTTTCAACACCGCCGCTATCCGCACCATGCAAACGGTGGAGGGCGAAAACAGGCTCGCCACATCGGACGAACAGGAAATATTGTCGCGCTACGTCGGCTGGGGCGGTCTGCCGCAAGCCTTTGACGGTGATAATAACGGTTGGTCAAAGGAATATGCCGAGCTAAAAACCATGCTCACACCGGAGGAATACGACAGCGCGAGGGCTTCAACCTTGAACGCTCACTATACTTCCCCTATCGTCATTAAAGCGATGTATGAGGCGCTTGAACGCATGGGCGTGAGGGACGGCAACATACTGGAGCCGGCGATGGGCGTCGGTAACTTTTTCGGGCTTATGCCCGACAGCATGAAAAACGCTAAGTTGTACGGCGTGGAGCTTGACGGCATAACCGGCAGGATCGCAAAGCAGCTATACCAAAATGCAGACATCAAGGTTATGGGTTTTGAAAAAACCGAAATGCCCGACGCTTTCTTCGACGTGGCGGTCGGCAACGTGCCATTCGGTTCATACAAGCTGTCCGACAAACGCTACGACAAGCATAATTTCCTTGTCCACGATTATTTTTTCGCAAAGGCGCTGGACCAGGTGCGTCCGGGCGGCATCATTGCCTTTGTAACATCTAAAGGTACGCTCGACAAAGTAAATCCCGAAATCCGTAAATACATCGCCCAGCGCGCAGAGCTTCTCGGCGCGGTCAGGCTGCCCAACAATGCTTTCAAGGCGAACGCCGGGACGGAAGTCACCAGCGACATCATTTTTTTGCAAAAGCGCGACAGGCTGATAGACATACAGCCTGATTGGGTGCATCTCGGCGAAACGGAGGACGGCATTCCTGTCAACAGTTACTTCGCCGAGAACCCGCACATGGTACTCGGCACGATGGCGATTGACGACATGATGTACGGCGATAAAAGCGACACCACTTGCTCCCCCATTGAAGGCGCTGATCTTGGCGAGCAGTTGGGGGAGGCGCTTTCGCATATTCATGGGAGAATCACAGAGATAGAACTTGACGACATCGAGGGCATTCAGGACATATCAGTCCCGGCAGATCCGTCCGTCCGCAATTTCAGCTATACCCTTGTGGATGGTGCGGTGTACTTCCGAGAAAACAGCCGCATGAACCCCGTGGAAATGCCGGCAACAACGCTGGAGCGCGTCAAGGGCATGGTCAAGCTGCGCGATTGTGTCAGGGAACTCATTGACTACCAGCTTCACGACTACCCCGACAGCGACATCCGTGAGAAACAACATGAACTCAACATCTTATATGACAGCTTCACACGCAAATACGGGCTTATCTCCGACAACGCCAACAGCAAGGCTTTTTCGGCGGACTCCGCATACTACCTTCTTTGCTCTCTTGAAATCATTGACGAGGACGGGCGGCTGGAACGCAAGTCGGATATGTTTACCAAAAGGACGATCAAGCAAAAGACCGAAATCACGGCGGTTGACACGTCAGCCGAGGCGCTGGCGGTGTCTATCGCAAAAAAAGCAAAGGTGGACATGGAATATATGCGGGAGCTTACTGGTTTCACGGAGGAAAAGATCGCCACTGACCTTTCCGGCGTTATCTTCTATGACTTCGGCAATCCCGACCGTTCTAAACCGCCTTTTGACCCCGGCATTATGAAACTACACGAAAAGTTCCCGCTTGTCACAGCAGACGAATACCTCTCCGGCAACGTGAGGGAAAAGCTGGCAAAGGCACGACAGTTTAATGAAACCGCAGGCGGTACAATCGGCGGTGCCGATACCGCCGTCAACGTCATGGCTCTGGAACAAGCGCAGCCCAAAGACCTGGACGCATCGGAGATCGCTGTCAGGCTCGGCTCTACATGGGTGGACAAAGGATATATTCAACAATTCATGTTTGAGCTTCTACAGCCGCCGTCATATTTGCAAAACGAAATCACCGTTAGCTACTCCGAGCATACCGGCGAATGGAACATAGCCGGGAAAAACCGCGTTTCATATAACGACGTCCTCGCCAACGTAACTTATGGCACTGACCGCGCCAACGCCTATAGAATCATAGAGGAAACGCTGAACCTGAAAGATATGCGGATTTACGATACGATCCAGGACGCTGACGGCAAGGAGAAGCGCGTACTCAACAAAAAAGAGACGACGCTGGCGGCTCAGAGACAGGATTCCATAAAACAGGCTTTTAAAGATTGGGTATTCCGCGACCCTGAACGGCGGCAGACATTGGTGCAGCAGTACAACGAGCGATTCAATAGTACGCGCACCCGCGAATACGACGGTTCCCATATCGAGTTTACAGGCATCAGCCCGGAAATTATCCTAAAACCGCATCAGTGCGACGCAATCGCCCGGATACTTTACGGCGGCAACACCTTATTGGCACATGAAGTCGGCGCCGGCAAGACTTTTGAGATGGTCGGAGCGGCGATGGAGAGCAAGCGGCTGGGGCTGTGCCAAAAGAGCTTGATGGCAGTGCCGAACCACCTCACCGAACAGATGGCGTCCGAGTTCCTCCGGCTCTACCCTTCCGCAAATATCCTCGTAGCTACCAGAAAGGATTTTGAGACGAAGAACCGTAAAAAGTTCTGTGCCAAGATAGCGACCGGGGATTACGACGCGGTGATTATCGGGCATACCCAGCTTGAAAAGATACCGTTGTCAAAGGAGCGTCAGGAGCGGCTACTTGACGAGCAGATCGACGAAATAACAGCGGGCATTGACGAACTAAAACGAAACCACGGCGAACGGTTTACCATCAAGCAGCTCGAAAAAACGAAAAAGAACCTCGAAGCCCGCCTTGAAAAACTCACCGATGACAGCCGCAAGGATGATGTGGTCACATTTGAGCAGCTCGGCATCGACCGCCTGTATGTTGACGAAAGCCACAGTTTCAAAAACCTCTTTTTATACACCAAAATGCGTAACGTAGCGGGGCTTTCAACATCGGAAGCGCAGAAGTCCAGCGATATGTTTATGAAATGCCGTTATATGGATGAAATCACGGGCGGTAAGGGCGTCATCTTCGCAACGGGCACGCCGGTCACAAACAGCATCGCAGAGCTTTACACAGTACAGCGGTATTTACAATATGACACACTGACGAAAAACGGGCTGGCGCACTTCGACGCATGGGCCTCCACTTTCGGCGAGACGCAGACCAGCATAGAGCTTTCGCCGGAGGGGTCTGGCTACCGCGCACGGACGCGCTTCGCCAAATTTACAAACCTTCCGGAACTTATGGGCATGTTCAAAGAAGTGGCGGACATCAAGACCGCCGACACCCTCGACCTCCCGCGCCCGAAGGCGAACTTCCACACCGTCGTCGCCGAGCCGTCAGAGATACAGCGCGACATGGTAAAGGATCTGTCCGAACGGGCAAAGGACGTTCACGACAGAAGGGTCGATCCGACAGAGGACAATATGCTAAAGATCACGTCGGACGGGCGCAAAATAGGGCTTGACCAGCGTTTGATGAACCCGATGCTGCCAGACGACGAAACCAGCAAAGTCAACGCCTGCATGGAGAACATCTATCGGATATGGGAGGAAACGGCAGACAATAAATCGACGCAATTGTGTTTTTGCGACTTCTCAACACCTAATGCAGACGGTAGATTCAATGTATATGACGACATCAAGGCAAAACTTGTGGCACGGGGCATACCGGAGGCAGAGGTCGCTTTCATACACGATGCGAATACCGAACTTCAAAAAAAGGAGCTTTTTGCAAAAGTCAGGACCGGCAGTGTCCGCGTTCTATTCGGCTCGACGTTCAAGTGCGGCGCCGGGACTAACGTGCAGGATCGCCTTGTGGCCATGCACGACCTCGACTGCCCGTGGCGACCCGCCGACCTACAGCAACGCGCCGGGCGTATAGTGCGTCAGGGAAACCAAAACGCAGAGGTAGATATTTACAGGTATTGCACACAGGCCACGTTCGACAGTTATTTATTCCAGACTGTGGAAAAGAAACAGGAGTTCATCAGCCAGATCATGACCTCGAAATCGCCTGTCCGCTCCTGTGACGACGTGGACGAGGACGCTCTTTCGTATGCGGAGATAAAGGCGTTGTGCGCCGGAAACCCTCATATCAAGGAAAAGATGCAGCTTGATATAGAAGTCGCAAAGCTCAAACTGCTCAAAGCCGACCATACGAGCCAGCAGTACCGCCTACAGGACGATATACTCGTCAATTTCCCTAAGAGGATAAAGGAATCGCAGGGCTTCATTGAGAGCTTCAAATCGGATATTTCTCGGCTTGAACGCAATATCCACAACTCCGAGGAAGGCATCTCACCGATGACCATCGGCGGTAAGACCTTCACCGACCGTGGCGAAGCGGGAGCGGCGCTGATGGAGTCATTCAAGGGAATCACAACGACCAGCCATACGAATATAGGCAGCTATCGGGGTTTTGATATGCTGCTTTCGTTCGACAGTGCAAACAAACAGTTCAATCTTGCGATGAAAGGCGCCATGACCCATACGGTCAATCTCGGCGATGACGCTTTCGGCAACATCACGCGCATCAACAACGCATTCGACAGGATACCCCAGCGGCTCCAGTCAGTGGAGGCGCAGTTGCAGACCCTATACGACCAGACGGAAAACGCCAAAGCGGAGCTTGATAAACCGTTTCCTTTTGAAACTGAGTTTGCAGAAAAGTCGGCGCGGCTCGCGGAGCTTGACGCCATGCTCAACATGGACGAACAACCGGAGCCGACGCTGATCGGCGACGATGAAATCGCCGCCAAAACGACTGCGCAGGCCATGACAAAAGAAAAGCCGTCCATTCTGGACGCTCTCAAACAGGGGGCTGAAAAAAGCAAAGCCATGTTCGGGGAGAGGGCGGAGCCTGCGGTGAAACCAGAGTTAAGCATATAACAATGTAGTAGAAATGGAGTGATTATTATCCGGGAAGAAAACCGGAAGCGCAAAATCCGCGTCGTGTTCTATGTTGACGAGGACGAGGCGGAGCTAGTGAAAGAAAAGATGGCGGCCGCCAATATCCGCAACCGTGAGGCTTATATAAGGAAGATGATCCTCGACGGTTACATCGTCCGACTCGACTTTTCGGACGTGCGGAAGATGGTGCAGTTGTTGTCCAACGCTACATCGAACCTCAACCAGATTGCCAAGCGCGCTAATGAGACGAGGAACGTATTCGAGGGCGACATCAAGGACTTGCAAGCTCATTATGAAAAACTGTGGGAACAGGCGGAGGCGATTTTGCGCGGGCTTGCGAATGTGAAGCGGTGACAATGGTGTCCAAACGGCGTCTGGACACATAGGACGTGGCGCGGCAGTCATTGCGGCTGCCGCACCTTTTCTGATTCATGGAAGTATTTTACTTATGTATAGATAAAACCGCCTGATTCGCGTATAATAAGGGAGTGCTATGCTTTGTGAAAGAAGGAAACGCCGTGCTGAACCGATTGATTGTCGAGGCTACCGAATGCGATTTCAAGCGCGAACTGGAAAAGAGAAAACCCAAGAGCTGGCTGAAAAGCGTGAGTGCCTATGCCAACGGGATCGGCGGCACGTTGTTTTTCGGTGTCGATGATGATAACACAGTCGCGGGGCTTGATGACGCGCAGGCTGACGCTGAATACATCAGCGCGAGAATCAAAGAGCGCATTTCGCCCATTCCCGATTTTATCCTGACCCCTTATGAGGAAACCAAAGGAACTATACTTGCTCTGGAAATACAGTCCGGGCGAAGCACCCCGTATTATTACGCATTTGACGGCATAAGGGAAGCGTACATTCGTATGGGTAACGAGAGTGTTCCCGCTCCCGACTACGTTGTAAATGAGCTAATCTTGAAAGGTACAAACCGCACATATGATGCGATTGCTACTGATTACAAACGGGAAAGCTACAGCTTTACCCTATTGGAAGCTACCTACCGCGAACGGACGAGAATATCATGGGAACCGCGCAACTATATTTCATTTGGGCTTGAAACCGATAAAGGGTATTTGACCCGCGCGGGTTCTCTCTTGACTGATCAGCATATTGTATATAATTCGCGCGTGTTTTGTACCCGCTGGAACGGGCTTGAAAAAGGATCGATTTTTGACGATGCGCTTGATGACAAAGAATACGAGGGCAATTTGATATATCTTTTGCAGAGCGGATGCGATTTCGTCAAAAACAATTCCAAAGTGCGTTTTGCAAAAGCCGGTATGGAGCGTATTGACAAACCCGATTATGCAGAGCGGGCAATAATCGAAGGTCTGGTAAACTCACTCATACATCGTGACTATATAGTGATGGGCGCGGAAGTCCATATTGATATGTACGATAATCGCTTGGAAATTACTTCGCCGGGCGGTATGTACAAAGGCAGAGCGGTACAGGAACAGGATATTGAAAATATTGAATCGGAACGCCGCAACCCTATCTTAGCCGACTTGTTCCACCGTATGCGGTACATGGAACGTCGTGGCAGTGGCTTGAAAAAAATAGTAAACGAAACAAAGGATTTGCCTGGATATAAAGATGAATTGAAGCCACGGTTTCACTCCGATACATCTTTCCGTGTGATAATACATAACGTCAATTATGACAATGACGGGATAAATGTCGGGATAAATGTCGGATTAAATGTCGGATTAAATGTCGGATTAAATGTCGGATTAAAACGCTCTGACCATATTCTGAATCTTATCAGAGAGAACAACACTATAACATCTGAGGAAATTGCGGTGATCTTCAAAGTAACCGAGAGGACTATTGACAGGGATATATCTTCTTTGAAAAAGGAAACACCAGTTTACAAGTTTTTAACAATTTCGCAAAGAGAAAGCAAACAACCCCAAAAGCTGATAAGATATTGTTACCAGACAAATCCAAATCAAGCGAGGGGAAGTTTGCATGGAAACATTATATCAGAGCGGTCAAACAATTAAAAGCCTAAAAAAGTATTTTCAACCGTACGTGGACCTATTAACAAAACCAAGCGGCACAAAATTATTTTTAGTATTGCTGGCAATGCTGTCAATGCAATTCATAACATCAATACGGCACATGTATAAATGGTTTTTGTCTGATATTTGCGGACGGTCGCTTAATTCGTACTACCATTTGCTGTCGTATACCGAAATACCGCTTGCAGCATTTATGCGGATAACGGTAAAAAACGCGCTATCATTGATTACAACACAGGCTTATGGTCTTCCGGTGTTTCTGATCATAGACGATACATTGCTGGCAAAATTCGGTACGCACTTTGAATGCTATCAGACGATGTTTGACCATGCCAAGCATAACGGGACGAATTACCTCAAAGGCCACTGCTTTGTGGCATTGTCAATGAGCATCCCCGTAATAACGGGAGGGGGCGTCCGTTATCTAAACATACCGGTAGGCTTCCGTTTGCGCAGTGAAGGCGAAAATAAATTGCAGATAGCCGCAAAGATGATTGATGAAGTCATGACTGTTATGGCTGATTACCCCATGACAATCCTCTTGTGCGACAGTTGGTATCCCAAAGGCGCAGTGCGTAAAACGGTTATGAGGTATAAAAACCTTGACCTTATTGCCAACGTAAGGGCGGATACATGCCTCTTTGAACTGCCGCCGCCAAAAACAGGCAAGCCCGGGCGTCCCTGTGAAAGGGGCAAACCCATTGACATACATACTGGTTTGAACTTCGTACGAATAGACGGTTATTTCACAGCAACCAAACAGGTACTGACCAATCTCTTCGATTCTGTGGTATACCTAACCGTCACCGCCGCGAATCTCAATAAACATGATTCGTACAGGGTGTTCATCTCTACGCTGATGCCGGACGCAATCAGAAAGCAGTTCAAGGGTTATGAAACAAAACTGTCTGACTCTTTGACTTCACAGGTACCCTGGCTGCTTCCTTTATATCTGTATTCATATCGCTGGGCAATTGAAGTTTGCTTTTACGAAATGAAGACATTTTGGTCATTCGGGCTATATATGCTCAGAAGCAAAAAGGGCATCGAGAACTTTGTTAATTTGTTGGGTATGTGTTACGCTTGTATGAAAGCTCTGCCCTTTTCCGACACCCGGTTTTCTTTCCTCAAGGACGATAGCGTCCAAACTGCCAAGTATGTCATTGGTGATGCCGTTAAACAGGAATTGTTTTTGTGGCGTTTCATCGCTAAGTCCGAAAACACTGTTAATTACCTTGATGTTTTCTCCAATATCCCAGTTCCTTCGGCTATATCTTCTCAGCCCATGACTGGCTGATGCGTTTTTTTGTAAACTGGTGTCTACCGTCATAAAAGTATTCATAATTCAGTTTTACGATTTCACTATAGTATTGCATATTAAAATTATGTTCTTGATTTGGTGCATATAATCGCGATATATCTTCATCAGGCATCCATTTATAATCATAATATGTGGCATTCATAGCCTGATTTTCCTTAATTAAGAAAGATAAAAGACTACTTTTGAAATCATCGGCTTTAATATCTATAATTTTATCAAATGGTATTAAATCGCCTGTTTCCAAATTAAGAGCACCTCTATAAACCCAGAATAAAAAAAGGTTATGTACCAATAGCAATATCAATTGCCATAAAAATCCAAAAATACGGTACAATCATTAGCAAAAATCTTAATTTATCCACAATATCATGCCAAACTGTGGATAAATACCCGATTTATCCGTCAAATTTACGCACTGGCCCCTTGGGTTAAGCTGCACGTTTTTTCGCAACACCGGCCAAATAGGTAAAACGCTGTAAGTTATAGGCAAGGTTCATCATTGCGATTTCACGCATTGCCCTGTATAGCCCGATGCTGCGTATAAACATTCCACCCATTGAATTTGTCATGTGCCCAAAAACATGCTCCACGCGTACCCGCACCCTGGATTTTATGTGGTTGTTTTCTTGCTGCTCATCCGTCAACGGCTTGTTCTTATACCCTTTTTCGCAAACATGCAGCTTAATATCCGGAAAATCTTCTAAAATGTCTTCGTGTAAACCTTCGCCGACATACGCGCTGTCAGCCCATACCTCTTTGTCCTTTTCATCAAGCAGCTCATGGAAGATTTGGCTGTCGTGAACGCTGGCGGGCGTTACGCTGAACCACGTTATCATTTTGCTGTCCTTGTCTACGTTAACGTGATCCTTGTAGCCGTAATGCGTTTCTTCATTTTTCTTTGTCCAGCGGGCGTCGACGTCCTTTTGCTCCAACATGTTTTTGTTTTCCTCAAGAAGCCATTCTTCCGGAACGCCGCCCTCTTTTATCGTTTTGTTTTCGCTTCTGGTGTTGCGCTGGCGCGGCACATCCACAAATGACGCGTCCACAAGGCTCCCGTTCCTTGTTATAACCCCTTGCTCCTCCATGAGCTGCGTGAACATATAGAACAGTTCCGCGTCAACTTCACTTATGCTTAATTGCTCCTTGAACGTCCATATGCTTTTCGCGTCGGGCACTTTATCCACTAGCGTCAAACCCAGAAAACGCTGGAAGCTCAATCGGTCGTTTATCGTGTATTCCGTATTGTCGTCGGCTATCCCGTACCATTTTTGCAGCATCACTATCTTAAACATCATCACCCGGTCATGCGGCGGTCTGCCACCGGGCCCCTTTGGCTCGTGATAGAATGCCCGCTCCAAGATCGGCCGGAATATTTCCCAATCCACTTTTCCTGATACTTTTTCCAATGGATCGCCCAGTTCGCTTAATCGATCCAGCCGGTTAAATTCCGCCATTATATTTAGCTGGCACATTTTTTTCTCCCGCTTCCTTTTTCTTCTATTATACCATTTTGCGCTCGGTTTTCATAGCGCTGTTTTCTTTTAGTTTTTAGAGGTGCCCTAAATTATTGAGTGTCTAAAAGCTATCCGCTGTGAAACAGTCCAATTTATGGGCGTGCTGTCAAACATTATTACCGTTCCAACTGTAGAACAGTCTCATATTTTAAACTTTCTT
>Ga0082212_10011563_pt1 | contig 11189 bp, 4 predicted proteins | sample TergutNt197P3_FD_71548 | JGI IMG/M metagenome (GOLD analysis project Ga0082212, IMG submission 71548) | Neocapritermes taracua P3 segment gut microbial communities from Petit-Saut dam, French Guiana - Nt197 P3 | ecosystem: Host-associated > Arthropoda: Insects > Digestive system > Gut ... | reverse complement strand
TAGTCCTCTTTCTTGCATGAGCAAGTCGCTTGGTCGGCTTCAAGTCTTAGAAAATGTTCTATCCCTACCCCGGGATGTGCTCCTGCCGACCTCAGCTTCCGCTCACGCTGCGCAATAGCACAATTCCGGCTACCCCTCTGTGAATTGTAACATTATTTACACACATTTCTATATATTTTGCTAATATCGCTTGCGTTAATCACTGCGTTATGATATCCTTATCATGTATAGGGTGCCGGGCCCAGATCCCGGATATAGACCGGCCCCTTTGCAATACTGAAATTTATGAACTGGGGTGAAACTATATGTATTGTTCCAAGTGCGGAGCAACTATCGAAGCAGGCGCGCGGTTCTGCCAGGAATGCGGGGCAGTGCAGGAACCTGCGGATGTTTCTTCCGCATACGCACCACCGCCCGTCGAGACGCCGCAGGAACCGTCATACGCGCCTCCGGCCTATGAGCAGCCTCCGGCATATACGCCGCCGCAGGAACAGGCATATGCGCCTCCGGCATACGAGCAGCCTCCGGCATATACGCCGCCGCAGGAACAGGCGTATACGCCTCCGGCATACGAGCAGCCTCCGGCATATGCGCCGCAGGAGCCGACGTACGCGCCTCCGGCATACGAGCAACCTCCGACTTATCCGCCGCAGGGGGCCGGATATACGCAGTACCCGGCCGCGCCTCCGCCGGGCGGCGCGCCACCTCAGAAGAAAAAAAGCGGCGCCGGCAAAATCCTGACAATATTGATACCGATTGCGGCAGTCGTTGTGATACTGCTGGCGCTTTTGTTCTTGGAACTCTTTAATGTTATCAATATCTTCCCGAACTGGCCCGCCAGCAATACGCAGCCTGTCTCGACGACCGACAGGGACAGGGACAGAGACAGGGACAGAGACAGGGATGACGAAAATGACGACGACGATGACGACATTATCGTCACAGTATCGCCGATAATCCCGTCTGACCCGCCCACAACATCCCCGGCTCCCACAACTCCATCGGTTCCGGCAGGACAGACAATCAGGGGCAGCGGCGATACAGTCATTGTATATGGCGAAACAGAATATAGTTTTACCCCGGCGTCCTCGGGCAGCTGGACGATCGTTACTACGGACCGCGGCTCCTGCGACCCGTATCTGGAATTATTCAACTCGCGCGGAGTTATGATAGCTTCTGATGACGACGGCGGGGATGACGGCCGCAATTCATTGATAATAATCGATTTGAACGCGGGAGAAGAATACACGATCAACGCCACGTTTTACGGGTCCGGCGACGGGAGCTACGCCTTGACGGTAATGCCTACGCCGGAACCGCAAATATTGTCGATACCCGGCGGCGGCGGTACAATCCGGCTGACAGAGACGTCAAGAGTCGAGTTTACCCCGAACGTATCGGGGATTTGGGAGATCGAAACGTCAGACAACGGGAGCAGCGACCCATATCTGGAGATATATAGGGCAAACGGCGTGCTGTTGGACGAAGATGATGATGGCGGGGTAGGCTACAATGCTTTGCTGGTAGTGAACCTGAATGCCGGGGAAACATATATCATCAACGCCAGGTTCTATGGCTCCGGCACAGGCAGCTATATGCTGACAGCAAGGCAGGGGACCGGCGGCGGCACGGGTCCCGGATTCTCCGGTAATACAATACCCGTCAGCGGCGGCAGTACCCATGTTGCCAGAGAGACGACATACACGTTTACGCCGAATGAATCGACTTTATGGGTCATCTTTTCGACTGACAACGGTGGCGGCGACGTAGACCCGATATTAGACATAGAAGACGTGTACGGCAATTCCAGGACGGACGATGACAGCGGAGGGAACTATAACGCCGTAATGGCAGTGTATCTTGAAGCAGGGGAGACGTTTTACATCACCGCAAGGTTCTACGGCGCAACCGGAAGCGGCTATACATTGAATGTCATACCGGCCATTATGATCGGTGATAACGGCGGGACGGCGCGCGCCGACGGCACTGTGGGGTTTGGGTTCGTACCGGGCCAGAGCGGAACGTGGGAAATCAGGACTTCTAACAACGGGAACAGCGACCCGTACCTGATGCTGTTTGACATTTCAGGCAACTTGCTGGAAGAAGACGACGACGGAGCCGGAGGGCTTAACTCGCTCATTACTTATCACCTCGACAGTTCGAACGCATACTTTATATTTGTCCGCTACTATGGCGGAGGGACAGGGGCTTGTGACTTGACAGTGACCCGAAGATAGCGCGATAGGAAGGCTAAACCCCGCGCAGCTACGGTTGCGCGGGGCTTTCCATATGGGGGGCTCCTCTTGCTGACATTGATGCTTGGCCGTGCGGGAACAGGGAAAACGGCGGCTGTAATGGAAGAAATAAGGCAAAGAATGAGCGCGGGCGAATCGGGCTTGCTGCTTGTAGTGCCGGAACAGTACTCGCATGATGCGGAAAAGCGGCTGTGCGCCGTCTGTGGAGACGGGTTGTCGCTGCACGGCGAGACACTGAGTTTCACGGGCCTTTGCAGGCTCGTTTTTTCAGAGACAGGCGGCGCTGAAAAGAACATGCCGGACGCCGCCGGGTCTATTCTTTTGATGCACCGGACGTTCGAATCCGTCGCGCCCAAGCTCAAGGCGTTCGGCGCGAGAGGGTTGAGGGCTAATCAGACAAAGATGCTGCTCAGCGCCGTAAACGAGCTCAAAAGCATGCGTTTGACCCCGGAAACGCTCGAACGCATCGCGCGCAAAGCGTCAAACCCGCTGGCAGAAAAGCTTCAGGATCTTGCGTTAATAACCGAGGCGTACAATGCTATGCTAAGCGCTGTCGGAGGAGACAAATCGGACAGGCTGTCGCTCCTTGCGGAAAATATCGCAGACAGCACGGTCGGAGACCGGGGAAGCATCTTTTTTGACGGATTTAACGATTTTACCGAGCAGGAACTGTATGTCATAGAGAAATTATTGCAAAAAGACGCGGAAATGACTGTTTGCCTGACATGCGACCCTTGCGAGGATTTTGCGGGGGGAGAGGCTCCGGAGGGCGAATCCGGCGGGGTATTCGAACTTCCGAGGAAAACCGCCGGCCGGATTTGCAGGCTTGCCAAAGAAAACGGCGTGGAAGTGAGGATAGTCACGCCAGGAGCCAGGCCAAAAGACAAAGCTCCGGAACTCGTGTTTCTTGAAAAGCGCCTTTTCGGCTACGACGATGTAAAATACCGCGACGAAGAATTGCACGGGCCGGGCTCCGGCGAGCATGGAAGCGCCATAACTATTTATGCGGCGCCGACTCGCATCGCCGAGTGCGAGCACGCCGCCTATAAAGTTTGGGAACTTGTACGGACGGGGTGCAGATGGCGCGACATAGGCGTCATGGCACGCGACTGGGACGAATACGGACCGATATGCGAAACTGTGTTCGAAAAGTACGGCGTGCCGTTTTTCTCGGGCGGCAGAGCCGATATCCTCGACAAACCGCCGGTCGCGCTCATATGCGCAGCGCTTGAGATAGCTGTGTCAGGGTGGGAATACAGGCCGGTGTTCAGATATATAAAAACAGGACTGACCGAAATCTCCGCTGACGATTATTCAAAACTCGAGAACTATGTGATCAAGTGGGACATTCGAGGCTCATCGTGGACACGCGACTGGACGTTGCCGTCATCCGGATTTGGCGGCAAGGAAGATGCTGCGGCGCTGGATAGTCTGAATAATATTCGTCAACAGATAGCGCAACCGCTCGCCCGCCTGCGCAACGGCATAAAGGGCGTGACCGCAGTAAGCGAAAAACTGATCGCGCTGTATGAATTTATCGAAGAAACGGGATTCCCAAAGCGATTGGCAGATAAATCAGAAGAGCTTGAAAAGCGCGGCGAACTAAAGCATGCCGGAGAGTATTTGCAGCTCCTTGACATTATAATGAACGCAATAGAGCAAATGCATGGAATATTAGGATGCAATCAACTCAGCGCTTCGGAATTCGTCAAGCTTTTCACTCTCGCGCTGTCGCAATATAACGTCAGCGTGATACCCGTGTCGCTGGACAGGACGACGATCGGCAGCATGGCGATGAGCCGCCGCCGCGATTTGAAGCGCCTGATAATTCTCGGGGCGACCGATAGCAACCTGCCAATGCTTTCAAAAGGAAGCGGCGCGTTGTCTGACAGCGAGCTCGACGAAATGGCAAACCTTGGCGCGGATATCCCGGCCGGATTTGAAGCGCGATTGCAACGGGAAATGAATATGCTTTATTCGACTGTAACTCTGCCGTCGCGCGAGCTTGTCCTCACATATCCAACGGGCGAAGGGGAACGCCCGTCATACATCATAAGGCGAATTAAGTCAATGTTCGGCGTCAACGAAATGACATTGCGCGACGAGGAGTTTATGACAGCGGCGGAAACGCCGTGCATGGAACTGGCGGCGTATGCGGGCAGCGCAAACAGCAGTCCAATGGCCGCTGCCGCGAGGGATTATTTCGGCGGATTCGAAGGGCGCCGCGAGAGATTGATAGCGGCTGACGCGGCGCGTCGCGTCGGGCGCGGAAGTCTGTCGGGCGGCGGCGCCGAACGTCTGTACGGCCGCCCAGTATCATTGTCGGCGACGCGCGTAGACAGGTATTATTCGTGCCCATATATGCACTTTCTGCACAATGGCTTAAAATTGAACCCGCGTGTTCCGTCTGCGTTTGACGCTCCGCTCGCCGGCTTATTTATTCACTACGTGCTTGAGGGCGTGGCGCACGAAATTAAATCGACTTCGGGATTCAAAAACGCGGACATAGAGCTTTGCAGAGATTTGACTAACCGCTTTATTGAAAAATACATACATGAGAAACTCTTTGATTTTGAAGGCGTAAACGCGCGGTTTATTTATCTGTTCCGCCGCTTTGGCGACGATGTGCTGCGAATAGTTCTTGATCTGCTCGACGAGATGAAACGTTCCGATTTTGAACCGATTGGTTTTGAACTCGATTTGTCGAAGCTGCGTGAAAGCGGACAGGCAAACGAGAAGTCGGGCGGAATTTTCGAGCTTGAGGGCAAAGTCGACAGGGTGGACGGCTGGCTGCATGGCGGCAAGATGCACATGCGCATCATTGATTATAAAACAGGCGCAAAGTCGTTTGATCTGTCAGATGTCTTTCGTGGAAGAAACATGCAGATGCTTATTTACCTTTTCGCCTTGCAAAAGCTCGGCAGCAGCATTTTCGGAGAGACGATAGCGCCGTCAGGAGTCCTTTATATACCGGCGCGAGAAGCGATTTTGAAGGCATCGCGAAATGCGACGGATGAAGAAATAAGCAAGCTGCGCGAAAAGCAACTGCGCCGCGACGGGCTTTTGGTCAACGACAGTATCGTGCTGGAGGCAATGGAAAACGGCCCGGAAAAGAAGTATCTGCCTGTAAAGACCCTGAAAGACGGCAGTTTTTCCGGCAACAGTCTTATCAGCGAGGGACAGATCGAGCTGTTGTCTGACCATGTGGAGAATATGATGCGCCGAGCGGTCGGGGAGATTCTGTGCGGCGTTATCGACTGCAAGCCGTATTATAAGAATGACAGGGAAAATGCTTGCAATTTCTGCGATTACCGCGCAGTCTGCAGATTTGACGAGGATTCGGGAGACAGACCAGGGTATGCCCGCAAGCTGAAAGCCGGCGAGGTTTGGGCATTGATAGGGAAAAAGGGCAAAGAGTAGTTGACGATGAGTGATGGCCGGTACCTGCGGACTTTGCAGGCTGCCGGCCGGAGGGTTCGATGAGCGTGGAGAAATTCAACTATACGCCGGAGCAGGAAGCCGCCATCAAGTATCGCGGCGGTTCGTTGCTGGTGTCGGCGGCTGCGGGTTCGGGCAAGACCAGAGTTCTTGTCGAACGCTTGCTGAGCCACGTCATGGAAGGGAACGACATAAACGAATTCCTGGTGATAACGTATACTCGCGCCGCTGCGGCGGAACTCCGCGAGCGGATATATGACGAGATTCTTGAACGGGTCGAGGATGCGCCTGACAACAGGCGGATGAGAAGGCAATTGCTGCTTTGCCGGGGCGCGCCTATTGACACTATACATGGATTCTGCACTGACGTATTGCGCGAAAACGCGCATCTTGCGGCGCTTCCGCCTGACTTCCGCGTTGCCGACGAAAGCGAGAGCGAGATGATAAAAGCCGAAGTTCTGGAAGACGTCTTGAACGCGGCGTATGAGAGAGCAGGGGACACGGACTATGACGGATTCAGAGAATTGGTAGATACTATATCGGCAGAGCGCGACGACAGGAAATTGGCCGGGATAGTTCTTGATGCTTACTCGAAACTGCGGAGCGATCCGGATCCCCAGGCATGGATAGAAACACAGATCGACAATCTTTCGCTTAAGGGAATATCAGATGTGTCGGAAACGCCTTGGGGTGCGCATCTTATGGAAAAAGCGCGGCGAACAGCGGCGTTTTGGCGTGGAGAGATGAATGAGACAAGAGAGGAAATGAGAGCATTTCCGGAATTCGACGTGGCTTACGGCGCTTGCTTTGAGGCGGCTATTGCCGATATCGGACAATTTCTGAAAGCGCTTGACGCAAGTTGGGACGAGGCGCGGCGATACGGCGCGATCGATTTCTCGCGGGTTAAACCGAAAAGAATACCGGAATATGAAGATTTGAAGGCTGTCCGCATCCGCTGCAGGGAAACAATGAAAAGGATCGCAACCGTGTTCGGGTGTACGTCGGAAGAAAACATAGAGGATATGCAAGCGGTAGCCCCTGCGATGGCAGCGCTGATGCGGCTTATCATGGAATTTGACGAAGCATATAATGGGCAAAAGCGCAAGCGCGGGGTAGTCGACTTCTCCGACCTTGAGCATTTGGCATTATCGCTTCTTACAGAAAAAGAAACAGGGGGGAGAACCGTTCTTGCGCAATCGATATCACGGCGATTCAAAGAGATAATGGTCGATGAATACCAGGACGTGAATGCGGTTCAGGAATCAATATTCAACGCTGTTTCGCGGGACGGAAGCAATATTTTTATGGTCGGAGACGTTAAGCAGTCCATCTATCGCTTCCGGCTTGCGGATCCGTCGATTTTCCTGGCGAAATACAGGGAGTATGGCTATGCGGAGCAGACTGCGGATGGAGAATGGGGAGCGCGGGGAGGGGATCCAAGCGGCGGCGGCGAAGGCGCGAAGATTCTGCTTTCCCGCAATTTCAGGTCGCAAGCAGGGATACTGGAAGCCGTGAACCTTGTATTCTCAAAAATCATGTCGGTCGAATTCGGAGAGATGGACTACACGGAACGCGAGAAACTCATACCCGGCAGGGAGGACGGAAAGCAGATAGAAGAGCGCGGGGAGAAAAGAGAGGGGAATGCGGACTGCCTCGAAGCCTCCGCAGAATTTGACATTATTGATTTGAGCGGGCTCGAGGGCGACGAAGACGAGGAGAGCCCGGCGAAAAGACAGATCGAAGCACAGTTCATAGCAAAGAGGATCGCAGAACTGACCGGCGGAGGGTATACGATACCCGACGGGGATGGAGGCGCCCGCCGCATAAAATACTCCGATATCGTGATACTTATGCGCTCAATACAAAACAAAGCGTGGCAGTATGCGGCCGCGCTGACAGAATACGGGATACCGGTAGATTTGCCGGGCGGAGAAGGGTTCTTTGAGACAGCCGAGATAATGACTGCGCTGTCAATACTGGCGGTGATCGACAACCCGCTGCAGGACATACCTCTTGCGGCGGCGCTAAACAGTCCGGCATACGGGTTTTCGGCCGATGATCTTGCGATGATACGGGCCTGTTCCCGAGGCACGGACTATTACCACGCGCTTTTGCAATTTGTGCGTTTGGACAATGATGCGGAAGAGGAGCCGCTTGACGCGCTGCGCAAAAAATGCGCAGAGTTTCTGGAAGATATTGATGCTATGCGCATGGTTATGCCGGATATGCCAGCCGACAGGTTCATATGGCATGTATATAACAAGACGGGGCTGCTTGGCTGTTTCGGCGTGATGAACGGAGGGGGCAAAAGGCGCAATAACCTCATTAAGCTGGCTGAACACGCGCGCGCATTTGAGAAGAACGGGTATAAGGGGCTGTTCAGCTTCCTGGCGTATATTCGCGGCCTTCAGGAAAGAGGGGCGGAATTCTCGAAGGACGGCGCTGCGGCAGCGGCAAACGCGGCAGCGCCGGAAGCTGTGCGGATAATGAGCATACACAAGTCGAAGGGACTGGAATTCCCGGTTGTTTTCCTGGCGGATGCAACCAAGAGGTTCAATTACAAAGACACGCAAAAACCGCTTGTGATACACAATGTACTTGGCGCAGGGCCGAAACGGACAGACAGGCGGCGCCGTATCGAGTATACGACGCTTGCGAGAATGGCAATACAGGAAAAACTGACGTACGAGATGCTTGCGGAGGAAATGCGCGTGCTATACGTCGCTATGACTCGGGCGCGGGAGAAACTGATCGTCACCGCCGCTTTCAATGACGCGCAAAAAGAAATAGATAGACTTGCAGAGCTCTCGCGCGGGAAAATCGCGCCACAGATCCTTGAGGAAATCAAATACGTAGCAGGGTGGATAATTCTGGCATTATCAAACGGAAAAAGGGAATTTGAATATGGAAAACCATCAAAAGAAGACGAAAAAACGCCAGGATCCGGCAGCCCGGAACTGTGGGATATCAGGCTTGTCCCGGTATCGGCGTCAGGAGCGGTTGAAGGAACTGCGAGGCCGCCAGATAGCTCAGGACACATAAGCGGGAACGCAGAAGAAGGGCGGGCAATTCCAGATTCCGCACCCCTTGCCCCTGATTCTCTCACGGAAGACGTTGAACTCCTGCGCAAAAGATTCAGTTTCATATATCCAAATAAAAATGCGCCGGACCTGCCGTCAAAATTGACGGTAACGGAGTTGAAAGGCCGCGCTATAGACGGGGAAATCGCGACAGACGCCGCATATGCGAAGGGCGCGGAACGGAAATCGGCGCCCCGGCCCGGCTTCATAGCCAAAAAGGAAGGATTGACCGCCGCCGAGCGCGGTACGGCGCTTCACAGAGCCATGCAGCATATTGAACTTGCCAAATGCGCGAGCATGGACGGCATTGAAAACGAGCTTTTGCGGATGGAAAGCAAAGGCTTCCTCACTGCGGAGGAATATGCTGCGGTCGACGCGAAAAAAATCAAGCGCTTTTTCGACTCCGGAGTCGGAAAGCGCTTGCTGAAATCAGGGAACGCAAGGCGCGAATTCAAGTTTTCGCTTTTATGTCCGGCGGAACGCTTTTTCCCGGAAGGAGGGGATGACGAGGTCCTGCTGCAAGGCGTAGTCGACTGCTTTTTCGAGGAGGCAGACGGGCTGGTGTTGATCGACTTCAAGACAGACAGGGTGACGCGGGACACGATTGAGGAGAGAGCCAAGTACTACGAACCGCAACTTGCGGCTTATGCGGAAGCGCTGGAACGCATTACGGGGAAAAAAGTGAAAGACCGCATCGTATACTTTCTCGCGGCTGACGATTGGCGACCAATAGCTAATGAGTAATCAATTCCAGCAATTCTTCAGGGCCCATGTCGCCCGATACATTGAATCTCCTGAGCGCGAACAGGCTTTCCGGCGAATTCGCGACAACTGTATTCATACCCTGCTGAATAGTCAATGTGGCCTTGACGCCCATTCCTGCCAGCAGAGTTTCGGTTAGCTCGCTATAGTATCCGAACGGATAAGCAAAAACAAAAGGCCTTGTGCCAAGCAGGCTCACAATCTGTGAAGCAGCCCGCTCAAAATCTTCCGTAAATGACGCGATATATTCGTTTGTGTCCTCATCTTCCATTTGAAGCACGCCTGTTCTATACCGGCCTGTCTCAAAAGGTTCGTACTGATGCATATCGTATGAATGGCTCTGGATAGAGATAATTCCCGGGCGCGCCATTTTTAGCGCCTGAATATCATTGAAGCGCGGGGTGATGGGGTAGCCTGTATCTTTATATTCTGTTTGCCCGTGCGTTACTCCGATTATGAACACAGTGGCCATTGCGTCATACTTCCGCAGTATTGGGAATGCCGTCTCATAAACGCTTAAATATCCGTCGTCAATGGTGATTATGATCGGGTTTTCCGGCAAGGGCGTCCCTCTGTGCACAAAATCGCAGAGTTCGCTGAATGAAATAGCAGTATAGCCGGCGTCAATGATCGCCACGATTTGTCTTTCAAACATTTCTGCTGAAATGACTGTGCTTGGGTCGCCTTCTTCTGCAAAATGGTGATATGTCAGGATGGGGACCCGGACGCTTGTTCCGGCCTTAGCTGTGCCTTCTGTTTTAGAGTGTCGATTGTTGATATTTGAAAACCGGGCGTCTTGTATGAACTGAGAAGTGCCGATGCCAACTGGTTGCGTGTTTTTGGCAAGAAGAGGAACCCCTGTACTCAGAAGAGGAACGCCGTCAACGGGCTGTGGAAAACGCGGAGTTCCATGCACCGGCTGCCGGGTGCCGGAACCGTTTTGCGCGTCGTTGTCTTTTTCGAACAAACTGAAAGGATCGTATAGTATAAGCATTGCGGCGGCAAGTGACAGTATGGCAATAATAGCGAATATTATGACAAAAAGCCGGTTTTTTGCTGACATCACAGTTGTTTCTCCTCAGGCTGCCTTCGAATTCCAACTAACATTTTAACCGACCAACAGTATATAGTCAAAGAAAAAAAGAGCTTGCAGTAAAATAAAAAAGAGCCTGCAATAAAAATCAAGCTTGTTTTTCCGGCAATCCTGCACTATAATCACATAGGGCAGTGTCTGCATGTGCGATTTTTAGTTGAATAAAATAGATAGTATATATCCACGCTAAGAAGAAAGGGCAGTTGACATACTAAATCAGATACTACCGCAATAGTCTTACACGATTTCGGTGAGTTACACAAATCAGAGCTTAAATGGAAATAATAAGCAAGTAAACGCAAACCGTTGCAAATACAAGGAAAAATGCATATTGTTTAAAGAAAATAAACGGAAATGATATGCTATATGCCGGTGTGATGGAATGGTAGACGTGCCGCACTCAAAATCCGGTGCGGCACTTAGAAGGGGTGATAATGGAAGCCATTGGTACTACTGGGTTCCGAGGGTTTTAAAATTTCGTTATTTTCTCAGTTCTCTAACGCAGTTCTCTAATTTTTCCGGAAGGACGATTCTTAGGTTAATAACAAGCCGGTGTGTTGG
>Ga0082212_10011562_pt1 | contig 11189 bp, 4 predicted proteins | sample TergutNt197P3_FD_71548 | JGI IMG/M metagenome (GOLD analysis project Ga0082212, IMG submission 71548) | Neocapritermes taracua P3 segment gut microbial communities from Petit-Saut dam, French Guiana - Nt197 P3 | ecosystem: Host-associated > Arthropoda: Insects > Digestive system > Gut ... | reverse complement strand
CGCGGTTCCAATCCCCCTCTTTTCGTGTTGCTTTAATAAATGGATCGCGTTCAGGACGGTACCAATGGAATCCATCCCGACTAAAGCCGAGTTTGAGTTCCGTCATTTTGGGAAATTTGCCTTCCTCACACACCTTGTTGTGCGGACCAAGGTGGATTTGAAACATACCAAGCATGATGCTCTCATACGCAATGCCGTGCAACATATACAATTGCGGGGCGTCTCCCACTTGGGGGTCGGGGTCGTCAAGGCGGTCGGCATTTACCCAATATACAGATTGGTCAAAGATGTTCGGCTGCATAAAAACGGGAGATTCTGCATAGTGGCGCTCACGACCACGGGGTCCGTTTCGTTTAATGCTATAGACCCAAACGTTCCGAAATGGATTGTAAAAGAAGGTGCAATAGTCGGCAGAAGTACCTGTTGGGATGCCGGGCGACCATTCAAGCCCATCTTGGGAGGTGTGCAGGCTATGGATGTTGTTGGGGCGTTGGGAGATAAATTTATAACGCTCGCCCTCTACTGTATGGGCAGCGTCAAGGTAAACGGTGTTGTCCCACCCTGCGGAGGCTTCGTCTTCATTGGCGGGGAGTACGATGTTCTCGCCCTTTGCATTTAGGGCAGGGCGGGTCCAAGAGATGCCATCGGGACTGGTGGCTAAGGCTAAGGCTCCGCGCCACCCTGCTGTGTACCACATTTTTATTAGCGATTCATCGGGATCATAAAATACGCCTCCCGTGCCTAAATAACATACGGCTTCCTGCTCCCCTTCACTGCCCTTGTTGCGTTGAAGTTCGGCTTTGGTAGTGGGTGTGAACACCGGATTGCCAGAATATGGCTCTGCGGCGTGATAGACGCGGCGCAAGGTGGTGCTTTCTATTAGAAAATCATCTACAAACAACTGCCTGCCTATGTCGATGGGAATTACCTCCGGCGGGTTTTCTAAATAGGGCACGGGCATCGGCTCTACGGATTGTGCGGTTAAATGGCGTGGTGGCCAATGGCTTGGGAGTTCAATACCATTGTACAAAACCTCTTTTTTGCCTCCCTGATTTTGAAGATACGTTTCGATAGAGATCCCCCGTTTTTTTAGATTTTGGGCATCTTCCGGGCGTAGATCCCTTCTGCCCAAATACTCTTCAAAGCAGAGTCCCTTGGCTTTTATCTCTTTGGCAACCTCTACGCCCACATACCTCCAGTGCCAGGGTTCGTAATTGATGCCGGTGATCTCTCGTTTGTTGGATGGATAGCGCAAAATAAAACCGTAGTCGGCGGCGTTTGCCATGAGCCATGCAAACTGGTCGCTCTCTTCAAATCGCTTTAATGCAGGGGTAAAGTCCATACACAAGCCAAGGTTGTGTTCGCTGGCGCCCGGATAGGCGCTGCCCATGGTGGTTCTGAGTATTGCCTGCTCTTCGGTCATTCCATCCTCCTCCTGATGCCTTTTTACCTTGTTATTGAAATAGTTTTTTTGCCACTCCTGAGTACGGAAGCCAATGAGCGCCACTAAGGTAACGCCATCTGCCAACGCCGCTTCGTACATTTTGTTGTAGTGGGGTACCACCCTATAATCTAAGGTGTGCACAGATCCTTTAACGGCGTCTATTACAGGAGGGGGATAGTCTCGCGCCACCCTGTAGTTTTTGCAGACGTGGGTCAAATGCCAGTTGATGGGATCAACGGTAATGGTAATATGTTCAATACCTATTGGTATATTGGTGTAGTCTTTGACCGGATGAACGACTGAGGCGAGCGGAACAATGGAGATGCCTATATCCTCTTTGTTGACTGTATATAAAACATAGAGGTTCCCGTTGTGGACAATAGAGCTCGAATAGCCGTAGCCGGCGGGTCCACTCCCCGGTATTCCGGTAAAACGGTGCTTAATACCGGCTTCTCCTGCGGAGCGCAGGGCAAATACTCTTGTAAAAAGCATACCATCAGGACTGTAAGAAACGGTGATTGGATCGCGTTTTAAGTAGAGTCCTTTATCAAATTGAGGCGCAATCTGGTTTCCGATGAGCAGTACGCTCCCATCTTCTAATCTGAGCGCTTGCGCCCGCGAATGGGAATCGGGAATGTCGGTGGGGTACATCGGCGACCAGCCCCCCTTGCCGTCTGAAAAACTTGCATACATACGGTTGGAAGAGATGCGGTTTTCGACCTTGGCGTGGGTGCTGTAATCGCGCATACACGCAACTACTCCCTCCTTTGCGCGAAAAGAGAAGGACTCAATCAATCCCGCCCCGTCAACGCCTTGCCAGGGGATGCCTTTGTTGTCGTGGCGTACCCACCAGCTAATTGCGTCATGTGCGTCATACCACTTTTCGATTTTTTTTGCCTGTGAGGGGTTATAGGCGGGTGCAGGCATATAGATGGGTAGCGTGGTACTTGCCGCTATTTTCCGCAGAAGAAACGGCGCTCCTTGCAGCGTCCCGTCCTTCGCGAGTTCGCGAGCTATTGGATAGGGAGATATCCCCAATCCAAATGCATACGCAACCGCATACAGTTTGTTATCCACCTCCACAAAACGGTCGGGACAGAGGTAGATGCCCGCTTCGCCCCTGGGAAGCATGGGACCGGGCGCCGGAAACAACTCTTTTGGAGGATCCCAAGTTTTGCCATCCTTTGATATTGAATAGAGTACCCGCTGCCCAGGACCGTTTTCGGCAAGGGAGTGGTTTCCCCACGAGGCATAAAAAAGCCCATCGTGAAAGATCAGACATCCGTAGTGGTTATACACGCCCTCCTCCTTATTGGCTGGCATCCACACGTCAAAGTGCTGTGCCTCACTCAACAGGGGAAATCCAACCGCGTTCTTTTGGTCGTCGGTTGGCGTCTGCGCCTCCCAAAGGTGGATGATGGGGGTGCCATCGGGCGTCTTTTCGGTGATGGTAAAGGTGCGGGTCCCCAATTTCAGGGTCTCTGCCTCACCGGATAGAGGCTCGTGCATCATTAAATCTTCAATGATTGTTGTCAACTGATCGACAGGCATTTTTAGGGTCAGGGGTTCGTGGGGACCGTCAGGCAGCTCTTCCCCGGGATTGCTGCCATCGGAGGCTACCACCATCTTGCCCCTTTGCGTGCCAAAGTAGGGATCCGTTCCGCGAACAGCCACCAAAACTGCCGTTTGGTCCCAGCTCATACGCCCATTTGGATCGCCTTGGCGCAAACATATTGTATAAGCGGCTTTTGCGGGGGTATTCCGAATGTTTGACGCAACCAAACGTTTTCCTGTAAGGATCTCTTTGCCAATTTCAAATCCACTCAAAATGACGGGGGTAGGCCACTCGTTGCAAACAACGATGGAGGCGGGCGTATCAATATATACATTGTACTCCCTTCCCTTTGGAAAACGACCGGCCATAGACACAAGGCGCTTCACTTTCTTTTCCACTAACGCTTTTCCGTCCAATTTACTATATTTATCAGCAGGTGATTGCAAAAGCGCCGCTAAGTTGGTAAAAAATCCCACCGTTACAATAACTACGGAATGATCAGGCTCTTGAGCTAAAATTTGGCGGTACAACTGTACGGCATCGGGCGCATCGGCGGTGGTTTGTAACCGATGCGGGAATGTGGCGGGGAGCGCTTCCGCCCACTTCTCCTGATGTTCATCCGCCAGATCCACACCCGTAAGCGGCGCTCCAATAGGCGTATTGGGACGTCCATAATAGTGGTTGATCACATCTATGCACGGTCCCGTAAAGGCATATCGGTTACTTGATATGGTTGCCAAAATGCGCGTTTCTCCCCTATCGGCAAATGCGTGCAATAGGGTCAAAGCGCCCACATCATCGTAATCGGGTCCTAAATCTGTGTCAAAAATAACCGCCACCGGAGGTACGGATGACTCCCGACCGGTGGGAGTTGGCAGGGAATCGTGGGACAGAGAGACTCCGGCAGACGAAACCATGTACAAGAGTATAAGTAGAATAAGGTTTTTAAGTTGAAGGTTCATATTTGTATAGATTATTTGTTTCATAGTGTTTTAGCAAAGGACATTACCTCCGCAGGCGCTCTGTTTTCCCTAAGCAAGCCACACATATACTTGAAGAGGGGTTCGGTGTGTTTGTAAAACATCTTCAGCCCACTGCATAGCGACGATTTATATCGATTATCAGCAGTTTTCATATTTCGGCGTTTGGGACATTCCCCATAGCATACAAAGTAATACGTACAATCGAAACATTCGTTAGGGAGGGTGTTTCGTTTATTAAGTCCAAAACGTATTTGGTTGGGGGAGTCAACCATCTCCTGTAACGATTTGGTTTGAATATTGCCCAACAGATGTTTGGGATAGACAAAGTGGTCGCAGGAATAGACATCGCCATTATGCTCAATGGCAATGGAGTTGCCGCAAGTTTCCCCATACACGCATAGTAACGGTTCTATCCCGTACCAGGCGCTCAGGGTGTTGTCGAATATCTGAACAAAAATTTTTCCAACATCCTTAACCACCCATTCATCGAATACGTCTATCAAAAAACGACCATATTCGGTTGACGATACCGACCAGGGCGCCAACTCCGATTCAGGGGATGCCGGTGGAGAGACAACCACCGCTCTTGAAGCGCCAGCAATCGATTCAATGTAGTCGATAGAGGGTAAAAATTGTATATGCTCAACACCCTGTTGCTTTAAAAAAGTATAGATCTCTCTGCCCCTGCCATGGGCGCATTTGCTTACTACGGATAGGGCATTAAAATCGACTTTGTACTGTGTAAGCATTTCTAATCCCCTTATCGTCTTATCAAAAGAGCCGACGCCGGAGTTGTTTTTCCGGTAACAGTCGTGAATATCTTTTGGACCATCTATGGAGATGCCAACCAAAAAGTTGTTTTTCTTAAAAAAACGACACCACTCCTCGTTAAGCAGCGTTCCATTGGTTTGGATCGAATTGGCTATGCTCTTCCTCTCCACGTTATGTTTTTGTTGAAAAGCAACGGCTCTCTTATAAAAATCCAACCCTGCCAAGAGAGGCTCTCCGCCATGCCACACAAAGTGTAGGTGGGGTGTTTTGTTGGAATTGATATAATCGATGGTGAACTTTTCCAACAAATCATCAGGTAAAACAGACGGGTTTACCCCATAAAACCGCTTCTTATCTAAGTAGTAACAATAGGTGCAACCCAAATTACAGGTAGCGCCTGCCGGCTTGATCAAAGCGGTAAACGCTTTTGGCGAAGTGAGGTTTATGGCATCCTGAAGGGTGAACGTAGCATCCATACCTACTCCTCTTTTTTCCAGGGGACGGCGCCGGATAAGCGAATATGCTCTAACTGACTTTGTAGTAGTTGCCTGAATATTTCCGGGGAGTCTTTGTCGGGATCCAATGGCTTCCTTTCCACAGGGTCAGCATCCAAATCGAAGAAGCGAAACGGCTCACCGGGGGCATTTTGCAGGATCTTAAAATTGCCCTGCCGAGCGGCATAATAGATCATTCCCCCTGCATCTCTGCGACGCATCCAGTAAACCGTGCGGTTGTTGGTGATTTGATCCTCTCCCAATAGAGTGGGCATTAGGTTAATACCATCAACAGGGTGCGAGAATTGCGCGCCGGCTGCGTTACAAATGGTGGGAAATAGATCGGACAGCAAGGCAAGGTTATCCGTTACCCTCCCCGCTTCGATTTTCCCTTTCCAGTACATTCCGCAGGCAACGCGAATCCCCCCTTCGAACATTTGCCCTTTTGACCCGCGGTATATGCCGTTGTTGGCTCCGGTACCCAGCGCCCCTCCATTGTCTGACGTAAATATAATAAAGGTATTATCCATCATCCCATTCTTTTCCAACGTTGCCAATACCCGTCCCACTCCATCGTCAAGATGTTCGATGAGCGCCACGATCTGCGCCCGTTGCTCGGTGATGCCCGGCTCCCGTCTCTTCACTTTCTCTTCCCACTCCTGAGGCGGTTGGATGGGCGTGTGCGGCGCTGTATAGGCTAAGTAGAGAAAAAAAGGCTCCTTTTTCCCCTTTTGTTCATGAAGATACTCCACAGCCCAATCGGTAAAGAGGTCGGTGGCGTGTATCCCCTGCGTTTCGATGGGTTCATGGTTGTGCCTCATGTAATCCAGATTATTGCCGTCATGCAAGTGGGTGTAGTAGTCCATCATGCCTCCCAAAAAGCCTTTGAAATGGTCAAACCCTCTATCGTTAGGGAGGTTGGGCGATTCATGTCCAAGGTGCCATTTGCCAACAAGCGCCGAATGGTAGCCTGCCGATTTGAGCACCGTGGGCAGCAGTACGGCATCGGGCGACAGGTAGCCCAAAGGACCATCGGGATATACCACACCGTGTACGCCTACCATATCGGGAAACCTGCCGGTAAGCATTGCTGCGCGGCTGGGCGAGGATACGGGACAGTTGGCATGAAAATCGGTAAACCGGATGCCCCGATCTATGATACGGTCAATATTGGGGGTACGGATATCTCTCCCTCCCTGACAGGAGAGATCTCCATAACCCAAGTCATCCACAAGGATTAACAAGATATTGGGTCTTTCGACCGATTGTGCGGATGCACGGATAGAAAAGACCAATAGTCCCGCCGTAACAAGTGATTTGATACGTTTTGTTGTCATAAATACTCAACAAAATTTTGCTCCAAGCCCCAAGTTTGGGTGGTTACTTGCGCAAAGGTGTTGCCTGATTGCGCAAGTCGAACCTTGTAACTTGGGGTGGGAGAGACGCTCCTTAGGAAAATACCGTACGTTCCATTGGTGAAACTGTTGTTTTTAACGGAGATATAGTCAACAAAATCCTCCATCCTCACGCCGTAGGCAAACGATTGAAACGTATTGTTGGAGATGGTGATGCCGGAAGTGGCTCTTGGAAGATATACCCCGTATGTATCTGTGTTGGCGCTTCCTACGCTTACCGTCAAGGCGCCGGATCGGGTAAAGGTGTTCCCCGAAACCTCTATATTCAGGTTATTTCGCCCCAAATTTTCGCAAAAGGGATTTTTATATACCCCAAAACCGCGCAGACAGTCGGTTACGGTGTTGCCCGATATAACGATGTTGCCCTCCTCAAAGCAGTTCTTATCTTCGTAACCATCCAATACCGTGATGCCTGTATAAAATCCGGTAACACGGTTGTTCCGAACTTCCGTACCGCAGGCGTAGCCCTCGTTCATGCCTATGCCAAATGTGCCTCCACGGGCAATTAGGGTGTAGTAGTAACTTGTGCTGTAGGGGAGGTTGGTAGAGACCGTATTGTTCACGATATGGGTATTGCGACCTGCGGTGATGATGCCCTGCCCGCTTGCGGTTACGGTGTTGCCCGAAAGGTCGGTCTCATAGCACGCCTGCTGCACGGTAACCCCCGACCAGGTGCAATTGGAAGCGGTACAATCCCTAATGTAACAGTGGTAGGAGGGGATGCCCAATCCGGCAATTGCGGCGCTGCGGGTAATGTTAAAGGCGTGTGACCCACCGTTGGCGCGACAATGTTCAAATCCGCTGTTTACACAACTTATCATCCTAAAAATATTGTAATTGGAGAAATTCACATACGCTTTCTCCTTTGCATCAAGCAAGGCTACCATGGCGGGGGAAAAGCTCACTTCGCAATCGCGTATGTGTGTGTTCCAAGCGTATAGCCCATAAAAGACCGAAAGGCTTGGTTCGCCGCTTGTGCTCATCGGTTCCACTGAGGTGGAGAAGATCACTCGTTCAACAAGGCAATCTTTGCAATAGGTGAGAAATACAGGGATGGTGCATTTTGCTGTTCCGGTAATGGCAAAATCGGTCAGCGTTACATCTTTTACCATATTCATCTTGCTGACTGTGGTGGCAGGACGCGACACCAATACTCCGGTGATGGCCATCTGCGGCTCGCGGGCGTTGTTGGCGTAGTAATGGGGAAAAATGCGGTTTGACGCTGTGGTGATTCTCACTCCTGTAACGCCGGTTACCACATCCATTTCGCCAAAAAAACAGCTCGATTCGCGGGTGCGTCCCAACACCCAATCCACGTCGTGGTTCACACCCGGCGTACCCTCCCGTATCATGCAATTGCGCTGCCCCCTAATAATGATATTGTCGCCAGCGGCAAAATTGCCGGCGCTGGTCAACATAATTGTAGAGGAGAAATCGACAATATCGGCGGCAATGGGAATCGCCGTTTCATACCCCCCATCGAGCGTAAAGAGGCGTTGCCCCAACGGTACAAAAACGGTGGAAGCGCCTGCGCCACGAATCGTCCTGCCGCTTGGAATGGATACGGCATTGCAGGGGTAGGTGCCGGCAGGGACAAAGATTTGTTCCTTCTCCAACAGCGCCTGAACCAATGCCGGCGCCCAGTCCTGACCGCTCTTATAAGAGGCGTAGTCTGTCAGGTTGGTAAAGCCGGCGGGAACGGGATTTTTCCCGTTCCCATCGACTTCTTCTGGGCTATCTTTGGAGCATTTGATACATAGAAATACACTTAAAATGGTTAAAATAAGTGTCGGATAGGCTCTTTTCATAACCGTCAAATGTAGGGCATCACCTGTTTTCATATACGCCAACAAAGAGAATACAACTCGGTGAGGTGGTCGCTATGGTGACGGTAGAAGAGGTGGGTGAAGTGCGCGTGTTTGAAGGAGTAATCAACCGAATGTAGAGGTTCTCCTGCCCTGCCGAACCGGAAGGAATCTTGACGAAGAACTCCTGATTGGTGTAGAGGTGGTTCAGGTCAAACGCGCTGGCAACAGCGGTGGTCATGCCGTTCCATATCTCCACCTCCGAATCGGGCACGTCATTCCAGTTGGTATCGTTGGTACTCCATTGTACCTGAAAGTAGCGGGCGGCGGTTCCAAAACTGCCCAGCATAAACGCTACATAGATATCCCCTGTGCAACTTGCGGTAGAGACGGAGAATTTCCAGTAGTTGCCTCCGTAACCGGCGTCCCACCAGGGATACTTCCCAAAGCCACAATAGCTGTTGGCATTGCTGTAACCCAAAGAGGGGTCAATCAGGCAATAGGCATAACGATTACCGGAGACCGTTGGCGCCACCGGTATGCCGTCTGTAATGTTAAAGGTTCCCGATCCGATTTGAGGCGTCCACAGGGTGGTACCGGCAGAGGTGCTTCCCGGGGAGTACCATACGGCGATTGGGGTGTAGGGGTTGGGAACGGCTGTTTCGGCAAGGTCGGCGTAGTTTCGGAGGCGCAGCGTATGACTGTAACGCTCGTGTTTCAAACGGGTTGGGGAGGAGTTATAATTGGGGATCATCTCTCCCGAGTCGGGCAGCACAATGGCGGTGATGTCGTAGGTAGAGGCGGAGATGCCGCCACTCCACTTCTCGGTAAAGGCTTTGAGGGTGCGGATTACGGCTGTATTGCCCCCCCTGTCCCGTATGGTGGACATATAGGTGTTGTTACAATCCTCTGCACCCGATCCATTGAAGACTGTTCCAATGGGAATCACAAAGGAAACGTTTTTAAACGTAACCAACGTGTTGGGATAGAGGTCGATTTGGGTCAGATCGGTCATCTCGACCGCAGGCGCTTTGTCGCCAATAAGCGATGTGGTAACGGTGGAGAAGTTGGTAGAAGCAAGGCTGGTAAGGCTCTTACTTTCTGAGCGAAGTGCGCCTCCGGTAGCCCATACGGTCAACTTTTGGTTGAGCGCATAATCATTATCCTCTGCATTGCTAAACAGGATTACCAATCCCTGTCCGCTGGCATCCTGTATATAGAGTTCATCCTCAGGAATGTTTGCGGTGGATTTGTTGCTAATCACAAAACCTTCTACCTTTATATTGTCCTCAATAACGCCGGAGTAATCTCGGAGTAACTCCTTGATGGTGATTAGTTCGGCATTGTCTATGGAATAAACGGGCAACTGCACAATCTCCAAATCCCTGAATAGAGTCGGATCTTCGATCTGAGAGAAGCGCAGGATGGCAAAACGCTTGACATCTCCTCCATTGGCGTCTATGGCAATAGTTTGTGCGGTGGGGGTGGCGCTGGTCAGGCGTACCCATGAGACACTCTCTCCCACGTTTGCCGGAACCACGGTGGCAACCCAGTTTACATTGGCGCTAACGGGTATCGAATATTGTCCTCCGTCAGACGAGCTGCTGATAGGCATACTGTTGTCAATGGTGATATACGCCGGAGTGCCTGTTTGGGTAAAGGCAAAACGGTCGATCTCTTTGCCCGAAATATCGGATACCACAACGTAACAGGTACGCTGGTACGGAAGGTTGAGCGGATTAAGGTAGAGGTAGAAACGTCCGTCGTCTTCCCCTTTATTGGGGTACAGGGTAGCCCATGGGGTTTCGGGCTCGTCGAACTCGAGTTGGAGCGTCCATTTACAGTTTGAATTGATGGTAATGCGCACTTGGGAGCGTTCGTTTTCTATGGTGAACGAGCCTGTTTCAGGGGTCATTTGCAGCCAGGGATCGCTTTGAAACTCTTCGTCTTTGCAGGATGTGAACAACGTTACTAAAAAGAGCAACGGTATGGCCATATAAAATATCTTTTTCATGTCATATATTGTTAATGAGTTAATACCTTGTGCCGGAAGCCCACCACACCTTGGTGAGCATATTGTTGGTGCCGCCCATGCGCTCTACAGCCTTTTGGTAATTTTCACTATTGGTGGTCTGGGTGATCACCGGATAGGTGAGGCGGGTGGGCAGGGTGGGGTTGCCGTAGGCGTCAAAGTTGGTCATGGCGGGACCTATGGTCATGACCGGCCAGCCTGTGCGGCGGTAGTCGCACCACGATTCAAAGCCTGCTAAGAATTGCGCCACATACTTCTGCTCCATGATCTGCTTGAGGGTTCCCTCGTAAGCGGCGGTTGAAGGCGGCGTGAGCATGGCGGTAAGGAGGGCATTTTCGCCAACATACTGCCTTACGGCGGCGGTAACCGCTGCCTCATACATAGATCTGGGATCTTCTGAGGTCCAGCCCCGCATAGCGGCTTCGGCTCTGATAAAGAGCAGTTCGGCGTAGCTCATGAGCGTGCTTGGCGCGGTGTTGGTGCTGAGGGATGCGGCGTGGTAGGTTGCTGTACTTAGGTTGGCTTCCACGTAGTTGAAAGTCTGCCCGGCAAGGAGCCCTTCGTATCCGCCATTGCGGAGGGTGGCGTAGAAGGGGAGTCGAGGGTCGGAGCAGGCGTTCATAATGTCAGTCAATGTTTTGCACAAGCGTGAATTGGTACTCATGGAGTCATACGTCCCCGATGGACCAA
>Ga0082212_10011561_pt1 | contig 11190 bp, 6 predicted proteins | sample TergutNt197P3_FD_71548 | JGI IMG/M metagenome (GOLD analysis project Ga0082212, IMG submission 71548) | Neocapritermes taracua P3 segment gut microbial communities from Petit-Saut dam, French Guiana - Nt197 P3 | ecosystem: Host-associated > Arthropoda: Insects > Digestive system > Gut ... | reverse complement strand
GAAGTATAATGTATAACGTTTAGTAGATGTGCAAGATTGGACAAACGCCGTCATTCCCGCGTAGGCGGGAATCCAGAGAGTTGATAGGAAAATTTTCCGTCTGGATTCCTGCCTGCGCAGGAACGACACAGTTGCCATGCGGAGTACCGCACGTTGCCGTCCGGTGGTCGGCGGCCTACCTGTTTTGACAATTTTCAGAAAAAAGGAGAAGGCATGAAGAATTCGAGTGTTAAAAAGTGGGCGGCAACAGGGAAAAACACTGGTTTTACCCTTGTCGAACTTCTTGTTGTCATTGCCATCATCGGGATGTTGATTGCTTTGCTCTTGCCTGCCGTGCAGGCGGCAAGAGAAGCGGCGAGGCGGATGCAGTGTAGCAATAACCTCAAGCAACTCGCATTGGCGCAGCACAACCATGCCGATGTCAATGGGTGCTTTACGCAAGGCAACAGACCTTCAACGTTGCGTGCCAAAGACGGCGGATTGTTTGAACTTATCGGTTTTATTCCGCAGTGCCTTCCCTTCATAGAACAAACTTCCCTTTACGACAATGTAAAAAACTGTCTTGTGGATGCGCCTAATGGAGGTTGGCCTGGTAATGACACGCCCTGGGCTCCCTGGCAAACTTTAACGACCATCACCCGTGATGGAAAGACTTATCAAGTACCATGGGGAACGAAAGTTGCGGCATTTGTTTGCCCTTCGGCGACAGGGCAAGGTTTTCCCGGCTTGGGTAAAAACAGTTACCACTGCAATATGGGAGACCTCTGGGTTGAGTGGCTTGCTTACCATGCGCTTCGAGGTCCCTTTGCACGCGGCGACCGTTTGAAGTGCGATTTTGGGATGATGGAAGATGGAACCAGTAATACGGCAATGGTTTCCGAAGTCGAAATCGGCGATTCTCCCAATGACATTAAAGTCAAGGGCAACATTGCCTGTGATATGGCGAAGATGGGAGTGTACAACCAAGGCGCACCGGGTGCTTGCAGAAGCCGTGCCCTGATCGGCGGGTCTGGCGGAAACTTCAACCCCAACTATCGTTCGAATGATATTACACCAGACCGGATTGTGGGGTGCCGATGGGGGGATTCTCGCCCGATGTACTCACAGTTTTTCATGTGCGCCCCTCCAAATAGCCCTTCGTGCACTCAAAATGACGGTGGTGGTAATGAAAATTGGGGTATTCTCATCTCGGCGAGCAGCAATCATACAGGCGGAGTCGGTGTTGCTATGTGTGATGGAGCCGTTCGCTTCATCACAGATTCGGTCGATGCTGGGGATCAAATGTTTGATCCTTGGGATGGTGTACTCCAGCGAGGCGGACAGCATGACGAGAAACCAGGGTCGGCACACTTGATGAATGCGTTTGGCGGCGATCTTAACAGAATCATGCAATCGGTTCAGGGACCGTCTCCTTACGGAGTCTGGGGAGCGTTAGGAAGCAGGGCAGGCGGAGAATCAAAGTCGCTCTAACACTTTTTCACAATTTTTCACAAATCAAACGATGCAAAAGATTCAATTACTCGTTCTATTATTCGTGACTCTTGTGGTTACGGGTTGCGGCGGTCAGAAGGGCATGCCGGTAAACTACGTGGAGGGAATGATAACTTTAGACGGTCAACCCTTGGAAAATGCAAGCGTAACGTTCAGCCCGGTAGTGCCGGACGGCAAAACTGCTATGGGGGTTACGGACGAAGCCGGAAAGTACAGGTTGACTTCGAGCGGGGGAGACCTCGAAGCAGGAGCCCCCGCGGGGGAGTATATCGTTATCATTTCCAAGGTGGAAATGAAGCCGCGACCGGGTTCTGCGGCGGCACGCGTGGCTGCCGGATTGCTCAGTGCAGAAAATTCAATGCTGATAGGATCGAGCGATTACGTCCAAACGAATATCACTCCCAAAATTTATATGGACCAAAGTACAACTCCGCTCAAGGCGACCGTGAAAAAAGGAAAAAATGATATTCCTTTTGATCTCAAGACCAAGTAAAGAGTCCGCAAATTGATACTCGACCTGCAAAGTCCTCGCAACTCTGTCATTCCTGCGAAAGCAGGAATCCAGACAAAAGATTTTAACGCTGTTTCTCTAGACCCCTGCCTTCGCAGGGGAGACGGGAAAAAAAGATTTTGCCGTTCTATTGATAACCCTAACCAACCATTTTCCGATGAAAAAAATTGTCCTTTCCCTTCTACTGGGCTTTATTTCGACCGTCCTCTATGCTGATGAATCAAATTTCCGTCCGCCGTCGGTGCCGCTGGTTGTGTACGATCCCTATTTCAGCATTTGGTCGCCTGCCGATAGGTTGACCGATGCCGAAACCGTCCACTGGACGGGAAAAAAGCACTCTCTGCATGCCATGATCCGCATCGACGGCAAAACCTACCGGCTCATGGGCGCAGAACCGAAAGATGTACCGGCAATGGAACAGAAAAGCGTGAAAGTCGGTCCGCTCACGACGCAATACGAGTTTGAAGACGAGCAGGTTCGTGTTGTGGTCGCATTCTGTACGCCGTTTTTGCCGAATAATCTTGAGTTGATGTCCCGACCGGCAACGTATATTATTTTCGCTGGTTTTTCCAAGGACAACACGCCGAGGAATATGGCATTCTATTTCGATGCCGGTGCCGAAATTGCCGTCAATCAACCGGAACAGGTCGTTACGTGGAGCAAACTCGATGTGCCCGAAACGACAACGATCAAATTGGGAACCGTCGATCAGCCGATTCTCGCCAAACGGGGAGACGACCTCCGAATCGATTGGGGACACATGCTCTTTTCGGTGAGGCACGTCGTCGATTTTCCGGCAGAATTGGGACCGAAATTTACTTATGCCGTTCAGCCGGGAGCAACGCTTCGCAAGTCTTTCGTCGAAAAAGGAATGATTTCCGAAGAATCGGTTGTCGGTCCGCTGCCCGCCGCCGATTTGTCCATCGCCCATGTTTGGTCAACGGAAAAACCTTTCCCAAGTGCGGTGATCGGAGTTATTCTTGCTTACGACGATGATTACAGTGTTCGATACTTCGGCGACGACTTGAAGGCGTGGTGGAAGCGGGACGGCAAAACAACCGAGCAAATGCTTGCGGAGTCTTGGGACGATGCAGTTGCTTCGGTCTTCAACAAGCCGGATAACTTGGTTGTACGATGTGGGGCTTTCGAGCAACAATTCACCGCCGATTTGGAAAAGGTTGGCGGTAAAGGATACGCCGACCTCTGCGCTCTTGCATATCGTCATGCTTTCGGTGCTCAAAAAATCGTTGCGGACACCAACGGCATGCCGCTGATGTTTTCCAAAGAGAATTTCAGCAACGGCTGCATGGGAACCGTTGACTTGATGTATCCCTGTGGACCGTTGCAACTGTATTACAGTCCGGCAATGATGAAGGCGACGTTGCAACCGATTTTCGCTTATGCCGAAACCGAAAAGTGGAAATTTCCCTTTGCACCGCACGATTTGGGAACCTATCCCCATGCGGTGGGACAGGCTTACGGCGGCGGAGAGCGATCCGAAGAAAATCAAATGCCCGTCGAAGAGTCGGCAAACATGATTATCCTGACCGCTGCGTTGGCGATTGCCGAACAGAAGCCGGACTTTGCCAAACTGCACTGGAAAACGCTCTCGCAGTGGGCTGATTACCTGCTCGACAAGGGATTCGATCCCGAAAACCAACTCTGCACCGATGACTTTGCCGGTCATTTGGCACACAACGTCAACCTTTCGGCAAAAGCGATTGTTGCCCTGGCAGCATACGCCCAACTGGCGGAGACACTCGATGAAAAAACGACGGCGACAAAATATCGTGATGCCGCCGAAGAGTTCGCCAAGCGTTGGATCAAGGAAGCGGATGACGGCGACCATTTCCGATTGGCATTCGATAAGCCCGGCACTTGGAGCATGAAATACAACCTGATGTGGGACGAGATTCTCGACCTGAAACTCTTTCCGAAAGAGGTAATGCGAAAAGAGATTGCATACTACAAAACGAAGATGCAGAAGTACGGCTTGCCGCTGGATAATCGGTCGCTGTACACGAAAAACGATTGGATTCTTTGGACGGCAACGATGACCGAAAGCCAGGAAGACTTCGATGCGTTTGTCCAACCGGTGATTGGATTCCTCAACAACACGCCGCAACGGGTGCCGCTGTCCGATTGGTATTTCACCGACTCGGCGCGGCAACGCGGTTTTCAGGCACGGAGCGTTGTCGGCGGATTCTGGGCACCGATGCTTAAAAATCGGGCAAAATGGTTGGAGCAAGCCGCCAAGGGAGCGGACATCGACAGTAGCAAACCTTGGGCGGACATCAACGTCGTCTTGCCGGGCAAGACGCTCAAAGTGATTGCGCCGACCGCCAATGACGGTAACGTAGTGTGGCAATATACAACGACGAAACCAGCGGACGGTTGGGAAAAGGCAAACTTCGACGATTCGGCTTGGCGGAAGGGACGTGCCGGTTTCGGAACGAGCGGAACGCCGGGTTCCATTATCGGAACGGTCTGGAATACGGACAACATTTGGCTTCGCCGCTCGTTCGACTGGGACGGTGAAATCCCCCCCAAAAGTGTGCTCCGGCTATTTTTGAATCACGATGAAGATGTGGACGTGTATCTGAACGGCGTAAAGATTTTTTCACGAGGGGGCTTCATTACCGATTACGAATTGGTAGCGGTGCCGAATCTTTTGGAAACATTGAAGAAGGGAAAGAACACGTTGGCGGTGAGCGTGAAGCAAACCGGCGGCGGTCAATACATTGATGTCGGTATTTCCGCCGTGGAACCACCGAAGCGGTAATCATATTACTCATCGTCACTATTTGGTTATTTTTTGTGTTTCCTTTGTGCTCCTTGTGTCTTTGTGGTTATAATTTTTTTACCCCAAAGGCACGAAGGACACAAAGAATTCACAAAGAAAAAAACGGCAAATTATCGGCGTGTTGCAGTATAGAAACCAACAAAAATATCTCATGAAATTCATAATCTGGTCGTTAATCGGCGGAATGATCGCTCTCGCTCTGTCTGCTTCGGCAAGCGAGACCGTTTTGCAAAAGATTCTCGCATTGCCGCCGTACTTCGAGCCGCAATTTGAAAATTTCACCATTCTCGACGGCGATTGGAATATCGAACACAACGACATTCTCACCATTGCCGCCGGCGAAGGTCCAAAACTGGTTTGTTCACTCGATCAATTCAAAAAATTGACAACCGGCGAAGTTTCCGTTGATATTTTCTTTCCCAATGCTGACCGCAGAGGATACCAAAATGCCGGTATCATTCTGAAAATCAGCGAACAGGGCATCGGAGCCGACAATTTTATCGGCTACGAAATCGCTCCGAGTCTTGAAGATCAGCACATCACGCTCGGCTTTCATCGGCACAATTTCCAAAAAATTGCAGACATTCCGCATCCCATTCCGGCAAATCAATGGATCACGCTCCGCGTTCTCTTCGATGAAAATTCATTCGCGGTTCATCTTGACGGTCAATTCATCGCAAAACACGAAGTTGCCCCTTCGGAGAATTGCCGATCCGGTGGAATTGCTCTGCGGTCTTGGCAGCGTTCCGCCAAGTACCGTAACCTGAAAATCAAAAACGGCGAAGGAGAATGGGAGACCGTTTCATTTCAGATGACACAACCCACCGAAAAAGAGCAAACGTGGTCGCCGACACTCTCGACGGAGAATCTACCGCCGCTTTTATTCTTGACCCGTGCTCCGCTTGCTCGTCCCTACTCCGTTGGAAACGATATTTGGATGGCAACACCCACCGCACCCGGTTGTGCCATTCGTATTCTTGATCCTGTTCAACCGGAAAAGGAAATCCGAACGATTTTTAATGATCCGCACGGCAGCATCTACGACATGAATCTCTCGACAGATGCCGGGACGATCTATTTCTCCTATCGAAGACAAGGGGAACACTATTGGCATCTTTGGCAGATTAGAGCGGACGGAACCGGACTTCGGCAACTGACCAAGGGCGATTTTCACGATATAAGTCCCTGCGAAACACCTGACGGCGATTTGATTTTCGTTTCAACCCGCCGATTCGGATACACCGTTTGTCAGCCGGGTCCTTCGTCCAATTTGCATCGGCTCCAAAATTTCAAGCCGGGGCAAACGCCGACGATCTCCTGCGTGAGCATGAACACGCTCTCCGATATGAGTCCGCAGATGATGCGGGATGGACGTGTTCTGTTTACCCGCTGGGAATACGTTGACCGGGATTTAACTTATCGCCAAAGTTTATGGACGCAGAATCCCGACGGCACCGGTTATCAACTTTTCTTCGGCAATACAATCCGTGATGTCGCAACATTTTGGCAGGCAAGGCAGTTGCCCGGTCGTAATCATCTGCTCCTTGCAACCTTCGCACCGCATCACGGCAGTCCGCATGGAATGATCGGCTTGATCGACCGCAGTGCGGGCATCGAAGGAGAAAAAGGGCAAGGGTACATTTATATTACCAAAGAGATCGAAAGCGTTCAGGATCGTGACATTCCGTGGGGATACCGCGATCCCTTCCCGCTGACGGACGAATTGTTTGTGTGCAGTTACGGAGACGGAAGAGGTTATTATCAGGACGGAAAAAAACGCTTTGCACTTTATCTCCTCAACAAAGAGGGAGAAAAACGTCTTCTGTTTGAGGACGAGGAACAGAGTTGTTTCTTTCCGATGCCGTTCGTTGCGTCGGAACCTGCCGCCGTTATCGTGGACAAAATCCAACGGCAAACGCCGCCGGATCAACTTGCCGAGCCGAATGACGAAACGCTGACCGGCACAATTTTGCTCATGGATGTGAACGAAGGACTGCAAGGACTCGTCGAACGCGGCACCATCAAGTCCCTGCGTATTATGGAGCAAGTCCGCAAGACCGAAGAACTGGTGGAAAGAGCCTACGATCAATCGCCGGTGATGGGGTACGCCACCTATTATGCCAAGCGGGATTGGGGAACGGTTCCGCTTGAAAGTGATGGCTCGGCTCATTTTACCGTACCGGCACTTCGTGAAATTTATCTGCAAGCGCTCGATTCAGACGGTCGTGAAGTCTTTCGGATGACTTCCGCTTTTCAAGTGATGCCCGGCGAACGTGTCAGTTGCACCGGCTGTCATGAAAGTCGGGATGCTGCCCCGTCGGCTCTATTCAACCGAATACCGCTCGCGTCTCGAAAGCCGCCGCACCATCCGAAGAGTCCCGATTGGTTATTACAAAGGGAGCGGCTCAATGAGTTTCCCGATGCGAAAGTGTTCGATTATCCGACGGTGATTCAGCCCGTGTTGGACAAATACTGCGTCGAGTGCCATAACGGTCAACGTGCCGATGGAGGATATGACTTGACCGGCGACCAAACGCGGTATTTCAGTATGTCGTATGACAATCTGTTGGGAACGAGCCGATCATACCGGCAACATGATATGACAACTGGTGTCATGTTACCGGAAGAAGTTGCCAAAGGCAAACCGCTTATCCATTTTTTCTGGTTGCTTTGGACTCCTTCCTCGGTCAATGAACCTTACATTACTGGTTCGCATGCGAGTCGGCTGACAAAATTGATCGAATCGAATCACGGTGGAATAGCAATGCCGCTGGAAGACCGGCAAAAAATTTATTATTGGATCGACGCAAATGTTCCGTATTATGGAACTTATGCTCATTCTCGACCGAAGGCTGCAGGACGGCGAGACCGCTTTGCCGATCCAGCGTCGGGAAAACTTTCCCCCTGGGCAGAACGTTTTCTCGAAGTGTATCAACGCCGCTGTACGGATTGTCACGGGGAATTTCGCCTGTGGCAACAAGCCGAGTGGACGGGACAGTTTGCTTGGGTCAATTTGAGTGAGCCGGAACAAAGTGCGGCACTCACGGCGCATTTACCGTTGTCGCTTGGCGGACGCGGAATCGCCGCCGTGAAGAAAGGAAAACGAGTGCCAGCGGAATTGCCGGAGCAACTCCTCTTCACTCGCACCGACGATTCGGATTATCGAAAAATGTTGAATGCCATTGAGGAAGGCAAGCGAATCATGTTGGCGAATCCCGAAGCGGACATGCCCGGATTTCGTCAAACAAAACCGGAGCCGTAGGCTTGGAGAATAATACAAATACTAACCCCCAAAGGAGTTTATCATGAACAAAAAAATTGTATTCGCCTCATTGTTTTGCCTTTTCGGCATTCCGTTGTTTGCCGAGGAAACCGTCAGTGTTGACCGTCCCGCAGCGGGCAACGGTACAATGCTTTACACCGGCAACCGTGAACCGCTTATGCCGTCGCCGTTTCTGAAATTGCCCGTGGGTGCTATCAAAGCCGAAGGCTGGATCGGTCGTTATCTCGAACTCCAGCGAGACGGTCTGACCGGTCATCTCGGCGAAATCAGCCGCTGGCTCGACAAAAAAAACAACGCTTGGCTCAGCGAAGGAGGAGAGCACGGCTGGGAAGAAATTCCTTATTGGCTCAAAGGTTACGGCAATCTCGGATACCTGCTCGAAGACGAAAAAATCATTGCCGAAATGAAAATTTGGATCGAAGCCATTTTCAAAAGTCAGCGTTCCGATGGATTTTTCGGTCCCGGCAATCCCGAGGCGGAAAAAGGGATGGACCTTTGGCCCAACATGATTGTGCTCTTCATCATGCAGTCGTATTACGAGCACTGCGAACATAAAGGGAACACTGCCGAACAGAAACGTGTTCTCGATTTTATGACGAAGTATTTCAAATTCGTGCAAACGTATCCTGACCAAAAATTTCTCAAAACGTACTGGGAAAACAGCCGCGGCGGCGATCTGCTGTTCAGTTGTTTTTGGCTTTACAATCACACCGGCGACAAATTTTTGTTGGAAGTTGCCGAAAAAATTCACCGCAACACCGCCAACTGGATGCAACCATCGACGCTGCCGAACTGGCATAATGTAAACATTGCTCAATGTTTCCGCGAGCCGGCAACGTGGTGGATGTACTCCAAACAAAACGAACATAAACTGGCAACGTACAACAATTTCTGGCTCATTCGTGCCTGTTTCGGTCAGGTTCCCGGCGGAATGTTCGGTGCCGACGAAAATGCCCGGCTGGGATACATTGATCCGCGGCAGGGAACCGAAACGTGCGGCTTCGTCGAGCAGATGTCGAGTGATGTTTTCCTCGTCCGAATGACCGGCGATCCCATGTGGGCTGACCACTGCGAAGATGTCGCCTTCAATTCATACCCCGCATCGTTCATGCCCGATTTCAAAGCATTGCGCTACATTACGTCGCCGAATCAGGTCATTTCCGACAGTAAAAACAAACATCCCGGCATCGACAACGGCGGTCCCTTCATGATGATGAATCCGTTCAGTAGCCGATGCTGTCAGCACAACCACGCTCACGGCTGGCCCTATTATGTCGAACACCTTTGGATGGCAACGCCGGACAATGGTCTCGCCGCCATTCTGTACAATGCCTGTGCCGTCAAGGCAAAGGTCGGTGACGGTACGGAAGTGTCAATTCACGAAGAGACCCAATATCCGTTCGAGGAGCAGGTCAAACTGACAATCCAGACACCGAATGACGTGACGTTTCCGCTGTATCTTCGCATACCGGGATGGTGTAAAGACATGATAGTTTCTGTAAATGATAAAATCGTAATCAGCGTGTCGTCGCAAAAATATGTCAAGATTGACCGGCAATGGAAAAATGGCGATACGGTAACGATTGGTTTGCCAATGCAACTCTCGTCTCGTACTTGGCAACAAAACAAGAATTGTGTGAGCATTGATTATGGTCCGCTAACGTTTTCGCTGAAAATCAAGGAACGTTATGAAAAGATGAGCAGTCGCGCGACAGCATTGCATGACTCCGGTTGGCAGGAAGGAGCAGACGAATCGCAGTGGCCCTCCTTTGAGATTCATCCGGCTTCCGACTGGAACTATGGAATTCTTTTGTCGCGAGAGGTTTTTATGTTCAAGGACAGTGTTACTCGCAAACCCTGGTCGCCGGATAATTATCCGTGGACACTGGAGAGCGTACCGCTTTCGCTCAAAATGAAGGGAAAGAAGATTCCCGATTGGAAGGTCGACCAATATGGTCTTTGCTCGCCGGTTCCGCACAGTCCGGTGAAGACGGCAGAACCATTGGAGGAAATCGAACTGATTCCGATGGGAGCCGCCCGACTGCGCATTTCGGCATTTCCTGTCGTGCAATAGCGTTGGCGTGTTGCCGTCGGTAATGTGAGGAGTGATTCATGTCGGAGTAGGGGGCATCAACGCTTAGGACCAAACGATGTCATCGTGATTGTTTGCTACGTTTCTGGTTGACAATGGAGCCCCCTTCGAGTTCATCCAGTTGCTTCATCAAACCCGGCTTGCGACGGTGGGTTGCCCGAACTTCCGCCATCAATGGTTGCCACTCGCCAGAATGCCCGAGACTTTCAAGAGTTTCGCGCAACAAACCGGCAACCGCCTGCGGCTGATCTCCAGAGAGCGAAAAAGGGGCGTGAAGAATGTACTATTCTGTTGCTTCTGTAACAACCGTTTTTCTCTTATTTTTTGAACCTCGGCGAACCTTTTTGACGGCTGTCGTCTCATCGACTACCCGCTTTACAGGACGACTCTTGAGACGCACTGCCTTGCCGACACGATCACGAAGAAAATACAACTTCGCCCGGCGAACAACGGCACTTCGTGTCGTTTCCACCTTGGCGATACGAGGAGAATGAAGGGCAAATTTTCGTTCGACACCTTCACCCGACACGATTCGGCGAACGGTAAACATCTCACGAGTACCACCACCACTTCGGGCAATGACCACGCCGCTGAATATCTGTATGCGTTCCTTTTCCCCTTCGAGAATGCGGCAATGGACATCGACGGTATCACCGATGTCAAACATTGAAACTTCCGTTTTTTTGCACGTTTTCTCGACCAGGTCTAATAGTTTATCGCTCATATTTTGTTCCCCCTCACGCCATAAAACACTTCCATCAGCGTTATCAGGACGGCTACACATTCTAACACACTTTTTGTTATTGACAAGGAGTCCCTGGGAATAACGATACCGTAACCCAGTCCGTTAACATGTTTCGTCTTTCCGTCACTCCCGCGGCGGGGATCTAAAAAAATAGGGTTCAAGTCTCTCATCTGGATTCCAGCCTTCGCGGAAATGACGGCTTTTTGTGCAAACTTGTAAGGATTTGTGTCAAAATAACATTTACAATTTTTGTTTACATTGCTAT
>Ga0082212_10011560_pt1 | contig 11191 bp, 10 predicted proteins | sample TergutNt197P3_FD_71548 | JGI IMG/M metagenome (GOLD analysis project Ga0082212, IMG submission 71548) | Neocapritermes taracua P3 segment gut microbial communities from Petit-Saut dam, French Guiana - Nt197 P3 | ecosystem: Host-associated > Arthropoda: Insects > Digestive system > Gut ... | reverse complement strand
GAGTGGTGAAAATGGCCAGAGAATCAAAAATGTGATGCCCGACCACTCGCCGTACAGTTCGGAGGCAAAGCGGTAACCGAAGTAGCCGCCCATGAGGATGAGTGGGATGCAGGCGAGTCGCATCAAAAAAACGTAGAGCCGCAAATCGCCGAGTTCATTGGCAACGATGAAGGCATTACCGAGTGCCCATTCACAACGGTCGTGTGGACGAGGTGAGTAAGGTTTCCAATCGTATGCCGGATTGCAGAACAGGGCAACCGGCATACCGGCAAGCGCACGAGTGAGGGGCGGGTTTACGTGGAACACGTCGAACTTGCCCGTGTGCCAAAAATAGACTGCCGCTCCGATATGTCCCACTTCCGTGCGGTTCGGACTGGTTGCCCAAGAAAGGTAAGCGAGTAGTGATGCCTGAATGAGCAACAAAGCGGCGAGGATTGCCCTGAAAGCAGGGTTGTTTTGTTTGGTTTCGGACATGTCGATCACTTACGGACGGAAAACAGGGAAATCGCATTGCGAATCACGGAAAGCGTGAGCAACCCATAGACCAATGAGAGTGAAAACCAACCGATTGAAGAATCATGTCCCGGTCCAAAACAGCCGCAGGATATGTCAAGTCCACGAACCAATGCCGATGTTTGTACCGTTGCAAAACAAATCAGTAAAAACAACGTCGCAAGATGCGAAGCATCCAAAAACGTTCGAGTCAGAAAGCATAAAGCCAATACCAACTGGATGACGGGCATGCTCATCGCAATAATCTGTCCGATGCCCGGCTCCACCAATTTGTACGCATAAACCGAGCCGAGAAAATAGTAGGCGTTCGACCAATGCGGAAAACCGGCGATCAAAAACGCAAGACCAAATGTCCACGTTACAATCGCATCGAACACGTTTTTGAAGGTCGTAAATTTATTGCTCGGTGCCATGTTTTTGTTTCCATTCTCGATAACCGCCTCGGTAGATGACTGTATTTTCGTATCCATTGAATTTCAAAAATTGGGCTACTTCATCGGCGTAACCGCAACCGCTACTTTGGCAAAAAACAATAATCCGTTGCGACTTCGGCGTGTTACCGAGTATTTCCTGCCGCTCCGTCAGACTGGAACTGATCGCAAGGCTCTTCGCACCGGGAATCGTGCCGAAATTATAATCCCTCGCATATCGGGCATCGTAAAGCGGAATATTTTGCTCTTCGACAGCACGTTCCATTTCGGCAAGGTCAATTTCAGGAATGTCAACCGAATAGTAACGTCGTGTAACTTCGGCAACGGCACTGGGATTCTTGAGAAAGCCCACTGGCGATAAGGCATGGTACAAAATTCCAAAAACGAAAAGTAAGCCGAGCAATATCACTGATTGGATTACGCCCTGTTTGCATTTCTGAAAAAGTGTCGGTGCGGCAAACGCTTCTTTCTGCGGACTCCAAAAGGAAAATCTGAAGACAAAAAGAAGACCGAGAATCAATGCGATGGTTGTAAGATAATTCGAGTGCGATGCCGCCAGAATGTCGTTTTTGATAGGTTCTTGGGAAATTTCAATGGCAACGCCGTCCCATTTTGCAAGGAGTTCGGCAAAGGAAATCGTTGCCAACCGATGCGGCAGATCGATGATTCGTGCCTTGCCGCCATCGATGCCAAGATACGCCACCCAGTGGTTGAACTGGCTGTCTGCGTAGGTGCTACGAAAGTGCAAAATCATCGGCGACTTCGATGCTTGAAGTTCCTGCCAAGTGAGCCCGGAGTAGGACTTGCCGTGCAAACCATATTTTTCGGCGGCTTTGATGAGTTCCGTGTTGCTGCTACCTTGATATGAACCAACAAATTCGGGGGTGAGCAATTCGTCGAGTTTGGGATGAACGTCGAAGGTGTCGAGGATGGCAATGAGCGAATAGATACCGCAATAGGGACCGGAGACATCTATTTCTTTCAAGACAGGCAGGAGCGGCTTCGCTTCGGGTGTGACGGGAGATTCTTCCAGGACGATGGCACAAAACAGGAAACACAACAGCATCGAAACGAGTCTCATACCTCTCAAACTTTCCTGGTAAAATGTTTGTACGCCAACCTTCCGCCGCCTATCAGGACCAGGATGATACCGATTGCCATGAACCAAAATCGTGGTTGGTTCCTTTGGTCCCGGCATGAACTTGTGTCCGCCACGAGCGATGGCAAGCATGGCTTCGTCGGTCTTCGGTATGATTTTGCCATCATACCAAGTGTACTCGATCTGGGGAGCATCTTTCATTCGCGCCGAAGTACCGTTGGGCAAAGATAGACAAAATTGGAAGTCCTTTTCAGATAAAGTGTTAAAACTGACATCGCTTAAGGAGTATTCGTATGTTACCTTGCTTGATGGTATGCTTCTTTCATTGCTTCTACCAACAGTTCCTCCTGCTTTCACGAATGTAACCAAAAATCTCGTGGGAAAAACGATTTCGTCGATATTCTGAAAATCCAACACTTCACTGGTATAGCTCTCCACCTGATATGTGGCTACTTTTGATAGTTCGGTTTTTTCAAACAACGCCAAAGCATAAGATTCCGTGCAAAAAAGTATTCGATATTGACAATTCCTATAAACAAATCGTATCTCCTTTCGATTCGGAACACTGTCAATAACAGTGATATTTCCCATATTCAAACTACGTAACAATTCAGGAAGATTCCTGTAGTTGTCTTGAAAGAAAAATTTACCAAAAAGAAAACTCATTGGGCCAAGCTGATCAAAAAGTTCATCCGGAATATTATTTGAGTCGTAATAGCTGAAAATCGTAGGATTGTATTCTTTTCGTGGATTTCGAGCTACCCGGATGTATCTATTCCATTCTGGAGCAAATACTGTTTCATAGGGCACCTCTTGATTACCGGGTACTCTTGTCTCAGCATGGGTCATTCTGAGATTTTTTTGATCGAAAAATACTTTGCCCGTGGTAACACAGTCAGATTTGCCATTTACGATCTCTTCCATTCGGTAGGAAAAGGAAACGTGCGACAACTTTTGGATAAACTTGGTATAACCTGAAAGAACCTCTTCTAAAGATTGCTCAGCACTTCCGCCATAGCATTTGAGAAAATTTGACAAAAGTACAGCAATAATCATACCCGTTACAACTGTGCTATAAAAATAAATTCTATCGCTCATTTTAACTCCCGAAGATAAGGTGCAAACAACATGCCCACAGAGTTTCTAGTTCCTTGGGCATCACAAAAATCGGGACACACCGTTTGTGTACCCGCAAAACATACCACGAAAACCAAACCGACTTACCCAAAATCATCGCGTCCCAAGACACCAGTACACCCAGACTCACAACGACGGGTTGTTTCTCCCTCAATTTACCTTTCATGAAAGCCCCAAGCACTCACAATTCCTTCCCTAAAGGGAAGGAATTGTCAGAACTCCATTGTGCTGCCGCGCCTTTGCAAGAAAATAAAAAACGGCTCTTACTCGATTCCGGGTTGATGACTTGTTGGGACAGTAAGGACTCTGTTTAAATTGCCTAATTTCTCAAAAACCTGCCTGCATATTGCCCATTCTGTGTGTTTTTACTCGTTTCCGCCATATTTTACTCCATTTGATACCGCGCTGTCTCCATCAACCCGGTTCCGGGTAAGAGCCAAAAACAATATCATTTGAAACGTAATATACAGGTGCTTCACCCACGCGAGAATCACGGAACACACGATTCCCGCTATGAACAACACATCAACCTGAACTCGAGATGAGTAACGCTCATTCTACCCGCCACAAGCTTCCGGTGAATAAGGCTCTGGAACACAATTCGAAACTCCACCACACTGCTCACTTTCGATTTCTCGGTAGTTATGTCGTACGACGAGACCATTCCACACCCTATCGTGCGTGAGATCGCACATTGGCATTGTCCTTATCCAGACGCAGTCGTACTCCATTGTGCCCGCAAAGTCGCAATCACTACTTCCAATGCTACCACTATCTTGGACTACCTTCCCCGCCTGTCCCATCCCGATCCCGCCTGTCCCATCCCGATCCCGACTGCGAGGGCGATGCTGGACACGTAGAGGACTGCTCGAGCAAACTTTTTCATGACTTTTCTCCTTTCAATTTTGTTAAGGACTTGCGGTGTTTCGGGAATCCCCCGAATACACTGACGGTGATTCTAGCACGTTCAGGGCAAATGTCAATAGGCAAAATGGAATTTTGGGGGAAATTTTCCAAATCGTTTTGTGAAAACGACTTACGCTCCATAAATTCGGCGTTCATGAGGAATTTTAGCCCAATCCGGGGACTGCGCGATGCTCCGTCCCCGGTTTTTTCAGATGCCCCTTCTGCGCCAGATAGGCAAGTCGCTTCGTTTCAATCCGACCGCGGCGCACCGAATTGACCAAGAAGCCGAAAGCTAAAATCTGCGAAGCCAACAGCACCAACCCCATGCAGAGAAACGCCGTCGGAAAACGCTTGACTTCGCCCGTTATGAGATAATCGTGAAAAATCGGAACCGCCAAGCCAAACGAGAGCAAGGTCAATAGCAGCGCAACCATTCCAAAAAACAACCGAGGACGTTCGGTGGTCAGTAAACTGAAAATCGTAAACAGAATCCGAAAGCCATCACGATAGGTGCGCAGTTTGCTCGCTGATTCGTCGGGACGAACGCCGTATTCCGTCGGCACTTCGGCGACGGGCAGTTGAAGTTGAAGGGCATGCACCGACATTTCCGTCTCAATTTCAAAGCCGTGAGAGTGAATCGGAAACGATTTGACGAACCGACGGGACATTACCCGGTAGCCGGAGAGCATGTCCTCGAAACCATAGCCGAAAAGATATTTGACGAGACCGGTCAGCATGCGGTTGCCAAATTTATGTCCCGACCGATAGGCTTTGGTATCGGTCGCCATTCGGCTGCCCACGACCATATCGAGATTCTCTTCGACAAGTTTACGAATCAGTTCCGGCGCAGCGGCGGGATCGTAAGTTTCATCGCCGTCTGCCATGACATAAATGTCGGCTTCGATGTCGCTGAACATTCGGCGAACAACGCATCCCTTGCCCTGATAGGTCTCGTGCCGAACAATGGCACCCGCATTTGACGCAACTTGGGCAGTGTTGTCGGTGGAGTTGTTGTCATAAACATAAACATCAGCCGTCGGCAGTGCTTCTTTGAAGGCAGCAACAACATTGGCAATGCTGGCGGCTTCGTTGAAGCAGGGAAGCAAAACGGCAATTCGGTACTGATCGGAAATTGGCATTGTTGGCAAAAACGACTCAACTCTCACCTCAATAGGGTATCATTTTGCACCGCTCGGTCAAGGTTAACGTACTCGTTGATTTTGGACAACCTCTCGACGTGCGGTTGTTCACATGATAGAATGGAGGAAGACTGCTTGTTTGGTTCACGTCGAAGAGTGAGGTTGCGATGATTTATGGGGTTTTGTTTGCATTTGGACCTTTCAGTACCCCAATTACTTACGTCGTTCTTGGCATTGTTGCGGTTCTGCTCTTCGGTAAGCAACTTCCAAGCATCATGCGGTCGCTAGGACGCGGGATGGGAGAGTTTAAGAAGGAGGTTGCAGACATCGAGGGGGAGATTGACAAGGCGGTACGTTCGGCGGATGACAAAGTGAAGGCAGACAAGAAAGATTCGGAGGTATAGTTGTGACGTTGAATCCGCTTCATGTCATCATTGTTTTGGTGTTAGGGGTTCTTTTTTTTGGCAAGAATCTTCCGGCGGTGGCGAAGCAGATTGGTTCTTCGTTGTTGGAATTCCGTAAAGGTTTGAACGAATGGAAGGAGACTCATGGTCGTTCTTCGGGCGTTAATGAACGTAATGTGGAGTCGATGCCGGAGGATTTGGAGGAGCGTTTTGAGGTATTTGGCACGAAGTTTGAGCCGCCGTCGGAGGGTGGATGAGATTTTGGGCGGCTAGCTCAGTTGGTTAGAGCGCTGCTTTCACACGGCAGAGGTCACAGATTCGAATTCTGTGCCGCCCAGTGGCGTAAAGCCCAGAAAAACAAACACTTGCGGCGTTTGTTGATTTTAATTTTGGTTGTTGTGATTGCCGGATAACCGCTGTAACAGCGGTTATTTTACGAGAAAGGTACACACATGCCGAAATTAACTATCAGACCGCCACAATATAAACAGTGTGGCAAGTACGCCGTCGTCTATGTCGACGGCAAGAGAATTTTCCTGGGGCTTTACGGTTCGCAGGAATCCAAAGTCGCCTACGCTCGGCATCTCGCCGAACGAGCGAGTCCTGAATTTTGCCCTCCGAAGGGGGAGAAGGACGTTACCGTCAAGGAACTTGCCGCCGCATTCCTCGACCAAGCGAAGGCGACCCTGAAGAAGCCGAACTACACCCATCACCGGATTGTGGTCATGGATTTTCTCAATAAATTGTACGGCGACAATACCCTTGTCAATGATTTCAAGCCCAGTTGCCTAAAACTCGTGCGGCAGGAACTCATCAACGCCCTCAATAAACGAGGTGAACCTCGGTTTTGCCGGGGGATGGTCAACGATTACGTCAGCCGCATTGTCCGCATTTTTCAGTGGGGCGTTGAGGAAGGCGTGGTTCATTCGGACACATGGGCGGTACTCAAAGCCGTGAAGCCGTTGCCAGAGGGCTACGCAGGTACTTTCGACCACGAGGAACGTGAGGACGTTTCCGACAGCGTTATCAAGGCGACCTTGCCGTTTATGCCGCCGACACTCCGGGCAATGATTAAACTCCAGCGGTTGACCGGTTGCCGTCCGTCCGAGATTTTCAACATGAGAGTCGGACAGATTGACCTGCACTCCGACCCAGAACTTTGGCTTTACCATATCCCAAAGCACAAGACGAAGGGGAAGGTCAAACGGAAACGGAAAAAGATTATTCCGCTGGGCAAGCCGGAGCAGGAACTAATTGCCCCGTACCTTGTGGGCAAGAAACCCGATGCGGCGGTGTTTTCCCCTCGCACTGCGCAGCGTGAGCGGTATGCAGGGAAACGGGCAGTCCCGGCAAAGTATTCCGAATTCTACAACAAGGATTCCTACCGCAATGCGGTTGAGTACGCCATCAACAAGGGCAACAAGACTCTGCCGGAGGAGGAACAGGTTCCACACTGGACTCCGTACCAGATTCGGCACACGGCGGCTACGGCAATGGACTTGGAGGTTGGGTTCGACGAGGCGCAGACGTTACTCGACCATGAGCGACCGGACACCACTGCACGATACACACACGCTCGGCTCGCAAAATTGAAGGAACTTGCCCGGAAGCGGCGCAATCCGTTTGACGAAGATGAGTCGAAAGGATTGACGAATCCAGAGTAAGGTGTATGATTTGTACCATCGGCAGGCGACGGTCTGCCGGTGTTTTGGGTAGGGGAATAATTAACCCCGCCTGTCTTACTGTTCATTGTCCTAGCAATGAACGGTAGGGCAGCCCGTCTAACTGCACTAGGAGATCTGATTGCGATGAGGTTTTGGATTGTAAAAAGTAGTGTCCACGTATGTGTCGATTTGGATAATGAAAAACAGGTTGACCGATTCTATAAGCGAATTAAAAAACAATACGACTGGTTGTCCATTTTGCACGGCGAATTGGAAATGCTTATTGTCATCCATTCAGATTTCAGCCTTGAGACTGCCGCCAATCATGCGGTTATTATGAGCAAGGAATGGCAACAAGACCCGGACTGGGGTAAATGGGACAATGAAATTGATTTCTGGGACAAAATCAAATGCCTTGATAACTTTTTTGAAGAGAATTTCTCTTACATTTCGCCTGTCAAAATTTTCCCTGAAACGGTAATTCCAGATGATTCTGACGATACAGACAAGTTCTTTGAGCAAATCGACTATCACAATGGCGTGGGTTTTCAAGGCATAATCAGCGACGTAGTACAGATAGCAACAGGGATTCAAGCCAACCCCAGTATGCAGAGTACGCCGCTACCTAATTCCGGCACACCGTCTAGTCTCGGTGGGCATGGGCAACAGCCACCCTTCGTCCCAATACTTAACTCTAAAACTCCACCCCCAAAAAAATCTAAAAAAACCCGAAAGAAGCGTGGGTCAATCTACGAACATGATGTCGACGTTATCCTTAATGAACTTGTAGACTCTGTCCTTCGTAGAGACGATGTTAGTTATGTCTTCCGTATGAACGATGATAGTGATGACAAAAATAAAGTTGATAACACATTGTCACAAGCAGACGTATTGGATATAACTGCAACCGCAGCGAATTTCGCAAAATATCTAAAAGAGAATTATGACAAGTTCAAAAATGCAGAGCCCAAGAATATAGCAAATGCTCTAACCAATCGTAGTAACGCTTGGAAAAATAAGAAAAAAACACTGGATAGGATGTACGGTGAAAAGCCTCCCGGCTTAAAAGACGTTTGTGGTGGACGGGTTAATGACAACGCAGGCACAGACGAATCACATGGTGCAAGAGCAGGTACACGGCAGCCACACACGTTATCTGTGGACGGTTACAATATCGATGAAGACAATCGAATGGAGTGTGAAGACGCTGTTGAGCAGTATCTTCGGGCTTGTCAGTTCAAAATGCTGAATGGAGAGATAACACCCGAACAGTATCGCTTGGACTGTGCAAAAATGACCCCAAAGTCAGTTGCAATGTGGATTAGGGAAAACGTGCCGGAGTACAAAGACAAGAACCTTGAAAAACTCACAAACGGTGTGAAGTACAGCGACAAGTTCCGAAATAAAGGGTATTTTCTTGACGACGAATAAACGGAGCCGTCCACCACAGAATGCAGTGGTGGTACAGATAATATAAACTGCACTGGTCTCTCTCATTTTTTTCGATTTTCTTCAAATTTCTTTTTTAGGCGGTGATTCTAGCCTCTTTTCTCCTTCTTGGACGGCACAGATAAGGGCAAATGGTACATATAAGACTTTTTTGAATGTACCAAATTTCCTCGAAGATGAAGGAACTGCTCTTTCAGCCGTCGTCATTACCGGCGGGGTAGTTCCGAACAATTCCGGTCGTCACAGATCTGAAATCCGATGCCGCAAGTGTTGGTTGGTCAAGTCCTACGTTTTTTAGGACTCGACCGTTTTTTCAAAATGGAGGGAACAAGATGGAAAAATTGCTTGATTTGAAGGATGTGATGGAGATATACGGGGTGGGATATTCCACCGTGTGGAGATGGCGCAAGTACAAGGCGTTTCCTGAATCCGTCGGGGTTGGGAAATTGCTCTGGACGGAACAACAGATAAAAGAGTGGCTGAATCGTCAGTCAAAACCAGTTACATCCGCCGTTACCACCACTGCTCAACGGACGCGGGATAAAAAAGCGTTCCATGAACGGCAAGTAGCAGCAGACGCTGCATTAAAACGTCATGCTACTGACCGATAGACACATGCATAGACGAGGATAGGTATTTATTTCAGATTTTACCGGCGGAATGTTTTTGCTTGTAGAGTTGAAATCTGTCGAGAGCAATTCTCGACACAAACACTGCCGGTGTCATATACACCAGCGGTGTATGGTCTTACCCAAGTGTGTAATGGGCGACCATTTGTAGATAAATGCCCTGCCGGTTTCGGATGCAAAACAGGAACCGGCGAGGCAAACGTAAACTTTAACCCCAAATACAGGAGTATTACAATGGATGATTTTACCTTAAATCTATTTATCAGTCAACCTGCCGTTGCTGGAGGAGAAACCAACACGTCGTTCTCAATTGAGCCGACAGCAGTCACCGGAGAGAATGCGGAAGCGGTTCTTCGGCACGACCACTCGATGATAAAATTCAGGGGTGGTTATTGCAAGGGAGAGAATTTCGAGTACGCAACGGCAATCGTTTTCGACATCGACAACAACGATGTCGACGACCAAGCGGACTGGACGTATCCTGACGACATCTCACGCCGATTGAAAAAATTCGGAGTCAGATTTTTGATGGTCTCAAGTCGGAACCATCTACTTCCCAAAGATGGTACGGCACCACGTCCGAAATTTCACGTTTACCTATTGCTGTCTGCGCATTTGCTCGATAGCGATAAGTTCGTTGCATTCTGCGAATGGTGCATCAAGACATTCAGTGCCGACTCACAAGTCAAGTCGAAAGCGCAGAAGATTTTTGGGTTCGGCAACAACCCCCACAAGTTCATCGAGAGTTGGAATGATGGGTGTTGCATTGATGAGATTTTGACCGATGATGACCTCGCTCCCTTTCTCCAATCGGCGAAGCAGGGAAAGACATCGACAGCACAGCAGCCTCCGGTTCTGCGGATGAGTCAACTGCGAAGTGGCTTGATGCCGAATTGCAAAAACAGTTTTTTCACCATCGACCAAATCAAGGTGGCTGCACACGGGCGTGAACTCGACATCTTGGAACACGTTGCTGGGATACCTGCCGATTTGCTGGATGGCAAACATCATCCCTGCCCTGCTTGTGGCGGCACAGACCGATTTCGTATGATTGACGCTGCAACGGGAGCGGTGCTCTGCAACCAGTGCTGTAAGGAAAACTGTGGCGATTTTATTGCGGCAGTACAACACTATCGTCGTGTGCTTCTTCCAGAGGCACTGAAATTGATTGGCGAATTCTTGCAACTGGCATCGGTTGCCGTATCCCCTGCCGCTACATCACCATCTGTTGTTACGGCAGCCGGGACTGTCCCGCTCTACCACTGGCAATCGTTTCCTCTTGAAACATTGGATTGGGGGCTGGGAGATTTTGTGAAAAATGTCTCGGAGTCGATTGGCATTGATCAGGCACACGCTGCCGTAAGTGCGCTTGCGGTACTGTCAGGACTCATTGGTCGAACGTTCGAACTCGAAATCAAACCGGGGTATCGAGAACTTGCCATGCTTTGGTGTATGCTGATCGCCAAATCTGCGGGTGGAAAAAGTCCTGCATTAAAATATGCCACTCGACATCTTCGGAAATTGCAGGTCGAAGCCCAGAGAGCATATAGAAAAGAGTATGCCGCATACAAAGCATCGCAAAAACAATCTGCCTCGGCACAACCTCAATCTGCATCACCAGCACAAACAGTGCCAACAGCACCAGTGAGACTTCGGTATGTTGTTTCGGATGCAACCACCGAAGCCTTGATACCGCTTATGGCTGATAATCCTTTTGGGATTTCGCTTATCAGAGACGAACTCGCAGGCTGGCTCAAAGGAATGGACAAGTATCATTCAGGGGGGAAGGGTGACTTGCAGATATACATTGAGACTCACGG
>Ga0082212_10004360_pt1 | contig 11191 bp, 14 predicted proteins | sample TergutNt197P3_FD_71548 | JGI IMG/M metagenome (GOLD analysis project Ga0082212, IMG submission 71548) | Neocapritermes taracua P3 segment gut microbial communities from Petit-Saut dam, French Guiana - Nt197 P3 | ecosystem: Host-associated > Arthropoda: Insects > Digestive system > Gut ... | reverse complement strand
GATTCTCTTCCTTACGCTCCGATGCGTATTGAAAGATTGCTTTAGCGTACCTGTTCGAAATAATTCCTGCGTCCATTCATTTAGTTTTTCTGTGCTTCTTCGATCAGTTTTTCTACCAAATCGTTTTGAGCGGGGCGATTATCCAAGTTCTTACGAAGCACTTTTTCGGCAATATTGAGCGACAAATCCGCAACGCGGTTGTGAATATCGCGGATAGCCAATTCCTTTTCTTTTTGGATAGCCGTTTTTGCTTCCGCAATGAGTTTTCCGGCTTCTACCGTCGCCTCATTTTTTGCTTCTCCGATGATTTTACTTCGTGTTTCCTGCGCTTCTTTCAGAATACGAATTTCTTCGTCGCGGGTTTGTTTCAAAATCCGTTCGCTTTCTTCCTGAATACTCGCCAAACGATCATTGGCTGCCTTAGCAGCTTCCAACGACTTGTCGATAAACGCTTTCCGTTCGTCCACCATTTTCACGATGATCGGAAAACCATATTTGGCAAGCACAAAGAATACGACCCCGAAAGAGATCAGCATCCAAAATAAAAGACCGAATTCGGGTTTTAACAACATGGTTTACTGAATAAGGAATCCACAAACAACAACGGAAAACAAAGCAACTCCTTCTACCAAAGCAGCTGCAATAATCATATTCATACGAATATCACCGGTTGCTTCCGGTTGGCGTGCAATACCGTCCATTGCCGACTGTCCGATTTTACCAATTCCCAATCCTGCACCAATTACAGTTAATCCTGCGCCTATACCTGCGCCTAATTTTGCTAATCCTGCGCCTGTTGTCGCTGCTTGCAATAAAATTGACAATAACATAATCTTTATAATTTTAAGTTTATATATAATTTTTTGTTTCTCTATTTTTTAGGAGATCCCGCGTCAAGCGCGGGATGACAAACATCAAATTCAAGCCCGCAATAACACATCACCCCAACTCTTAATTCCTAACTCTTAATTCTTAACTCTTAACATGGTGCGGTTCCACCTGCGACAGCCCGATAAACACCGCCGACAGCATGGTGAAAACATACGCTTGAATAAATGCTACCAATAATTCTACAAAGTCGATGAAAATAGTCATAACCACCGAAAGAATGCTCATTCCCGTATTCATCGCCGCTCCCAGACTAACCGTCAAGAATATCATACAAGTCAGTCCCAACACAATAGCGTGACCTGCCAAAATATTCGCAAACAAACGAATCATCAAGGCAAAGGGCTTGGTGAACACACCCACCAACTCTATGGCAGGCATAATCGGTATCGGAACTTTCAGCCACATAGGAACATCCGGCCAAAAAATTTCTTTCCAATATTCCTTCGTTCCATATATATTTACAATAATAAACGTAAAGATTGCCAATACGCAGGTTACGGCAATATTACCGGTAACATTGGCGCCTCCGGGGAAGAAAGGAATAATCCCCAACAGGTTATTGAAAAAGATAAAAAAGAAAACGGTCAGCAGATAAGGGGCATAGCGTTTGTAGTTTTTACCGATGCAAGGCTTCGCCACATCATCGACAATGCTCATTATCAGCATTTCAATCATCGCAATAAATCCTTTGGGAGATGCTTCTTCGGGTTTTTCTTTCCGCTTTTTATACCAATTTGCACACGACATGATAAGGATAATCAGAATGGTACTGCTTAATAGCAGCGAAGCAGCGTTCTTTGTAATCGAAAAATCCCAAGGACGCAGTTCTTCCCCCGAAGCATCTTTTTCTACGATTTTACCTTTATTATCACCCGATTGTGCTATAAAAAATCCTTGATATTCGGCATGTCCATGTTCAAAACGGGCGGAAGAAAAAACCTGCCAACCGCTGTTTTTCCCCTTCACGATGACGGGCAGAGGAATAGATATATGGGTATGCCCAAAACTTGTTATGTGCCAATCGTAAGCATCTGCCACATGATCCAAAATCACTTCAGTAACATCAAAACCCGCTTCCTGTTTTTGATGATGCACTCCGTTCATTTCTTCCGAATAGGCTTGCATGCCTGCGAGCAGGAACACTACAAGGATGATATTTCGTAATTTATAATTCATAATTGACCTTCCAATTCTTTCGCTTTTATATCCTTTTCCCGACATGTCAAATAGAACGTATCGAACAATAAATAAATAAAATAAAGGGCAAGAAAAACCATTGTGAAACGTTTCATCTCTATATTGACCGTAGCCGCATAAATGGCTACAAACAAAAGCGACAAAATTATTTTACCCGCTTTAACTCCCAAAATAAGATTGACAGATTGCCTTGCACTTAGGATTTTACCTTTGTTTTCCGTGAACATAATGATAAACAATTCATAAAAAAAGAACATGATTATTGCCATCATTATTCCGACAATGGGATAGACATGGTTGAAAATAAGATTACCCAAAGTAACTAACAGTATAGCCAATACGCCATTCAAAAGGGCTAAGTAAAAAATAGATTTTAATTTATATGCCGGCATTTATCACTTATCAATTTATCATTTATTCAATACAAACGGAAACCGAATTATTTTTCGCTTCTACAAATCCTTCGTTAATAATCACTTCTTCCTCTTTTTCATTGATGCGGTAACTAATCACTCCTTTTTTCAGCGCGGAAATAATCGGCGCATGACGATCCAAAATTGTGAATGATCCACTCAGTCCGGGGAGCGTTACCGATTCGGCTTCACCGGAGTAGATTATTTTTTCGGGAGAAACAATTTCTAAATTCATTGTTTTTTATTATATATCAGGGGATTGCGGGTCAAGCCCGCAATGACAACTCATTCTTAATTCTTAATTTATAACTCTTTTACCCTCCTTTCAATTTTTCCGCTTTCGTCATAACGTCCTCAATCGTTCCCACGTTGAGGAAAGCCTGTTCGGGCAAGTGATCGACTTCGCCATCCATAATCATATTGAAGCCTTTGATGGTATCTTCAATGGAAACCATCACGCCCGGAACACCGGAAAAGGCTTCCGCCATGAAGAAAGGCTGCGAAAGAAAACGTTGCACACGACGCGCACGATTAACTACTAATTTATCTTCATCGGAAAGTTCTTCCATACCGAGAATAGCAATGATGTCCTGTAATTCTTTGTAACGCTGCAACAACTGTTTCACGCGTTGAGCCGTATTGTAATGTGCATCGCCGGTAACATTCGGGTCAAGAATGCGGGAAGTGGAACTCAATGGGTCAACCGCCGGATAAATTCCCAATTCCGAGATTTTGCGATCCAACACTGTGGTAGCATCCAAGAAAGTGAAAGTCGTTGCCGGAGCGGGGTCGGTCAAGTCGTCGGCAGGCACATATACTGCTTGAACTGAAGTGATCGAACCGTTCTTGGTCGATGTAATCCGTTCCTGCATCGTTCCCATTTCGGTAGCCAAAGTCGGTTGATAACCCACTGCCGAAGGCATACGTCCCAATAATGCGGATACCTCAGAGCCTGCCTGCGTGAAACGGAAAATGTTGTCCATAAAGAACAAAATATCGCGACCGGAATCGCCGCCTTTATCGCGGAACGCTTCGGCAATCGTCAAGCCTGACAAGGCAACCGAAGAACGTGCTCCGGGAGGTTCGTTCATCTGTCCGAAAACCAACGTTGCCTGCGATTTTGCCAATTCATCGTAATCAATCTTCGACAAATCCCATTCGCCGCGTTCCATGCTTTCTTTGAACTCCTTGCCGTAACGAATGACACCCGATTCAATCATTTCGCGGAGTAAGTCGTTTCCTTCGCGGGTACGCTCCCCTACTCCTGCAAATACGGAAAATCCGTTGTGTTTCTTGGCGATATTGTTAATCAATTCCATGATTAATACCGTTTTTCCTACGCCGGCGCCGCCGAAAAGACCGATTTTCCCACCTTTTAAGTAAGGCGCTAATAAATCGACTACTTTTATTCCGGTAAACAGAATTTCATTCGAGGTTGCTAAATCCTCAAATTTCGGAGGATCGCGGTGTATCGGTTCGGCTCCTTCTTTGCTCAAGGGCTTCATTCCGTCTATGGTATCGCCGATGACATTCAGCAACCGTCCTTTTACCTGATCGCCGACCGGCATGGAAATAGGAGCTCCCAAACTTTCCACTTTCATTCCGCGGCAGATGCCGTCGGTTGAATCCATCGCCACCGTGCGAACAGTATCTTCGCCGATATGTTGCTGGACTTCCACAATCAATGCTTTTCCGTCCGGACGGGTTATTTTGAGTGCATCATAAATTCCGGGTATTGAGTGGCCGGCTTTTTCATACGAAACATCTACAACAGGACCAATCACCTGCGAAATATATCCAATGCTTTCAGACATGGTTAAAGTATATATGAATTTGTGTATCTATTGGTTTCCTGTTAAAAATTTTCGAAGTTTTTTACATTATAATCGCCATCTTCTTTGGGATTTTCGCCCCATTCGTTTGTACCCGACTGGCTATCCGTACACATGAGGACCAATAACCAAATGCCACCTATTAGTGGAACTAAAGAAATAAAGTACCACCAACCACTTTTCCCAACATCATGTAATCGTCTGACCGTTACTGCTAAACTGGGAATGAAAATCGCCAACGCGTAAATAAGAAACGGAACCAACAATACAGAATACAACGAATTATTCCCTGAAGAAATTGCCGCAACCATAATAACATAAAACGGCAAGATAATTAAAATATTTATCAGACTAAACATCCAATACTCTTTTCTTCTCGCCCTACCATTGAAATCGGCATATTGCCGCATTACTTTTAAATACCAATTCATAAACATATAGATTTTATATTAATAATACCCTATCTCAAAATAAAAAACTACTTTCATCAAGAAGTTTGACAAAGGTAATACAAGAATTTCTTTTTACAAGTATTATTTATCATTTTTTCAAAAAAAATCACAAAAATTTTGTAAGGCATTGAAAAACAGTAGAGGCGTTGCACGCAACGCCTCTACTGTATCTGACCGTAAATTATTTTGGTCTCGGAACAACATAAGGTTTCTTAAATTCTATGTTAGGGATACGTGTAATATCCATTTCTTCAAACAATAAAGCCTCTGGATAAATAACAGTCATTTGAACATCGCCATAACTCGACATCAGCTCTTTGTCTGATGCTCCCAATATACGTTTAAAAGTTTTAAGACTCAAATCGGAAGCGGTAGCTCCACGTACCAATTCTTCACGACCATCTGCCATATAGATTCTGTATATGAGGTTAATACCTTGTTCGTACTGCTTCACGATATATGCAAATTCCAAGTCTTCTTCCACGGCGGCATCAAACAGTTTTTTACGTAACTCTTCGTTACTGAAAGTTTGACTACAGGTTATTAAAATGTTTCCCGGCATTACTCGTGAAATGTTGGCATTAAAATCATATCGGGTATGTCCGTTGGAATGATGTATTTTTTTAGTCGGTTTTCTACCATTAAGCATATTACGCAATACGCCGTTTTCTATCAGCATCAATTCTTTGTCAGGAATAATTCCTTCGAAATCAACAGGATAATAACCGTTAAGTCTTTGTCCGCCATAAAACTCTTGTCCGGTAATGGATTTTATGGTTATGTCTCGTGAAATTACTTTTTTATTCAACATCATTTCGAAATCATTCCCTTGATAATCACTATTATTATAGCTATTGGGTTGAATCAATTTTGGAGAAGCTGATAATTTATTATTAGACAGGAATACTTGCTCCAAAACACGTCCCACTGCAGTTCCTTCAAACAACACCGGTCCACAATAAGCATCGTCGATTACCTGCGCATCTTTTAACTTCAGGAGATTTTCCATCGTCGTTTTACATTGATTACTAAAAGACACGACATCGGGCATTTGCTCCAAAGTGGCATTTTCCAAAAAAATCGTATGAGAGAGTTCTTGCCCGTCATCAGCACGAGTGTTGGCGGTAAACGACAATTGATATAATGCGGAAGGCACTGCATAAAGGCTACCTTCCGTATTGTATGTATATGTCATTATATTCCTTACATTTAATACCACACTTGAATTTAGAATGTCCGGATATTGTTTTGCTATTTCCGAAGCTTTTCTCAAATAAGTTTCCCAATATGTTTTATTAAAATCTACGGGCAGGGGTTGCAGAATCATATTCAATGGTTTTACCTGCTCAAAATCGGGCAAATTTTCTTCGTCTTTGGTTTGTGTTTGTTGTTGTAGTACAGCCATTTTTGTTCTATACTGCTCGATAGCATTTTTGTAAACCGCATCCAAATCTCTCCAAATAGTAATAGGAATTCCAAAAGTATTATCATAGAGACTTGTGGTTGACGGATAGAAATTTCGTCCTGCAATGTTCAGGTTATTACGCATATAATCTCCAACCAAAAGCGTAGGAATACCCCGTCGAAAATGATTCTCATAGTAACTACTGATACTGCCCATGGAGGCAACAAGATTATAAGTATACATCTCAACTACCGAATAACTGATGAAAAACGGAGGTGTCATTCCTTCCATTTTAAGTTCTGCTTTATTTCTATCAACTTCCTTTTGAATAGCAGAAATAACAGGGTTCTCGCTTTGGGCAAAAATGCTGTTCGCCCCCGAGATTAGAGCAATAATTAGTAATATATTATTTTTTATTATTTTGTTCATAGTAAAAAATTTATTGTATTAAGTATTATATGGATTAAGGCCGATCCAATATTGGAGGCTGAGTTTGCGATTTTGATTTTTTTTGAGTTTCTACCATTCTAACATACAGCGATGGTGAAACGCTTGCGCAAGGTACACTACCTGACTCTGCGCCGCAAAAACCGTTAAAAATATCATAGTCAGTACCGCAAGCGGCAATTTGTGAAAATATTGCTAAGGGCGTACCCACAAGGTCCACGCCTCGTACAATTTCATCGGGGCTACCATCGGCATAGATGCGATATACCAATAATGGAGCTACGTTGAATGCGTTAGGCATGTATCGTCCGGTAGTAGTGAAGCCGCCGCTCACTTGATCCATCAAATAACCATAGGATTTACCTTCTGATTTTAGTTGCTCTATCATCAGTTCACGCAGTTCTTTATCCGATTTAGGATTCGTACTTTCAATAATGGTATTCGACTGTCGGGTAAAGGTATTTAGAAAGATCATACCGCGTCCGTGTCCGTTTGATTTTGGGAATCCTTCGATAGGGGAACGGTTCATAAGAAATGATACAAGTTTTCCGTTTTTAACGACTTCTACGCGCTTTCCCCGGATGCCTTCGTCGTCAATTGTGTATTGACCATTAAGGGCAAATCCATGCGCATTTTTCAAATATGGTTCAAAAATGACCGACATGTCTTCGGGCAACACCATTTCACCTACTTTTTTCTTAAATGTTTGAGCATCGGACTCATTTTTCAAACGGGCGCCTTCGATGCGATGGCCGAATATTTCATGGAAAAACACACTTGACGCTTGCCCTGACATCAGTACAGGACCTGAATAGGATTCTGCTACCGGCGCTATGCGTAGTTTTGAGATCACTTCGCTGAGCCATTTGACATCAGCAATAACTTGTTCATCAGAGGGTAAATCTTTGAGATCATAGGCAAAATAACTTTTATACAAAGGCAGATCCATTCCGTCGTCGGCTTTTGCAGACGCCGATATTCCCATACGATAGCAAAGTCGGTTTTCGAATATCTCTGCACCTTCTGTATCCGCAAAATATTTATGTAACACTTCTACCTCAAAATTAACCTGCGAATCAACGATGTCTTTGTTTTCTTTAAATACAGCGCTGTATTTTTTTACTTTATCTTCCCATGTTTTTTGGTCAAACTTTGCATCCGAAAATTTTAGCGGTTTCTCCACATAGCGCTCTGGAGTTTCGGTACTGAAATCGGGTGATTTATCTTCCGAATTAACTTTCACTGCAACATTGGCTTTCACTTTTTCAAAGCGTTTCGTTGCAGCAACATACATAGCATCTGTTTTTTGCCAAAGGGCTAATTTCCAAGCTTCGGGATTATCCTCTAATCCAAGCATACCGTAACCGGCGGAATTATAGTCGGCATATCCCAGTTCATTTCCCTCTTTTATTTCGTGAGTATTGTCTAATTCGGGACTGCCTACTCTGACCGCAGCATTAAATACTCGTTGAGAATTGGGTCTACTCTGTGTTAGATTGCCAAAACTTGCTGAAATGAAGTAATTATTCTGATCATACACCCTGTAGCTGATGTAGTAGGCAGGTATCGGTTGCTTTTTCAGTTCGATAAGATTACGCTCTGCCTCACTTTTCAAGGTTTGCAACAGCAAACCCTGCGCTGCTGCTTGCAGCGTACAGAAAAAGACTAAGACTAAAAAAATATTTTTTCTCATTTGTGTGTGTTTTTTATGGTTGTAAATTAATAATATTAAATCGACAATTTGCGAATTCCTTTCCTGTCAAACGCGGGGTTCCCAGCCTTTTTCGTATTCACGTTCCCAGTACTGTTGGGCTGCAGAATTATTGAGAATATGTCCGTTTTTCGGGTCAATTTCAAGCGTTTGTTTTGTCAACCAGGATATATTGCCCAACTGCACAAGCAGTGTGCTCCGGTGGCCAATTTCACATTCGGCAGTGGGTACTTTTCCGGTGCGAACACAATCCAAAAAGTTGGCGACGTGCATTTCGTCTAAATTAGCGCCAGCGCTGACCGTATTGGTTGTATCCTGACTGTCGGTTTGATCTTTGAAATCTTTCACAACTTTTCCTGCTTTATCATAAACCGTATAAGAATTTGCACCGGGGTAACGAATAGTTCCTTTGTCGCCATAGAAAATGACTCCACGGTCTGAACCATCTACTTTGAAGTTGTTGCAACTGCGGCTTTCCCAGAGAATCAGTTTTTTCTCCGGAAATTCAACAGAAATCGTTTGCGTATCGGGAGTTTCCCAATCGTCTTCGAAGCTGTAGCGTCCTCCGAGGGAAGATATGCGACTCGGAAACTCTACGCCTAATCCCCAGCGGGCAACATCCACTTCGTGAGTCCCATTGTTGAGCGCTTCACCCGTTCCCCAATGCCAGCGCCAATGCCAATTATAATGAATCAATCCGTCCTGATAAGGTTTACGCGGCGCCGGACCTTGCCACAAATCGTAGTCGAGCCACGAAGGCACTGCTGCATCTTTGAAGAACGAAGGCCCTCGATTATTCGTATACCAGGTTTTAGCCATATAAGCATTGCCGATGATACCGCTTCGAATATCGTTAATCATTTGTATGATTCCCGTTCCCGAACGCCGCTGAGCACCCATTTGAACAATCCGGTTGTATTTTCGGGCAGCTTGAATCACTAATTCTCCTTCATTGGGATTGTGACTGAGGGGTTTTTCAACATACACATGTTTTCCCATAGAACACGCAATAATGGTAGCCGGAGCATGCCAATGATCGGGAGCAGCAATAACCAAAGCATCAACTCCCTTATCTTCCATGGCTTTGCGAAAATCTTTTTCGGCTTTGGGTTTGCGGGTTTGGATTGCAGCAACTTCATTTACGGTTTTATTCATCGCACGTTCGTCCACATCACAGATATATCCGACTTCACAATCCGGCATTTTGGCAAAAAGCTTTGCCATATAGTTTCCTCTTCCATTAACACCCATAACCGCAATTACAATTCTTTTGTTGGGAGCGCCCTGCGTAAATACGGAAGGCATGGCAAGCCCTGACAGTCCGATACCTGCAACTGTCAAGCCTGAGTTTTTAATAAAATCGCGTCTGTTCATTAGGTCAGTGTTTTTTATTGTGTTAGATATAATAAATTTTCGCTACAAATATAAGAATAATATCCAAATAAAACCAAAATTCCAAATATATTTTGTACAAATGAAATATTATTCTTAACTTTCGGGCAAATATTCCATAGGAGGGAATACATTATTTTAAATTTTTACTTATGAATTTTAGTTTTACTGAAAAAAAAGCAATTTGGAAGTTGCTTATAGACATTATTGGATCAGACGGCAGAATTTCGACCGGTGAAGCAGACTATGGGGCGCGATTGGTGGCAATGTTGGGTTTTTCTGAACAGGACATGGACGAGGCTTTGGAACTGACTGTTAAACAAGCGATTTCCATTCTCAAGGATATGACCCCCGAAAAAAAACAGTCTGCACAAACCATGCTGTTGGAAATGGTGAAAGTGGACGGAGCCGTAGATGAAGACGAAATGAAAATCTTTTCAGCCATCTGCACTGCGGCAGAGTTGCCGTTGCCCGAATTCAAAAAGGTGAAGTAGAAGTCGTGGAAAATTAAATATGAAATGCAAATTATACTGAATAACCCTTACCGAGTGCTTGGTATAGTGGCTAACGCCGGTATTAAAGGGCAAAGAAGCCAAACAAGACTGCTGAAACGGTATATTGAGGCAGAACAGGAGCCGCCGCAAGATGATTACAGTTTCCCTGTTCTTGGGAAACTGACACGAACAGATGATTCTATTGCGGAAGCCGCTTCAAAACTCGATCTCGACAGAGACAAGATGTTAGCCGCACTGTTTTGGTTTTACAAAGGAAACGAGATTACCGACGAACCGGCGTTTGAGGCGTTGAAAGAACAGGACTTTTCTCAAGCCGTTGCAATATGGTCAAAGTTAATAAATCAAGCAAATCTAACAGAACGAAACGCATCGGCATTTCAAAATCTCTCGACATTGCTGTTAGCAACTCGAAATTTTTCAACGAATAAAAAATTGGGAAAAGCCATTCAATTCAAATTACAATTTATTGAAAGTAGTTTCTTTGATAAATATAAAAATTCAGTAACAGACAGCACCTACAAAATCAGTACGAATGATATCCAGTTAATTTTTCTCAACAAATTGGTTGACGAGTTCAAAAAACATGATAAAAAAAATATTCAAAGATAGTCATAGTACATACGGGCCGGATAGGATATGCGGAATAATACGCAAAGCCGGCGGCAGGGCATCTTATCGAAAAGTCAGCGCATATATGTGTGAAATGGGTTTAAAGTCTATTCATACCAAACATAAGACACGCAGTTTAACTAACAGCCGAAAAGCCCGGGGTGGCGGTTACGAAAACTATATCAAAGGCCGCCGGTTTACAAACCCTCGCGAGGTAGTATGCAGCGATATAACGTATTTGAAAAGCGCAGAGGGGTGGTTATATCTGTGTATAGTCAAGGACATAGTAAGCGGCGAGATTCTCGGCGAAGCCACGAGCGAAACGAT
>Ga0082212_10011559_pt1 | contig 11192 bp, 11 predicted proteins | sample TergutNt197P3_FD_71548 | JGI IMG/M metagenome (GOLD analysis project Ga0082212, IMG submission 71548) | Neocapritermes taracua P3 segment gut microbial communities from Petit-Saut dam, French Guiana - Nt197 P3 | ecosystem: Host-associated > Arthropoda: Insects > Digestive system > Gut ... | reverse complement strand
CAATAGACAATGGACAATTGATAATGAAGCGACGGATCACGCACCGTTGCTGCGTAAGAAATGGCATTTGTCGGACAAGGAATGTCTGATACTTTTTGCCGGGCGTTTGGATGCTGTCAAAGGACTTGTGTTTTTAATCAGAGCTTTCCGTGAGGTATTGGCAAAATTGCCGAATTGTCGACTGATCATTGCAGGATCCGGCAATTATGATGTGTATTTGAAGGAAGCCAAAGATATTTGTGCCAAAATTGTTTTTACCGGGCAATTGGAAAGAAAGGCTTTGTATGAATTGTACCGTATGGTGGATGTGGGCATAGTTCCTTCATTGTACGAGCCTTTTGGGTATGTGGCTGTTGAAATGATGATGCATGCATTGCCTGTCGTCTCCACAGCGACATCCGGCCTGAACGAAGTAGTGGATGATAACTGCGGACTAAAAATCCCTGTTATTGAACAGTCCGACAAGGTCGAAATAGATACCGGTTTATTGGCAGAAAAGATATTATACTTGCTCCAACATCCCGAAGAAGCCCGAAAAATGGGTGGAAATGGCAGAAAAAGATACGAAAAACTGTTCACTTCCGAAATATTCGGCCGTAATATGGTAAACTTTTATCAATCTTTATTCAAACAATGAACCCTCCGGTAATACAACGAGAAGGTAGAACAGAGCCATTGGATATTTCGGTTATTGTTCCGGTATTCAATGCAGAAAAATTTTTGACTGCCTGTGTCGAATCACTGCTGCAACAAAACGAAATCCGGCTTGAAATTATGCTGGTCAACGATGGTTCGTCCGACCGTTCCGGAGCGATTGCAGATCAATTTGCGCTGCAAGACAGCCGTGTTAAAGTAATACATCAGCAAAACGGGGGCGCCTCTGCCGCACGAAATACCGGATTGAAATCGGCCCGGGGCGAATACATTCTCTTTGTCGACAGCGACGATTGGGTAAGAAAAGATTCACTCCATGAATTATACCGTGCGGCCGTCGCATACCGGGCTGATGTAGTGATGGGCAATATTCGGTATTGTGGCATGGACGGAAAGATCGGGCAGTTATCCAAACGGATTTCCGAAGAATTTCTGCATATACCTTTTACGGGAAAAGACGGTTTTGTTCATTTGATCAAGACCTCTGCTTACTTGCCTATGCCATTTAAATATATGTACCGCAGGGATTATTTGAATATGATACAAATCATGTTTGAAACAGGCATTATGCATGAAGACGAGTTGTGGAGCCCTGTTGTCCTTTGCAAAGCCGAAAGGATGGTATTTGCAGACATTGATTATTACTGTTACCGTCAAAATGAGAGTTCGGTTATGCACACAACAAACCTGCGTCAGCGATTAAATTCCTTATTTCATGTTGCCGGCATGTTGATTGCCTTTGCCGATCAGTTCGAGTTTACAGGAAAAGACAGCGCGTTGAAAAGCTGGATGTATGCAAATATTTTCAGGCTTTATTCATGGGCATTTGCGGCGCTTCCCGGTATGAAAGATACATCTTATGTTGTTCCCGTTTATCATTTAGACCGTTTTTGGAGGGAATGTCAGGAAATAATGCCCGAACCAGCCGAAAGATGTCGAAAGTTTTTCCATATAGCAGAAGCTGGTTTGAAAAAATATACCGATTGGAGGATATCCGAATGGGTGGCGTCCATAGCGTCTCAAATGAATTCCGGAAAGAAATTGATGCTGATATACAATACGGCAGATAACAAGGATTTAACTGTAAAAATCGAAAACATTCCCGCCGACTGGCTTGTCACCACCGACAGAAGATATGTTCAACAGGCTGATGTAGTTGTATTTTATCTTCCTGAACTGTATCATGAACTTGACGACGAATTAGAAAAGCCTGAAAGACAGCTTTGGGTTGCCTGTTATCCTGAAGCAGTCCAAGATGAATCGTGGCTTAATGATCCTGAAATAAAAGCGCTATTTGATCTTTGGATAGGTTACAATGATGATAACGGGCAGGAAGAGCTTCCATATTTTCTCCTGAATTAAATTCAGGATTCAATTATTAATACTATCTTTGTGCAATTTTATAATTTTTTACAAATAAAATAAATATGATAAATTACAAAGACTTAGGCTTGGTTAACACAAGAAAAATGTTTGCCGAAGCAATGAAGGGCGGATATGCAATTCCCGCTTTTAACTTCAACAATATGGAACAGTTGCAGGCTATTATTCAGGCTGCAGTAGAAACAAAATCGCCTGTGATTCTGCAAGTATCGAGCGGAGCACGCAAGTATGCCAACCAAACCCTTCTTCGCTATATGGCCGAAGGCGCTGTGGAATATGCGAAGGAGTTGGGTTGCCCTAATCCGCAAATTGTGCTTCATCTCGATCATGGCGATACGTTCGAGCTTTGCAAGAATTGTATTGATATGGGCTTTTCGTCGGTAATGATTGATGGATCGCATCATTCGTATGAGGACAATGTGTCGCTGACTAAAAAAGTGGTCGAATATGCACACCAATTTGATGTGACGGTCGAGGGTGAGTTGGGCGTATTGGCAGGCGTGGAAGATGATGTGGTAGCCGAACATCACACTTATACCAAACCTGAAGAAGTGGTTGATTTTGTTACGAAGACAGGTTGCGATTCGTTGGCAATCTCGATTGGTACGTCGCATGGCGCAAATAAATTCAAACCCGAACAATGTACGCGCAATGCCGAAGGTATATTAGTCCCCCCACCTCTGCGTTTTGATGTGCTGGAAGGTTGCGAGAAAGAACTTCCGGGATTCCCGATCGTGTTGCATGGCGCTTCGTCAGTGCCACAGGAAGAAGTAGAAACCATCAATATGTACGGCGGCGCTTTGAAAGATGCAATCGGCATTCCCGAAGATATGCTTCGCAAAGCGGCCAAGTCGGCAGTATGTAAAATTAATATTGACTCCGACAGCCGTTTAGCTATGACATCCGCCATTCGAAAGACATTTGCGCAAAGCCCTGCAGAATTTGATCCGCGCAAATATCTCGGCCCTGCCCGCGAAAATGCGAAAAAACTGTACATACACAAAATTGTGAATGTGCTTGGCTCGGCTGATAAATTGTGATTTTTTACGGCATATTGATTTGAATGTACGCAAGTAAATGCAGGTTTATTTGCGTTATGTGAAAGCAGGCGAAAGTGCTGTGGTGAAAGAAATAACTATATAAATGAAAAATTTAATAGTAAAATAAACACAATAAAATGAAGAATATGAGCGAAAAGACATTGTTTCTTTATGATTTGCATTTGCGTACGCTTGCAAACATAAGTGCAAGTCTACAAGAGATGGATAAAAAAGCCGAAACAAGCGGCTTTGTAAGTTTCGGGATACTGCAAAGCTTATCTCCAACGGGAAATGAAACCAATGATGACCTGCAGAAATTTATCAATGATGTGAAAAACCACCCTTGCTATATGGGATTGAAGCCGATAGCGCCCGGATGGAGCAAGAATTTTTCAAAGGAGTTGATAGACCAGTTCGACTATATCCTGATGGCTCCACAATATATGCCTAACGGCAATAAATATGGCGACCTGATGGAAGTGAAGGACTTCAATTGCTATATTGATGATCCCGAAGACTTTATGAAGCGCAACATGGAATGGTATCTGAAAATACTGAATCACGAAGATGAACCGCTCGACATTCTCGGCTGGCCATTGTTTTTACCGCCAAGTATTCAGAGGGAGTATTATATGTTATGGACTCAGGAACGTATGGAACAGATTGTTGAAGCCGCCCGCAAGAATCACATCGCATTGGAAATTAACGATCTGGCTCATACGCCACATGCTGAGTTTATTCTGATGGCTAAGAAAGCCGGTGTGAAATTCACTTTCGGATCGGATACTGCCAACGATCAGCGCTCTTTCCGTTTAGATTACTGTAAGGAGATAGCAACGTTGTGTAATCTTACTGAAGACGATTTTTTCATTCCTGTACGTAAACCCAGAAAATAAGTCACATATAAAAATTCAGCTATAATGAAAAGAAAAGAGTTTATAAAAAGTACCGGTATAATATTGGCAAGCGGAATGACTGTGGGACTGAGCCATGTCGAAGAGGCAAAGGCCGCCGCGCAGCCATCAGCTATGCCAGCCGATGAACCCAAACCTTTCCCCATATACGACTTACATGTTCACCGTTCTCAAGTGCAAACAGCTCAGCAGATTATCGAAAAAGCGGAAAAGAATGGCATCTGGATGTGTGGCATTATACTAAATCCTGGAAGGACTGATGAAAGCCTGCTGAGATTCATTGATGAAGTAAAGGACTTACCTTGTTATATGGCACTGCAACCCATGCAGATGGGCTGGAGTTCCTATCTGTCAAAAGAATTGATTGAAAAGGTGGATTATATTATCATGGATCCGCAGACCGTCCCTAACAGTAACAAATATGGAGATACGGCAAATATATGGAGACATGACTGTTATATTCCTGATGCTGAGGAGTTCATGGAGATTAACATGAAGCATTATATGGCGGTTATCAATAATCCGGAACCTATGGACATTTTCGGGTGGCCGCTATTTCTTCCACCGGCCATCGCTCCCTTATATCTCCGGTTGTGGACCAAAGAACGTATGGAACAGATTATCGAAGCTGTACGGAACCGTGGCCTTGCTTTAGAGATAAACGATCTGGCCCGTACTCCTCATGCCGAATTCATTCTGATGGCCAAGAAAGCCGGCGTGAAGTTCACTTTCGGATCGGATACCCGCGACCATCGCACCTTCCGTCTGGATTACTGCAAGCAGATTGCCAGTCTGTGTGGATTGAATGAAAACGACTTCTACATACCAGTTCGCAAGAAAAGGTAAATTTAGCGTTTAAGAAGCAAAAAAGGTTGAATGCCATCACATAACAAACGGTATTTGCGAAATGGTGGGGCGACGACTCGTACGAAAACCGTTAGTGACAATCCAATCGTTAGTTTAGTTGAATCCGCCACTTCACAAAGCCTCCGGACGTTGTCTGTATGCTAAATTATTTATGAGAAAAGTATTAATAATCTGCGACCTGTTTCCTCCGGCCTTTGCTCCGCGCATGGGGTATTTATGCAAATACCTCCCCGAATATGGTTGGGAACCTGTCGTGATTACGGAATATATCCCTCAAAATATTTACAAAGAATTGGCGGATTCATGCCCAAACGTCACATCTATCAATTACTATCAATCGGATAACACATTTAGCCGTCATTTGAAATATGCTTTCGTGTTCTTTGCCGATTTCTTTTTCGGCTACAAGGATAGGGTCATGACAAAAATCGCTCAAAGACAAATCGAAAAGCATGATATATCACTTATTCTCTCAAGCGCTTACCGCACATTTCCGTTGCGAACAGCGCATAAGTTAAGTAAAAAAAATCATATCCCTTTGTTGGTGGACTTGCGCGACATTATCGAGCAATTCCCTTCGAATGAACATATCAGCAAAAAAATCACCCGTTCTAAAACGATTAATCGCATTATTGCCAACTTATTAACAAAAAAACTTTTTCGGCAGCGGAATAAGGTCTTACAAGATGCTGAGGTCGTAACCACCGTTTCCCCTTGGCATGTTGACGTATTAGAACAGTATGCAAAAAACGTATATCTGATTTACAATGGATTCGACCCCGAACTGTTTGTTCCCAAAGCAGTTCCTGCCAAAACCTTTAAAATAACCTATACAGGCCGTTTGATGAGTGCGGAATTAAGAGATCCGTCTTTACTGTTTGAGGCTGTTGCCAATTTGTATGCCGCAGGAAAAATAGCGCCTGAATCGTTTCGAATTCAATTTTATACGGATGATGAATCTGAAAAGACATTAAACGCAATTGCAGGAAAATACCATGTTGCCGATTTTATGGATTATTTCGGATATGTTTCCAATCATGCCATCCCCGGTATATTGAACGAAAGTTCCGTATTATTGCTGCTGACCAATAAGTCTGACGCCGGCAAGTCGCCCAAAGGCATTATGACCACCAAAGTCTTTGAATATTTAGCCGTCGAAAAGCCTGTTTTATGTGTCAGAAACGATGAGGGCTGTCTGGCTGAAACCATTCGGGAAACCCAATCGGGCATTGCCGCCAATACCGTTGAACAAGTCGAACGTTTTATGATGGACAAATATGCCGAATGGCAGCAAAATGGTTATACGCATCAACAAACAGACCGCCAAAAAGTCAGGCAATTTTCCCGCAAAGAACAAGCTAAACAATTTGTTCGTATCTTTGACTCTTTAATCGAAAAATAGAATTACCGGCTATGCTTTCTATCTGTATTCCCGTATATAATTTTTATGTCGCTGAACTTGTGCAATCCTTGCACGACGAGGCGGAAACCTTACATATACCCTACGAAATTTTGTTGTCTGATAACGCCTCAAAAGAAGAGTTTCGCGCTGCAAACAGTTTGTTGGCGTTGCTTCCCAACGTCCGTTACTTTCAGTCCGAAATAAATCTTGAAAGGGCGGGAAATCGCAACTTTTTATTCAAAACGGCACAATATCCATCTATCCTTTTTATGGACTGCGACTCGAAAGTATCCAAAAAAGATTATATCCGGGATTTTCTGCCCTACTGCATTCCGGGGAGCATCTGTTCGGGAGGAAGAATCTATGATGCGGCCAAACCGAAAGATTCTAAATTGGTATTACATTGGAAAGTAGGCCGCAGTCGGGAAAGTCATCCTGCCGAAGTGAGGTCAAGGAAACCCAACAACAGTTTTATGTCGTGCAATTTTTTGATTGACAAAAACCTGTTCGACGTCGTGCAATTTGATGAACGATTAACGGGATACTGCAACGAAGATACGCTCTTCGGCATCGAACTGAAGAAAAAAGGCATTACCGTCGCCCATATCAACAATCCACTCTATCACATAGGGTTGGAAAAAGCGGAAGTATATCTGTCGAAAATCGAAGAAGGCCTTCGCAATTACCATAAGATTAATTTGCTATACAATAACGACCCTCAGTTTATCGAATCAAGTAAAATATTACGTGTTGAAAAAAAAATCAAGAAATTACGCCTTGCGAAATACTTCAAACGCCTTTTTCTCGTTACAAGAAAGAGGATGTACAAACATCTGACAGGTAAAAATCCGTGCCTGAAGGTTTATGATTTGTATAAATTGGGGTATTTGTGTTTTTGTAAAGACTAAAAGATAAGAGGCTAAAAGACAGAAAGACAAAAGATTAAAAGAATGAAAGATAGAAAAAAAAGTCTTATAGTCTAATATCTTAAAATCTCATAGTCTAAAAAGAATATGCATAATTTTAAGAGATTAAATATTTGGATTAAATCAATGGTTTTGGTAAAAGAAATTTATTTGATTACAAATAAATTTCCAAAAACGGAACAATATGGTTTGGCTTCTCAAATGCAACGTGCTGCTGTTTCTATTCCTGTAAATATTGCAGAAGGCTCTGCCAAAAGCAGCAACAAAGATTTTTTCCGTTTTTTAGAAATTTCTTTAGGTTCAATTTGTGAATTGGAAACAATGACAATTATCGCTAAAGAATTGAATTATATTAACAGTGATTCTTTTAATTCATTAGACAAACAAATTCAGGAAACAGCCCTGATGATTAAAAGTTTCAAATCACAATTAAAAATCTAATGTCTTTTAATCTTATGTCTCACAGTCTTATAGTCTTAAAAAAATGAAAGCAGTAATTTTGGCAGGAGGATTCGGCAGTCGGTTAAGTGAAACCACTAACCTGATTCCAAAACCGATGATTGAAATAGGAGGCAAGCCTGTTTTATGGCATATCATGAAGATTTACAGTTATTTTGGTTTTAACGAATTTGTCGTATGCTGTGGATACAAACAATATGTCATCAAAGAATATTTTGCCAATTATTTCAATCATAATTGCGATATGACGGTTGACCTTTCCGATAACAGCGTTAGCATTTTGGACAACCGCTCCGAAAAGTGGAAAGTAACCATGATTGACACGGGTTTGCACACCTTAACAGGCGGACGGATAAAACGTATAAGACAATATCTTGGCGATGAGCCGTTTTTATTGACTTATGGCGATGGAGTGGCCGATGTTGATATCACGCAGACCATAGACGCCCATCAAAAGTCTGGAAAACACCTGACCATGACCGCCTACCAACCCGGCGGCAAGTTAGGCGTATTGAATATCTCGGAAACAGGAACGGTACAGTCTTTTGAAGAAAAACCGACAGAAACAGGCACATGGGTTAATGCAGGATTTTTTGTGTGCGAGCCTGAGATTTTCAATTATATAGAGGGCGACAACGAAATGTTTGAAAAAGAACCCATGCAACGCATCATTCGCGAAAAACAACTACATGCGTTCAAACACCCCGGATTCTGGAAGCCAATGGATACATTGAGAGACAAGACCGAACTCAATGAAATGTGGGATACAGGGAAAGCTACTTGGAAAATTTGGTAAAACAAGAATCTCCCCCTTCGGAGAGGGTAGGGGGAGGTAACAAAGGAATTTGCGTATGGTCTTTAATAATATTTATAAAGGAAAAAGCGTATTAATCACGGGAAATACAGGCTTCAAAGGTTCCTGGTTATCCGTGTGGCTAGAGATGTTGGGGGCGGAAGTCTATGGATATGCTTCGAATATACCCACCAATCCTGCGATGTTTGAGATACTGGGTTTGGAAAAGAAAGTACGGCATCATTGGGGAGATATTCGGGATAATAGGGAATTGAATCAGTATATTCAATCTGTCAGACCTGATTTTATCTTTCATCTGGCAGCACAGGCGATTGTTTCCCACGCTTTCAAAGAGCCTTTCGAGACTGTCACAACGAATGTGATCGGAACGGCTTCTGTGTTGGAAGTGATGCGGAATGTTACGTGGGACTGTACCTGTGTTTTGATTACCAGTGACAAAGTGTATGACAATATGGAATGGACCTGGGGGTACAGGGAAAATGACAAACTGGGGGGAAAGGATATTTATTCAGGCTCCAAAGGCGCTGCTGAATTAATCATTAAAAGTTACCAACATTCGTTTATTCATCAATTGCCGCATCTGAAATTGGGAATTGCCCGAGCAGGCAATGTGATTGGCGGAGGTGACTGGGCACAAGATAGAATCGTCGCAGATTGTGTCAGAGCGCTTGCAAGCGGCGATGTTGTTGAGATTCGTTGCCCGAAGGCTACACGGCCGTGGCAACATGTTTTGGATCCGTTAAGCGGTTATTTAACTTTGGGGCAATACCTCCATGAAGGATTAGTTGAAACCGGGGAAGCGTTTAACTTCGGCCCTTATGCCGAACAGCCGAAATCTGTGCTGGACATAACGTGTGATCTGATAAAAGCTTGGGGATTAGATGTCGACAAATATGTAAGTGTCGTTGATGAGATGCCTTTTAGTGAAGCTACTTTGTTGAAATTGAATTGTGATAAGGCGCAGACATACCTTCATTGGCATGCCACGTTAGACTACAACCGATGTATTCAAATGATAACGAATTGGTATCGTGCATATTACGGAAGCAAAACTGGGGATATGCATCAATTCACTGCGGATCAGATAAATGCATATATTTCGGAAGTGACAAATCACAATCAAAATCGGGCAAACTAATGGAAGGCGTTACTTTATATCCGTTAAAACGATTTGCAGTACCCAAAGGGGATGTTTTTCATGCGTTAAAAGCGACAGATGAGGGATATGCAGGATTCGGCGAAGTCTATTTATCCCGTATCAAAGCAGAGGAAGTGAAAGGATGGAAACGGCATAATCGAATGGTATTGAATATTGTAGTAGTGTTTGGCGTTATCAGATTCGTAGTGTATGATGACCGCAAAAACAGCAAAACACATGGACAATTCAGGGAATTTGTTTTGTCTCCTGCAACTAATTATCAACGGTTGACGGTGGCGCCCGGCCTGTGGGTGGCTTTTCAGGGAATAGAAAAAGACGTTTCAATCCTGATGAATATTATACCTGAGCCCCACGATTCCACCGAAACCGACAATAAAGAATTGACCAAAATACCCTATAATTTTGAATGGAAAGATTGTTAATTACAGGCGCAACCGGTTTTATCGGACAAAATCTTTTGCCGGAAATTGTCCGACAATTTCCCGAAATCAGGATATTGACCATCAACAGGCAGGCAGCTAAAGCAATGGCTATGTTTCCGTTCGAACAATGTGAACATATAGAAGGATTGCCAACCAAAACAATCCGGGAATTTAATCCCGAAATAGCATTTCACTTAGCTACATTGACTACGGCCGAAAATAGTTTTAATATAATCAATCCGATGATTGAAACAAATATCACGTTTGGAACGGAGCTTATAAGTATGCTCGGCGACTGTCCGGATTTTCAATTGTTCGTCAATGTCGGCTCTTTTTCCGAATACGCTTCAGGCGTCGGACAAATTAATGACGCCTATTTATATGCTGCCACAAAATCGGCGTTTCGCGTATTGGTTGCGTATTATTCACAATTAAGAGGTTTTAAATATATTACAGCGACGCCTTATTCGGTTTACGGAGGTCGGCCAACCATTAAACGGTTAATGGATTACCTGATAGAATCACTTGATGCTGAAAATCCCGTTCCGATGACCGCCGGGAAACAGATACTTGATTTTATCCATGTCAATGATATTGTTTCTTTTTTTACCTCTCTATTAAGTCAGCCTGCGCTTTATGATTCAATCAATAATAGGGAAGACTTTCATTTAGGAACAGGCACAGGCACGTCAGTCAGAGAGTTGGCGTCTATGGTAGAAGAACTTTCGGAAAAGAAATGCAATATCTTGTGGGGTGGAAGACCTTACAGGGAACAGGATATCATGTATGCAGTCGCTCCAACATCCAAAAATCGAGATGTTATAGACTGGAAAGCAAGTATAACCGTAGAACAAGGTCTATCATTATTACTTCATAATTCACAAAAACCCTCAATTTCCAATTAAATTTGTATCTTTGTCCCGATTTTGGTGTAACCGTTGCGCGTTCGCGTGCGGTTAGTAAAAGGGAATCCGGTGTGAAGCCGGAACTGTGCCCGCAGCTGTAAGTTACTGAATCCTCGGCATTACACATTGCCACTGACTGTTAAAAGTTGGGAAGGCCGCCGGCGAAAAGGAGAACAAGTCAGAAAACCTGCCAAATCTTTTGGATTACAACGTTTCGGGGAAAAAATGTTGAAAATATTTTTTTATG
>Ga0082212_10011558_pt1 | contig 11193 bp, 12 predicted proteins | sample TergutNt197P3_FD_71548 | JGI IMG/M metagenome (GOLD analysis project Ga0082212, IMG submission 71548) | Neocapritermes taracua P3 segment gut microbial communities from Petit-Saut dam, French Guiana - Nt197 P3 | ecosystem: Host-associated > Arthropoda: Insects > Digestive system > Gut ... | reverse complement strand
TTTTTGAAGGAGGAATTCAAACCTTTCAAATTAAAAGATCTGACATAAGTGCTAAAGCAGAAGAACGCAAGATAGCAGCACTTGAGGAAAAGATAAAACAGAAAGATGAGGTTATAGCAGACCTTGCCGGAGAGCTTTTGGGATTAAAAAAAAAGCACTTTGGGCCTCGGTAGGAAAAGAGAAAGTGAGTCTTGAAATGAGACAAACCATTGAAAATGAAATAATGTGCTATAAGACTAAAACGGGGCTTCCTGTAAAAGTACTTTTAAAGAGTGCATGTATTTCGGAACGAACATGGCGGGAATGGGGTAAAAGGCGTGGTATTGAAACAGGTCATAACAACAATATCCCCAAGGTCTATTACCTTACCCCAGATGAGGTAAACTCTATAATTACATATTGTACTTTAAATCCGCTAAAGGGTTATAGAGTACAATGTTGGGAAATGGTAGACAAAAATATAGCTTTTGTATCCTGTAGTAGCGTGTATAACGTCATAAAACGCTTTGATTTAGGTAAGAAATGGGCTGAAGCGACAGAGATGAAGAAGCAAGGCTTCGATCAGCCAAAGGCAGTTCATGAACAATGGCATATTGATTTTTCGTATATCAAAATAGGAGGTGCATTTTATTATTTTTTGGGTATTCTTGAGGGATACAGCCGGAAAATGCTTAACTTTAGGTTATGCTTGAACATGGAGGGCATTAATGCAGAAATATTGGTTGCAGAAACTAAAGAATTGTATCCGGATGCTGAGCGAGTGAGGATTATAAGTGATAATGGAGGTCAATTCATATCAAAGGATTTCAAGGAACTGCTTGCGATTTTGAATATTGGACATACTCTAACATCGGCAAATCACCCTCAAAGCAATGGGAAAATAGAACGATTTAATCGTACTTTAAAAACAGAACATGTAAGAAGGTCTGCGTATATTGACTATCAAGATGCCAATAGCAGAATGGAAAAATGGATTGCATATTACAATAGCGAACGGCTTCATGGTGCAATCAAGTATTTAACGCCGGATGATGTTTTTTATGGCGGAATGGAAAAACGACTTGCAGAACGCAGAGAGAAATTGCATACTGCATTTATTAAAAGACAGGAATATTGGCGGAGAAAAGATATCGCCGATACACCTTATAAGCTTGCCTGAAAAACGGCAAGTTCAGCATAAGCATTACACTATGAATATATCATTGCGTTTGAGTTAAGCTGGGTTAGAAAGCCGATATTTACCTATAACACCGAAAATATCGTCTAATAATATAACACGGTCTACCATTTGTTGCAGTTCATTAGAAATACTGTCGGAAAACCCCCACAGTTCGGTCTCCCATTTTTCTTCGTAAGCATTGCGTATCAAGGGAATGAAATCTCTGTCACCGGAGAGCAGCTTTAATATGGACGGTCGCGGATGTTTGTAAATAACTTTCAGACCGCTTGCCAATAACTCGGTATCTACCACTTTCTCGCCTGAAGGACTACGCTCATACGTTTTGACTTCAAATCCGGCATTTGTTGCAGCGCTCCAGAGAGAATCATTTGGCGGCGGCGTCGAACCAACCAAAATAGCTTCGATAATTTTGTGACCGTTGGCAACCTCAGTCAATAAAGCGCCGAAATCAACTCGCCAACTATAGTCCTGCCCCATGGATAGATTTTGTTTTCTGGCGGAAAATTTTTGTCCTTCTATAAAGACATTGGAATTATCAACGAGTATTAAGCATTCATCCATTGTTCTTTGTTGGTTTGTCTCCATAGTATCCTATTTGTAGTTTCTTGAAAAGTACTATAAATTTTAATAAATTATAGTACTTTTTATATATTTTACTGTTTTTTATCAATCCTTTAATTTTTTTACTATCTAACTTTTTTCATTTCGCATCGCCGTCAATCTTAACAAGCAATTCACGATTTTTCAGAACGTTCTTTTCGCCTAAAAGCAAATTGCCGAAAAAGCAATCCAAATATTCCATAGTGGAATAGATATTGTTTTTGTAGTCATTATAATTTGCCCGAACAAGAGCGTTTCTAAAATACCGCGAGTTTTCGGCAAACAAATCGTTCGTTACCATAAAGCCTACCGAATTCAGATATTTTATAATAAAGACCGCCGTCGTTCTTGTGTTACCCTCGCCGAAAACGTGGATTTGCCACAAGTCCGAAGCAAATTTGGCCATACGCTCCGCGATTTGTTTCGGACTTTTGTTTTGATATTTGTAATTTTTTTCTTGTTCAAAATCGTAATCTAACGTAGCCCGTATGCTGTCCGCGCTTGCATAATACACCGTTTCGCCGTTAAGCGCCCACTCCGACTTTGAAATGTTATAATCCCTGATTTCCCCGGCGAACTTATATATACCCGTAAAAAGACGTTTGTGGATAGTTATATATTCCGCGGGGCTAAACGTGAAAGTTTTCTCCGATAAAATCTCCGCAATCCGTGCGGAAACTTTGTCGGCTTCCTCCGTGCGATCGCCTTCCGCCTTAACGGGTTTTGTCTTGTAATAGCTGTTTAAGCGTTCCTTAACCTCATATATTGTAATTTCACCCTCAATATTCTGCTTTGCGATTTCAATAAGATATTTGGACGGCGTTAAACCGTCCACTTGCTGAAGCCCAACTGCCGTTTGCCAAATCCCGCTTTTTTCTTTTTTTTCGGGTTCGCCGAGGCGTTTGTATTCGTCAAAATCGCTCACTTATGCTATTTTTCGGTCATAACAAAGACGCCGTCCCAGTCATCGGGGGGCGGATTCTTGCCGTATTCTTTTACCCTTCCGAGGTACAAATTAGAAGGCCCGTCTTCGGGATCAATCTTTAACGCGGAAATAAAAGCGGCTTCCGCGATATCCCATTTGCGCTGCTTATAAGCGGCAAGTCCTTGATTATAATATTTCAGCAGCTCTTTTTTTTCATCAGATAACATGGATGCCTCCGGTATTAAAAATCACGGTCAGTAATAAACGCCGCAATTTCTTCAAGAATGTCCCTGTTTTTTGAAGGGGGAAATTTTTTCAAAATAGCGATAGAATCGCTCACAAGTTTTTCGGCGGCTTTTTTGGAGTATTCGACCCCGCCCGATTCGATAATCCGCTTCTTGATTTTCTCCCAGTTTTCCATATCGGGACGCTGCATAATCAAAATTATCTCGTCTTTCCGCTCCTCCGGCAAGGTACTCAGAAAATATATAAACGGAAGAGTAATCTTGCCGTCCATAAAATCATTCGCGCTGTCTTTTCCGGTATTGTCGCTGCTTTCGGCAATATCAAGGGTGTCGTCTATTATCTGAAAAGCCAACCCTAACTTGATGCCGAGGTTTTTTATATCCTCACGCTCGCTTCCGGCAAGTCCGCCCATGACCGCGCCTATCTCGGCGCAGGTTCCCATAAAGCTGGCAGTCTTAAGCTTAATTATATTATAATAGTGTTCCTCATTTATCGCGGAAATATTCGAATACTGCAACTGATAAAGTTCGCCCTTTACCATGTCGGAAGTTCCGGATACCATAACCGGAAAAATCTCCGGCGTACCGTATTCAATGGCCGAGTTAAGCCCAACCGTGTACATATAATCGCCCGAAAGAACCGCCGCTTTTTCGCCGAATTTCTTAGAAACCGATATATCGCCTCGCCTGAAAATAGCCTGATCTATAATATCGTCATGAACCAAAGTGGCAGCGTGGACAATCTCTGCCGCGGCCGCAAGCTCTATAATACCGTCAGGATTTTTGCCGTAAATGCCCGATGTTAAAATTACTAACGACGCCCTTATTTTTTTTCCGCCCTTTGAAAAAAGGTGCAGCGCCGCGTCATCAAGCAAGGGAATCCCTGTGTGAAGCTGTTTTGCTATACTATCATCAACACGACGCAGGCTTTCTTCAAGCGGGTATATTATTTCATTAAGCGATTTTCTCATTTATCAATCGAACGTGTTCAAACATTCACGTCTTGAATCGAATATTTCGAAAACCTTGTCAAGCATGGTGGTTTGAAATAATCTAAGCAGGCTTTCATTTGCGATAATCAGTTTGATGTCGCCTTCCTTGTCTTTAATCTTTCTCTTCTTGGCGACCAACGCTCCCAGGGCGGAACTGCATACATGCTTGACATTGATCATATCTATGCATATATTAGTGCAGCCCTCGTCAAGACAGCCTTGGATACAAGACTCTAATTCCTCAGATACGCTTTGATCGATTCTTCCGTCGAGCGTTATTATTTCGACATTATCAACAGTATTGTTCTTTTCCCTTTTAACCATATACCAACCTTTTGTTTAGTGTAAAATATCCCCCGCTATTTTTCAAGTATTTTTTATACCGACTCTGGCCGCCGCGAGAGAAAAAACCGGAGCAAAACCGGCATCTTTAAGAGTCCTGGAGCATTCATTAAGAGTCGCGCCTGTCGTAAACACATCATCAACGATAAGTACGGCGCAGGGAGAGGAGGCCCGGGATTTCAATTCATACCTGTCGAGAACATTAAAAAAACGATCCGAAAAACCGAGAGTCTTCTGCTTATGCCCGCTTTGTTTTTCTTTAAGGATATCTTTGTACGGGCGTCCGGCCATGCGCGCGAGTTCTTTAGCTATCAGTTCGGACTGATTGAAGCCGCGCTTGAGTTTCTTTCGCCGCGAGGAGGGAACCGCGGTCACGCAATCCGTTTTTTCGAGAAGATCTTCGGCTCTTTCAAAGCATATATCCGCCAAAAGCGAGGCGCAGCGTTTTTTAGAACCGAATTTGTAATCGGCAATCAATGATTTTATTACGCCGTCATATTCGGCGATAGAAATATTTTTGTCGAAATAAATATGCCGCTTAGAGCATATCCCGCATTCCCCCGTATTCGGATCGATGATTCCCGAACAAACCGGACACGCGTCTTTTACATATTCTATTTTTGAGAAACATTCTTTGCAAAGATGCCGTTCTTCCCTTGCGACCGGCCTGCCGCACGAGGCGCACCAGCCTGGGGAGACAATATCAAGCAAAGCGTTTAAAATATTCATACTCCGTACCTTGTCGGATCAATAACGCCGGCTTCGGCAAATCCCTTTTTTCTGATCAAACAACTGTCGCACCCCCCGCACGCGAGACCGGCCTCGTCCGGGTCATAACAACTGTGAGTCAGTGAATAATCAAAATCTTTCGCGACGCCAAAGCGTATTATCTCTGCCTTGGTCATCGATATAATGGGAGTCTCAATCTTTACAGGCCTGCCCTCGATCCCGCACTTGGTGCCTTTCTCAGCCATAGCCGCAAAGGAATCAAAAAATTCGGGACGGCAATCGGGGTAGCCGCTGTAATCGGCAATGTTCGCGCCTATAAATACGGTTCCGGCCCCGATTGATTCGGCATAGGCGATCGCGTAAGACAGAAAAATAATATTCCTTGCCGGAACATATGTGCTGGGGATGGCCTCAGCTTTCGGCAGCCGATTTTTGGGCACCTCTTCCGGCGAGTTTTTCAAAAGCGACGTAGAGAATATCTCCGCCGGTATATGTATTATTATATGGTCGGAAACGCCAAGAAACGCCGCTATGTTTTGGGCCGACTTTATTTCTATATCATGGCGCTGGCCATAATCGAACGTCATAGCCGAGAGGAGAAATCCTTCCTCTTTTGCCCAAAGCGCGGTCGTCGCCGAATCAAGGCCGCCGCTCAAAAGAACGACGGCTTTTCTATTTTGCGTACACATGCCTTTTTGAGCGGATGTTTAAAAGTATTCCGATACTTATCATGGACATAAGCAAATTTGAACCGCCGTAAGATACAAAACAAAGGGGCAGCCCTGTTACAGGCATAATCCCAGTATTCATGCCAACGTTTATCATAATATGCATGAACATGGTTGCCGTTATGCCGCTTGCCAAAAGGGCGCCGAATTTATCTTTGGCTTCAAGGGCTGTCTGTACGCCCCTGAACAACACAAAACCCAAAAGAAGCAGAACTATTACCGCGCCCAGAAATCCCCATTCTTCAGCCGCTACGGAGAATATAAAGTCAGATGTCTTTTCGGGCAAAAAACCCAACTGGGACTGGCTGCCCTGCAGAAAACCTTTGCCTGTAAAACCGCCCGAACCGATGGCAATTTTTGACTGTATGATATGGTATCCCGAAGCCTGCGGATCAAGCTCCGGATTAAGGAAAACAAGTATTCTCTTTTTTTGATACGGCTTAAAAAAATTCTGAATGACAATAGAACCAAGCAAACCGAAAGAAAGCACTCCGAACGAAACATATATTCTTCTAAAAATTTTTTTTATGTTGTATATATACCGCAGCCCGAAAGTCACAGCGGCTATCAGCAAAAATATCAGCGATACAATAACAAGAATCTTCGTATTCTTGAAAAAATCAAACAGAATGTTAGAACTCTCGTCGCCGACCCATTCGCTGTACGTTACAGCCATAGGGACAACAAGGGCAATAGCGGAAGTAAGAATTATTGACACAAGATGGGTAATATCAGCCCCGCCCACGAAAAGCATAGTAAATAAAATAGGTATAAAAAGAACAGCCGTGCCGAAATCGGGCTGCTTGAAAATAATAATAATAGGAATTATAAATATAATAGAAGCCAGTACAATCTCCCTGAAATGTTTTATGTCCCTTTCCCTTGCCTCAAGGATTCTGGCCAAGAAAATTACTACCCCGAGTTTCATAAATTCGGCAGGCTGGATAGAAAAAGTTCCAAAATAAAGCCATGCCTTTATATTCCTTATTGAACCGCCCAAAAACGTGGCGCAGAGCAGAAGAATAAGCGCTATATATATATAGTGCGAATAGTCGCCAAGCTGATGGTAATTTATAAAGGCAAAAACCATCATAAATATAAAACCGATTACAAACCAAATTATCTGTTTTTTGTACAAACCGTTATTGGTTTTTTCAATAGGGTCAAACCCTCCGCTGTATATAAGAAGGCAGCCTATGAGAGCTATCAAAGTAACAGCAGCGATAAGAAGGTAATCTATTTTGTAAAGGTTTTCATAGCCTTTCATTGGAAATATCCCAAATCATAGAGTTTAGCAAAAACGCGTTCGGCAACCGGCACCGCGCGAACAGCTCCCGCGAATCCATATTCAACAAATACCACGATCACTACCGCTTTTTCAGGTTCCGCGTTATAAGGGCCGTAACCTACAAACCAGGCGTGCTGGGTATAATTTTCTTTTCTGACAGATCTGGTTTGAGCCGTTCCGGTTTTTCCGGCTACGGGGAATTTGAGCGAGTTCAGTCTTGCCGAAGTTCCCGATGCAGCTCCAAGGCGCATTCCGGTTTTCACTATTTCAAGCGAGGTAGGAGAGAGCGGTATCTGCGTTATTTTTTCCCGCTCCACGCTCCGCGTTACTGATGAATTGTCGGCGCTCCTGACCTCTTTTATAACATGCGGGCGATAGGCTATACCATTATTGACTAACGCCGCCACAAAATTAGCCATGCCCATGGGAGTCAACGCGAGGAATCCCTGCCCTATGGACATATTTATAGTATCTCCGTCATACCAAGGCTCGCCGAATGTCCTTTGCTTCCATTGCCTTGACGGTAAAAAACCCGGCACCTCTCCTGGCAGGTCTAAACCTGTTTTTTCATTAAGCCCGAAATAACCCGCATAGCGTATAATGCTGGTCGGCCCCGTCCTGTAACCCAAATTGTAAAAATAAACGCTGCAAGAAAGAGCAATAGCGTTATAGAGATTCAACGTTCCGTGGGAATGGCCTTCGTAGCAGTAAAAATCCCTGTCCTTATAACCTTTCAGCGTATATTTCCCGGGACAAAAATATGAAGTCTCGCCTATTGCCTTCTCTGTCTCAAGAGCGGTTATGGAAGTCACAAGTTTAAACGTCGATGCCGGCGGATATCTTGACTGAATGTTTCTGTTTATAAACGGATGGTTCTTATTTGAGTCAAGTTCCTTAACTACATCGGCATTGTTTTTGGAAATAAGCATATTAGGATCAAAATCAGGCTTACTTACCATAGCAAGCATCTCGCCTGTGGAGGCTTTAAGCACCACGACCCCTCCTATGTTGCCCTCCATCGCGTCGTATGCCGCCTTCTGCACGCCGTAATCAATGGTAAGAACCAAATTGTTTCCGGCAGACGGGAGTTTCCCGACTTCCTCCCCCTCAACCCTGTTTCGGACATCAACGACGCGCCTTATATAACCGTCTTTGCCTCTCAGTGTGGAATCATATTGGCTTTCAATTCCGGCCTTACCTATTTTATGATAATTTTTGTAGCCAAGATCTTTGAGTTTCGCGTACTCCGCGGGGCTTATGCTGCCCGTATACCCGGCAAGGTGAGCAAACATCTGTCCGTGGTTATACACCCTTACCGGCGCGTCTTCCCAATCGATATTTTTGAAGAGATTGCTGTGCGAGGCTATTTTTACGACAATGTCAAATTTAACATCTTCGGCAAGAATAATCCTTTCCCATTGGTTTTTACCCGATATTTCATTTGTTAAAGAGTTTTCGCTGACATTCAAGAGAACGGCAAGGTTGCGCAAAACCTGCCCTCTCTCTTCTTTCGAGGCGAACTTGGACAATATTGTCGTAAGGTTAAAAGCCGACCTGTTAGAAGCTATGGTAACATTAATATCGTTCTGCTTAAAATTACGGTCATATATCTCGCCGCGCGAGGCAAGTATGGGGATATTGTTCTCCATATTGAGCCTTGCCCTGTCGGCATACTCTTTGCCTTGTATAATCTGAAGATTGAACAATTGTATAAAGATGAGAAGAAAACCAAAACCAATAAGACCTCCGTATATAAACATACGCAGGCGGAAAACCTCCATCATTTTGGCCTTTATAGGGGAAGTGTACATTTACAAATGCCCCTCCGATTCAAGCTTTTTCGCAAAGAGCTTGTCAAGCAGTATAAAAATTATAGGCGAAACAAAGGAATTGTAAACAGCCTCAGGAATTATAATGGTTACAACCTGCGATGCCGAAGCCTCGCTGAAAGCATAGCAAAGCATCAGGGTTATTACGCCTTTGATCAAAGAAGCAATGAACATAATCAACATTATGGTAAGCAGATTGTTTTTAAATACATCCCTTCCAAGCATACCCGCAACAAAACCTATTACCATTTTGGGGAAAGCAAGAAGGCCGAGCGGCGAACGCGAGACGCAATCGTTGAGAAGCCCTCCTATAAAGCCGCAGGTTTCGCCGTAAAACGAACCGAAGTTATACGAGAGATACACTATCACTATAAAAAGAATATCCGGTTTTACGCCTAACGTACGAATTACGTCAAAAGACGAATGTCCCTGAATAACAAGAGACAGAAGAATGAGAATGGCGCTGGCTGCATATACAAATATCACTATTGGGCCTCAATAAGTTTCAAAAAATCTTCATCAAGCTCTTTTTTTATAATAAATACATCTTCAAGTATCGCGTAATCAATGAAAGGTTTTACATACAAGCGCTGGTAAGCGCTCGATTCAAGAATGTCGTTACCCATGACGCTGCCCACTAAGAGACCTTCCGGAAAAACTCCTCCCTGCCCTGATGTGCATATAATATCGCCGAAATTAGCGGCAACAGTTTTAGGGACATAATCCACAATACAGGTGTCCGAACTTCCGACTTTACCGTATAAGAGTCCGGGATGACTGCTGCTCTGGAGTTTTACGCCGAGTTTAATGGAATGGGATATAAGCGGCTCTATACGGGACAAGCCGCCCCTTACCTCGGATAATTTACCGACTACCGCCTTTTGCCCGTCTTTAAACGCGATAACAGGCATATTAACCTTTAAGCCGTCCGAACTGCCCTTGTTTATAGCAATAGTCCTGAACCAATTGTCCGGATCTTTGGATATGACCGAAGCTGCTACCGAATCATAGGTAACCAATCCTTTCATTCCAAGAAGAGCGCGCAATCGGGTATTTTCCTGCCTTATTTCGGAAAACTCTTCCGAAGATGATTCGTATTGCTGGAGTTTTTCCCGCGTTTTTTCGAGCTCGGCGCGAACCTCTGAAAGCTCGGTAAAGCCGGCCCATATCTTTTTTACTCCTCCCTGAATCCCGTTATAGGCTTTCTGGAAAGGCGCAAGAAAAGCGCTGCCTATACCTTCAATTGTAAAACTAAATCCGCTGTTTTGTACGGACAATGATATGATACAAAAGAGAGAAAAGGCAAAAAAAGCAACAATGGCTCTGCTTCGTATTAAAAAATCCACGGATATATCATTTTAGATTATAGCGATAGAGGTCTTTCATTGTCTCGAGAAACATTCCGGCGCCGAGTACAACGCATGAAAGAGGCCTTTCGGCAAGAATTACCGGCACGCCGGTTTCCTTGCTTATGTACTTATCAAAACCTTTGAGCAGGGAACCGCCGCCGGTCATAACAATTCCATGTTCCACTATATCGGCCGCCAATTCGGGAGGCGTCTTGGCTAAAGCCTGTTTTATGCCGTCGAGTATTTGGTCAACCGGTTCTTTAAGCGCTTTCCGTATCTCGCCCGAATCAATTTCAAGGGTTCTCGGTAAACCTGATATGGCATCGCGCCCCTTGAGTTCCATAACCTCGACTTTTTTCTCGGGGAAGGCGTTGCCGAGTCTAAGTTTCACCTCTTCGGACATACGTTCGCCTATTATAAGGTTGTACTGATTTCTCATATACTTGGTGATTGCGTCATCAAATTCATCTCCGGCTATACGGATTGAATCTGCAATTACCATGTTTCCAAGCGAAATAACGGCAATCTCAGTGGTCCCGCCGCCTATATCTATAACCATGTGACCGGCCGGCTCATGAATCGGGAGATTAGCTCCTATGGCGGCGGCAAGTCCCTCTTCTATTAAATATATCTCGCGCCCGCCGGCCTGCTCGGCAGATTCCCGCACAGCGCGCTTTTCGACTTCGGTTATACCCGAGGGCACCCCGATTACGATTCTGGGACGGACAAGCGTTCTGCGTTTATGGACTTTCATTATAAAATAACGAATCATCTTTTCGGTCGTTTCAAAATCAGCGATTACGCCGTCTTTCATAGGCCTGATCGCGATAATGTCTCCGGGAGTTCTGCCAAGCATCCTCTTGGCCTCGCGTCCTACGGCCATTACCTTGCCTGTACTTGCCTGAACAGCAACAACAGAGGGTTCATCCAAGACGATGCCCTGCCCCCGCACATAAACAAGAGTATTGGCTGTGCCAAGATCGATA
>Ga0082212_10011557_pt1 | contig 11193 bp, 11 predicted proteins | sample TergutNt197P3_FD_71548 | JGI IMG/M metagenome (GOLD analysis project Ga0082212, IMG submission 71548) | Neocapritermes taracua P3 segment gut microbial communities from Petit-Saut dam, French Guiana - Nt197 P3 | ecosystem: Host-associated > Arthropoda: Insects > Digestive system > Gut ... | reverse complement strand
GCCTTTAATCACACACAACTGTTCCACTTTACAATGGTTTCCGAACACGCCTATTCTCATATGTTAATATCATTTATGAACTTTTATACTGTTATTTCAGGATTTACTTGTACATTTGCACTTGGTTTTGCCGCAAAGATATAAGAAAGAGTTTTAATTACAGAAATTTAGCATGATAAATTTAAGTGTAAACATAAATAAAATAGCGACGATACGTAATTCAAGAGGAGGTAATATCCCTGATGTAAAGCAAGTTGCGCAGGATTGCGAATCATTCGGCGCACAGGGGATTACGATGCACCCGCGCCCGGACGGTCGTCATATCAGGTATCATGATGTTTATGAAATTAAACCTGTTATCTGTACAGAATTAAATATCGAAGGATACCCCGATACAAATTTTGTCGATCTGATATTGAAAATCCGGCCCTCACAGGTTACGCTTGTTCCCGATGCACCCGATGCGCTTACCTCCAATAAGGGATGGGACGTAAAAGCCAATTTCGACTTTCTGGCCGAATTAGTCGGATTATTCAAGTCGGAAGGCATACGTTCATCCCTGTTTGTAGATACAGACCTGAACAATATTGAATGGGCCGAAAAAACCGGCGCCGACCGCATCGAACTGTATACGGGGCATTACGCGGAATTTTATGAAAAAGGACGGGAAAAGGCCATAGCGCCTTTCGTCCGTGCAGCGCTCCATGCAAAAAATTCGGGTATGGGCGTCAACGCCGGACATGACCTGAACCTCCTGAACCTCGCCTGGTTTGCAACGAACATTCCCTGGATTGACGAGGTTTCCATTGGCCATGCACTGATCAGCGACGCGTTGTATTACGGCCTCGAAAAGACCATTGCAATGTACAAAACGTGTTTGAAATGAGACGAAAATAATATTTTTAAATAATTATAACATGAATGTTCTATTATTAATCCAACAGGCAACAGGCAGTCAGGCGGCAGCAACTGCCGCAGGCCAGCCACCGGTTCTTACCGATGTAACAACTACATTGCCGACCGAAACGCAGATAAACATCCTCGACCTTGCACAAAAAGGCGGATGGATCATGATTGTGCTGCTCGTTTTATCTATTGTAGCGTTCTTTATCTTTTTCCAGAGATTTCTGATCATCAGACGTGCGAATAAAAAAGATGAAGGTTTTATGAACCGTATCAAAGATTATATCCATGACGGCAAAATCAATTCGGCTATTAACCTGTGCCGCAACACCAATAACCCGTCGGCGCGCATGATCGAAAAAGGTATTTCGCGCCTCGGACGACCCATGAATGATGTGCTTGTGGCCATTGAAAATGTCGGTAACATCGAAGTAACCAAATTAGAAAACGGGTTCTCCATTATGGCTACCATTGCAGCCGGCGCGCCCATGCTCGGGTTCTTAGGAACCGTTACCGGTATGGTCCGCGCTTTTTTTGACATGGCCAATGCCGGTACGAATGTGGATATCACCCTGCTTTCAAGCGGTATTTACGAAGCGCTCGTGACGACTGTCGGCGGCCTGATTGTAGGTATTATCGCATTATTCTCCTATAATTACTTAGTTGCGCAGGTCGATAAAGTCGTGAACAATCTCGAAACCCAGACAATGGAATTTATGGATTTACTCAATGAACCAGTCAATTAGTTCGTAATTAGTAATTAGTAATTAGTAATTAAAAAAAACATGTCCCTCAAGCGTAAATCAAAAATCAATGCAAATTACAGCATGGCGTCGATGACCGACATCATCTTCCTGTTGCTGATCTTCTTCATGGTTACCTCAACCGTTGTCGTACCCAATGCCATCAAAGTCAATTTGCCACAGACGCAAAAACAAACGGCAGCCAAACCGCTGACGCGTCTCACTATCGACGTAAACTTGAATTATTATGTAGGGTTTGGCAATCAACGGGAAAAACAGGTATCGTTCGACGACATCGTACCCTTTCTGCAAGAACGATTCGAAAAGGAACCGGATATGTATGTCGCGCTTTATGCCGACGAGAATGTCCCCTATGGCGAAATTGTCAAGGTGATGCATATCGTATATACCAACCAACTCAACATGGTGCTTATGTCAAGACCTCTTGCAAAACAATAAAAAAAATAATCATGGACAAAGACAACGTCACCGCAATATTCGGAACTGTGATCATCCATCTGGTAGCACTCATACTCCTCTATTTTGGCGTACTGAGGACGTTTGTTCCTATTGACGACGGCGGTATTCCCGTGCGCTTTGGCGATTTCTATGCTTCAACAGTCGTCAACGAACCACCACCCGCAGCCGTTACGCCCGCTTCTGTTCCACCTGCTACCGTTCCGCCACAGCGACAGCCTGCTACGCGGACAACGACAACCCCCGCTCCAAAGGCTGAGACGAAACCTATCACCCAAAACAAGGATGAAACGGTTTCAGTACCCGAAACAAAAAAAGAAACGCCGGTAGTCAACGAGAAAGCCCAAAATGAAGAGGCCGAACGTAAATTAAAGGAAGAAAACCAGCGCAAACAGCGGGAAGCCGCCGAGCAAAAACAAAAGGAAGAAAACGAACGTAAACAACGGGAAGAACTCGAACGAAAACAAAAGGAAGAAGCCGAACGTAAACAACGGGAAGAAGCCGAACGCAAACGACTGGAAGCAATCGATAACCGCGTGGCAAACGCTTTCGGATCGGGTAGCGCGCAAGACGGCAAACCGGGCGGCGCTACGACGGGTTCGCTCGATCCCGGCAACCCTTTCGGCAGTGCGAATGCAAGCGCAACGCTTGGCGCACCCGGGATCGGAAAATTAAACCTCGGTAATCGCTATTTTATCGAAAATCCGAAGCCTGTTTATACTGAGAACGTAGCGGGTACAATCGTGATACGCATCACCGTCGATTCAAACGGAAACGTAATTAACGCATTGACGGAGCTCAACGGCACAAACATCGCCGATCCAACCATGCGCCAAAATGCAGAAAATGCCGCAAAAAGAGCAAAAATCAACAAAATTCCAGGCGGTAATAACGAAAGCGGTACGATAACCTACAACTTTAGACTTAATTAATCATTAATCATATAATATTCTTATGAAAGCATATGTATTACTTGCAACAGGTTTCGAGGAGATGGAAGCTGTTGGAACAATCGACATTTTACGTCGCGGCGGTATCGAAACCGTCACAGTATCTGTCACAGAAGATAAAACCGTAACGGGTGTACACGGCATACCCGTGATTGCAGACGATTTAATTGAAAACATTGAATATTGGGACTGCGATGCACTCGTTCTGCCTGGCGGCGGTCCGGGTAGTATGCTGTTAAAAGAACATCACGAAGTAACCAAAGCCGTGTTTGAAGTTATTGGAAACAGGAAACTGGTTGCTGCCATTTGTGCCGCGCCGCGTGTCCTCGGCACATTGGGATTGCTTGACAGTAGAAAAGCAACCTGCTACCCGGGTATTGAACCGGAACTGTACTACGCGAACATTGTCAACGATCCCGTCGCGATCGATGATTACATTATCACCGCCCGCGGCCCGGGATTCGTCATCGATTTCGGCCTCGCTATCCTGAAATACTTAGGTGCGGACGACAAGCAGGTCGCAAGCGACCTCCTCGTTGACAGGTAGAGGCGCGGCGCCACGCATCTGCTTATATCTCGCCGATTTTGAACGGATTGAACGACACATTCGTGTCGTAGGCATCGCTACCGTCGATTTTCTTGACATATCGTACCACCCGAATCGTAACCGGCAACACGATTATCTCATAAACCGATTTCAGGATGGCTTGCGTTCCTACCATGACAAGTAGCTTATCGCCCGGTATCAACCCGCCGAAAGCAATCGGGAAAAATATCAGTGAATCGGCGCTTTCGCCTACAAGCGTTGAAACGATTGCACGTAATGAAAAGTTTCGCCCTCCGGACGAGACTTTCATCCTGCTCATGATATATGCGTTCAGGAACGAGCCGGCAAGGAAAGCGCAAAGGCTTGCCGTAACAATCCGGGGCGTCATGCCAAAAACAAAATTAAAATGCTCGCCCCCTTCCCAGAACGGCGCTGCCGGAAGGATAATCGATAACTGCGCTACGCCGACAACCATAAAATTCATCGCAAAAGCGCTCCATATCACCAGACGGGCTTTCTTATACCCCCAAACCTCCGTAATGCAGTCGTTAATAATATACGAGATTGGGAAAAGCAGCAGGCCTGCCGTCGCCGTAACCGGCCCTAACATAATAATCTTAGTTTCCAACAGATTAGACACTATCAGGCATACCACAAACAGAATCCCCATGATCATAAATGGAACAGAAACCATCCTTTTCATTTTCCCTATCTCCATAATTAGTAATTTGTAATTAGTAATTAAAGACTATGCGAAATGCAAAAATTCTAACTTAGAATTTCTGCATTTCGCATAGTCTTCTGTAATAGCCGTCTTTTACCAGCAACTCGTCGTGTTTGCCCCGCTCGACAATTTCACCCTCGTGTAGCACACAAATCTCATCGGCATTGCAGATTGTCGACAGGCGATGCGCGATCACGATGGTTGTACGGTTGCGCATCAGGTTTTCGAGCGCCTCCTGCACCAGTCGTTCCGATTCGGTATCAAGCGCCGACGTCGCCTCGTCGAGGATGAGAATCGGCGGATTTTTCAATACGGCGCGCGCAATACTGATTCGCTGCCGTTGCCCGCCCGACAGTTTCCCGCCGCGATCCCCGATGTTCGTATCATATCCCTGTTCTGTGGCCATGATGAACTCATGGGCATTGGCAATGCGGGCGGCCTCCTCTACTTCCTGGCGGGTCGCCTTTTCGACGCCAAAAGCAATATTGTTGAAAAACGAATCGTTGAACAGAATCGCTTCCTGGTTGACATTCCCCATCAGCCCGCGCAAATCGGATAAGGCAGCCTCCCGTACATCCGTACCATCAATCGAAATACTCCCTTTTTCAACGTCATAAAAACGCGGCAGCAAATCTGCCAGCGTGCTTTTCCCCGAACCCGACTGTCCTACCAGTGCGACTGTTTTTCCTTTGCGGATATACATGCTGATACCTTTCAGCACCCATTCATTTTGATAGCGAAACCATACGTCACGATATTCAATCGCATGATTCAACGCAACAGGTTTCGGATGGGCGGGCGACTGGATATTCGATTCAGCGTCCAGTATCTTATCCACCCTTTCGACCGAAGCAAGGCCTTTCTGAATGGAATAGGTGGCTCTGCTCAGGTCTTTTGCAGGATTGATAATGCTGTAAAAGATAACAAGATAATAAATAAATGTGGAAGCGCTGATGGGGCTGTTTTCACCGAGTATGAGCGTCCCGCCAAACCATAATATTACAACAATAGTCACCGTGCCGAGAAATTCGCTCATCGGATGCGCCATTTGTTGCCGGCGGTAGATACGGTTGGTGGTACGCCTGAAAGCGTCATTGGCTTCTTCAAAACGCTTTTGAATCTTCTTTTCAGCAATAAAAGCCTTGATGACGCGCAAACCGCCCAGTGTCTCTTCGATCTGGCTCATCAGCACGCTCCATTGCGCCTGTCCAATAAGCGATTTGCGTTTCAGCGTCTTGCCCACTTTGCCCATCACATATCCGGCTACCGGCAACAGGATAAAGACAAACACCGTCAGCTGCCAGCTGATGACAAGCATTGCCGTCAGATAAATCAGGATCAGGATTGGATTTTTAAAAAGCATATCCAGCGAACTCATGATGGACGTCTCGATCTCATTCACATCACCCGAAACCCGCGCAATAATATCGCCCTTCCGTTCATCCGAAAAAAAACCGAGCGGCAATACCGTAATTTTACGGTTGATCTGATTCCGGATATCGCGCACGACGCCTGTCCGTATGGGGATCATTGTATAAAAAGCCATATACATCGCCAGCACCTTCAGGAACGTCATCACAATCAGGAACACACCCAGAATAAGCAGTGTATAAGCGCCGCCATTCGTTTCGATAATATGCGAAATATAGGCAAAAAAGTTGTTTTTCAAGACATCGAACGCGCCTCTCCATGAATCCCAGGAAGCAACATTCCAGTTCCATGGTTGAAAAGCATACACGGTGTCATCTGTTTTAAAAAGAATATTGAGGATCGGAATGATCAGCGCAAACGAGAAAAGATTCAGTATGGCGGAGAAGATATTGAACACAATATTGAGCGCCATATATTTTTTATAAGGCGGTACAAATCGCTTCAATACACGAATAAAATCCTTCATAAAAAATCATTATTTATCCTCATAATGCCCTATTACGGATACTACAAAAACAAAAACAGCATCATCGTAAATGTCATAGATAATTCGATTGTTAGCAGAAATACGTCTTGAATATCTTATGTTGTTCCCTTTAGTCAGTGGTTCCGGATGCCCTGTTCCTACTCTTGGATGTTCGGCAAGTTCCGGAATTAAACGTAATATTTTTTTGTATGCAATCGGATTAGACTTTTTATATTTTGTAATATCTATCTTTGCTTCATCCGAATATTGGATCTCATAAATCATAAGGAGTCAAGGAACTTCAAATTATCTTCAATCGTTTTACATACAGTTACTTTCCCTTCGTCAAACTGTCGTTCTGAAATTTCAATTTTTTCTTGAACATACTCAACATTACGTTTGTCTGCCCAAAATAAATCGCCGGACGGACTCATTTCAAATGGATTACAACGATATTTGGAAGGAATGGAAAAAAAATTCTTTAACCAGGATTCATTGTCCAAGTCGTTATCCGGTTCATCCGTAACATTAAGATTGATGTACTTTTTACCTTTCTTTACAAAAACTTTTTCTTCTTCTGCAAGATCAAAATATTTATTTTGATTATCTCTGAATTCTCTTGATGAAACTATTACCATATTTCTGATTAATTAAAAACTTGTGTACAAAGGTTCGGTTTTCATTCCATTCTCACGCATCGAACGGGATAGGCGTCCGCGTTATCGCCGAAATCATCCTGACTGTATAAATTTAAACCAATTGTATAAACGCGATGAGAGCCGCCGGTAATTCCGCCTTTGGCAGACGTGCCTGACCAGTAAAAACATTGGCCTTTTCCCGCTCCCGCTCCCGAATATACCAGCTGGCCTCCGACATTGCCGTTAAAAGCATTTCGTCCCTGCCGCATACCTGCCGCGGGCCAAATGGATCTATCGTTATCACGCACATATTCCCAAAACCGGCTGTCATTCACTACGGAGTCAAAATACCAGTCAGATTTCTTCGGTATATATAACACGCTCAGGTCTGTCCTGGTGGGTACTTTATATCCATGCGGGCATGGATCATTCTGCGACTTGGAATTCGTGTCCAACCATCGATTCGGATCGCCTGGGCCCGACAGCCAGTCTTTTGGATAGTCTAACGGGTTCGGGTTGATGGCAGGTGTATTGTTGCAGATGAAAATCATCGGATTTTGCCTTGCAAAAACAGTATCAGCCTGAGTTGCTCTCGGAGCAGGCCATTCGCCTTTATTAACAATAGAATTATCCCTTACAATCGAAAATTCGGTTGTGGATTTTTCATCATAATGTCCGTCACCTCCGATAAACGGGTCTTTACGTCCCCATTGATACACGAAGCCGTAATTATTAATCCATGGAGAAGCCGGTTCGGCTGATGTCGCACCGATATTCCGGTCTATGAATTTTTTATAAGCGATGCCGCTTGCGGAATAATACGTTATATCCTGCGGTTCATCTGTGATCCAGATATGCCATGTCCACACGATTACGCCTTCTTTTTTCATGGCAAGGACGACATTTCCCTTTTTCATGGTTGAAAAAGGATTCGTATTCCCGACTTGAAAGGTTATGGATGTCCCGTTATATGCTATATTAGACGTATCTATCAATTCCGTGATATCAAATTGGCCGCCGCCTTCTTTCGACGCCCAAAGCCATTCCACTTTATCCCCGGCGAGTATGTGGCCGCCCATCGTTTTATCGGCTGGAAATCTATATTTTCCTTTCGCTGATATGATATAACAGTTCGAATAGGCATCCAAATATTTTTGACTAATAGTTTCGATATTCGTATTATCGTTAGTCGCAAGCGCTCTAAACGAATAATAAGTATTCCGGGCCGGACTGGTCTTTTCTGATGAATAAATAACATCATTTCTGTCGGTGACAACGCGAAAGGCAAGCGTTTCATTCTGTTTTAAAGTAAACGGGTTCACAATAAAATAAAAAACAGGCTTGGTGCCAATCGATGTTTCACTGTTTAATGCTGCATTAGCCGTTATCGTATAGGAAGAAGAAGAAAAAATTGGGCTTGCATTGCTGTTTTTAAGGTCAATCGAATAACTCCCCGCCAATGTAGAACTGTTAACCGGCTTTGTAATATCGGTAGTATCTGCAACATAGAGCGTAACGCTTTGAATCGTTCGAAAGGGAAGTATGGATGAAAGATCCTCAACTGTTAATTTAATTACTGAAAAAATACTCGTTAAGTCAAATTGACAGGACCCTTCATTAAAATCATCGAATTGTAAAGTAGCCGGGGCAGCAACTAATTTCATATTACTTTTCAAGGCATTATCCATTGTGTTACTACTATTTACAAGCTGGTTTTGCATGTTACTCAAAGTTCCCGTCAATACGGTTCCCGATAACGACGCATCATACGGCGCATAAGCATATCCCTTTCCGCTTACAACATCATTTGCTATCGAATCACACCAAATTACATCGGCATAGCCCGATTCATTGGGAATATCTAATTTGCTATTCGGAAATACAACCTTCTCCTGATCATTTTCGATTATATAGCCTATACTTCTGTAGTTTGACCAGTCTAATAAAAATGGAGCTTCTCCCGTTAAATGTTCTAGAGTCAGTCGCAAACAATACAATTTTTTATCACTTTCCGGTTTCTTTATGATTTCATTCTCCTCGACCCTGCTGGAAATACAACTGTTTGTAGCGCCTGCCAAGGCTACCAATAAACTTATGAATAAAAAATATTTCTTCATAATATTCAGTCATTTAGGCAAATCACAAAATCCGTTTTGCCTTCGTCAAAAACACCCTTTGTGACATCAAAGGGATTCACTAACTGAGCTGCATCAGGTGTGGCATTTTCTTTAGGTAGTACAAAATTTTTATTCGTCAGGGGGCTTGACTTTGCGAAATAGATCGTTAGTGGAACCTTGTTGTTCGTACAAACAAGCCATTTGATTTTTTTGTTGTAACGCAGTTCCAGTTCTTCCAACTGGTTGCTGCTACAATTCAATTTTTCAAGGCTGACAAAATGCTCAATGCCGTCGAGCGCTTCGATGCTCCTCCCGGAACAATCCATTTCGGTAACTGCTTTGGCTTCCGACAGTGAAATTTTACCATCCTTGTTGGAATCAAAGTTTTCCAGTAAGTAAGTCTTGAAATTTGCATCGGGTATTTCAAAAAATAACTTACTATCTTTGTCGGCGCAATCAGAAAGCAGCAAAATCGCCAGTAAAACACTTATTGATACAAATAAATCCTTCATTTTTTTATATTTTAAATTTTTTGCAAAGATAGTGCGAGTTTTTTTACAAAACAAAATAATAGCAAGTTTTTTATTTTGTTGTGTAAAAAAACTCGCTCCGTTTGAAACCACTTCAGACGGAGCGAAAAATACTCTTGCGAAAAGAGATAAATTAGAAAAAAAGTTATTCATTATTCATTAAACCAATAAAACTTATAAAATCTATTATTCACAATGAGTTAATTATTTGTTATTCATTATTACTCTAACTCGCCTAACAGGTTGATAGCTCCCTGACCAAATAAGCCCTTGCTGCCTTTCTCACGCAAATATTGCAAATCTACAATGCATCGCACGGATACGCCGTAAGACTTTTCTGTAACCGAATGTCCTATTGACTGGATCGCTACATTTGTATAATAAAACGTATTTGCGGTGTTGTTACCCAATGGGAACGTACTCCATACGTGCGTATGCGTTCCTGTATTAACGATGCTTAATGCCGACTTTGAGTCGATGTATCCGCTCGCGGGGTAAAAGCCTGATAACGGGCTGTACCTGCCGCCAATGGTCTGTTCCAAAAAGTTCGGACTGCCGGAGCCTCCTTCTGTAAGCGGGCCGTTCCACGGCGTATGGTATGGATCGTGCGTTAAGATCGGAATACGCCACCCTTCCGGACACGGGTCGAAGGCCGTTTTATTTCCGCCTCTGGTGATCCAGAGATTCGGGTCTTCCAAATTTAACGTCCAGTCGAGCGAGTCGGTCTGTCCGGGCGTCATTCTTGTATAGAATTTGGTCGGGTTGTTGATTGCGGCCGGAATAGCGTTTAACGGTCGGAATACGCCGGATTGAGCCGGGATTTTTTCCATCGTAAACGTTGCTAATTTTGGCGTATTTGTCCATCCACTACCGCCTAAGAACGGGTCTTTTCGTCCGTACTGATAAAACAGGCCGCGCGCGTTTCCTTCGGCGTCGTACATGTTACTTAGCGCCCCAAGATCGCGATCCATAAACACATTTTTTTGCATGACGCTTGCATAATACTTCTGTCCTGCCGCCTCGTATGGATTATAGTCGGTCACCCAGAGATGGAAACTCCAATAGTTGACGCCCCCTACCCGCATGGCAACAACTGCATTACCGGGTTGCAAAGCTTCAACCAGTAGATAGGCCGAATCGCGTTTATTTGCGTTGATAACCTGTATATTTGCGTTCTTTATGACGTTGCCTGCCGGATAATCCCACAGTACTGACGCCGTAACCGGCCCGGCCGGTATCTCTACGCCGTTCTCTAACAGATAATCTTCCCAGTAGGCATATACGCCGGCTAAGGGTATATAGGCGCGGGTCTCGTTTGTCGCAGCGCCGGATAGTTGCGGACGCAGCACATAACTGTTTGTCGGGAATGGCGTCAGGTCGCGGGGCTGTACGATAATATCCTGTTTGTGCAAATCGTTTAGCGCCACGTATAAAGCGGGGCCGAATGCAGGCTCGGCATTTTCAACGTATGGACGATAGATATAGATGCGCTGTACAGTGTTGTCGCCTTGACCGCTCACCGGTAAATAGCGCCAGCTCAGTCCGCCGTCAAGGCTTACTTTTACGTCGTTATTCCGGTTGTCGGGAACGCTCTTTAAATCCAGCGTCCATGCCGTGTTATCGGATACTTTCATATCAAACCATGACGCGCCTTTCGAATGTTGGGT
>Ga0082212_10011556_pt1 | contig 11193 bp, 7 predicted proteins | sample TergutNt197P3_FD_71548 | JGI IMG/M metagenome (GOLD analysis project Ga0082212, IMG submission 71548) | Neocapritermes taracua P3 segment gut microbial communities from Petit-Saut dam, French Guiana - Nt197 P3 | ecosystem: Host-associated > Arthropoda: Insects > Digestive system > Gut ... | reverse complement strand
TGTTATAAGTACCGGAGGCGTTGATTTCGTTACAAGAATTGTTGGTTTAAGTACAGTAGGCGTTGATTTCGTTACAGGAATTGTTGTTATAAGTATAGGAGGCGTTGATTTCGTTACAGGAATTGTTGTTATAAGGACAGTAGGCGTTGATTTCGTTACAAGAATTGTTGTTTTAAGGACCGGAGGCGTTGATTTCGTTACAGGAATTGTTGTTATAAGTATAGGAGGCGTTGATTTCGTTACAGGAATTGTTGTTTTGAGCGGTATCCGGGAGAGCAATGCAGATCACTGGGGGATCTATGCAGTTCAAAATTTGATCTGTGAATACCCCAAAGTGATCTGTGAATACCCCAAAGTGATCTGTGAATACCCCAAAGTGATCTATGAATACCCCAAAGTGATCTGTGAATACCCCAAAGTGATCTGTGAATACCCCAAAGTGATCTATGAATACCCCAAAGTGATCTATGAATACCCTAAAATGATCTGTGAATACCCCGGCGCCATCAGCTTTTTTTAAAAATACCAAAAATTCCTCGCTACAAAGCCACTATTTTCTCAAATAATCGGAATAATCGGCAATATCCGCAGCCATTCTGCGAAATATAGCAAACGTTTGGTAAAAACTATCGTGTAGTGAACTGGGAAGTACGATGAAATAGGAAAGCAAGTGCAGAGCGTAGAACAAAGTGAATGAAATGAGATTCGTCATCAACGACGCTTTGTGTTCTTTGAGTCAGTCTTTGTGTGCTTTGTGTTTAAGAAGACGGCTTTTTTATACTTAAAACGGTAACAAATGGGCGGTTTTTCCTTAACAAAAAGTTACAATTTCCACCCGTTGACGGTATAACACAAAGGGCACAAAAATTGTCACAAAGTTCACAAAGACAAAATGTCAGTTTATTGGCGCTTGGCAGTAGAGTGACGAGCCGGCGCGCTCGCAACTAAAATTAACAAACATTATTAAATTACTTTACTAAAGGGGGTCATGATGACCGCTAAGAAAAGAATCGTCATCAACGCCAAACGTCATACGAAAGCCGCCAAAGGTGCCGTCAAAAACGCTCAGCGCAAACTTTCTCACGCAGAGCTACAAGAGCAGCTCGCAGAGCGGGAAGAGCAGCTCGCAGAGCGGGAAGCACAGATCGCAGAGCAGCAAGCGCGGATCGCGGTGCTGACGGGAGAGTCGCCGGTTGCGAGCGGCGGGCCGAGTCAGACGCAGAGCGCAGAGCGCAAAAGCAACTCGAAACGCAAAGTGCGGAGTATCGAGAGCAAAATCGAACAAAAGTTCGCCGAGATTCATGCGCTGAACTCCGAGCTGGACGCTGCACTTGACTCTGCACATGACGCTGCACTTGACTCTGCACATGACGCTGCATTTGACTCTGCACATGATGCTAAAACCCGCGCAAATCCCGACAAATCGCCGTTCTCGCCGTTCTCGCCGTCCTCTGCGTCCTCTGCGTCCTTTGCGCGCTTACGCGCAAAAGCTCAAGTCCGCGCCAACCTTCCTGCGCCGGTACTCGGAGACCTTGTTGTCAACGGACAGCACTCGATCACCATCCATTGGAGCCCGGTGGCCAATGCTTCCGCTTACATCGTTTCGGTGGCGGATAATTCCACCTTTGACGAAGCGAATTTGTTTAGCGCAGGGCCGGCGGCAACGAGCTGGACCGTCAACGGACTGCTGGCCGATACGACGTATTACGTCCGCGTCCGCGCCAACGGCTCCGGCGAGTACGGCAACTCCGCGTATTCCGCGTCGAAGTCGATCGCGACAACCGGCGAGGGCTCGGGGGAAATCCCCGGTGGAGGCGGCGGCGGAAACGGAGGCGGCGAGTCGGGAGAAACGGACCTTGTGGTCGGCGAGCTGCAAAACTGGCTCAGCGAACTGCAAACGCTGTTTCAAAATGTTTCGCAGTTCGTCCCGCAAATCGACCACACCGTGCTGGACGCGCCGGAACGCAGACGACTGCTCGGCTCCGGCGTGCGGCGTTATGGTCATATCGAAAAGATTTTTGAAGTGTCGCAGGATTATCCGCAGTTTTGGCCGGCGTTTGTCGAAGACGGGAATCGCTTGAGCGAGCTGGTGCGCGAGATCGACGTGCTCCGCAACTTGCTGATCCTGTTTCAATATTATACCCGCGTTGTCGGCGATTTGCTTTTGCTCGCGGGCGATGATGCGTTTCGCATGGCCGGTTCTTACTATGCAACGGTACGGGATTCCGCGCGGCGGAAAATTCCCGAAGCCGCAGCGGTGTATGCCATGTTGAGATCGTTCTGGCGCAGACGACGCAGAGCAATGGCGGAACCGACCGAGAAGGAAATCATGCGCGACGCCAAAGGCTTGATGCACGGCACCAAAGACGGGGATCTCACTCTTTGCAACGAAAGCGATCACATCGTGAAAGGCAAAAAAGTGATGATCGACAACACCTTCCCCGCAAAACAACGCGCAAGCGCGAAAGTTGTGGAAGAAGAGGAAGAGATGTGGGAATAGGGGAGGAGGGATTTCACGCAGAGACACAAAGAAAACATTGTGACTTGGCGTCTTTGCGTGAAACATAAACATAACCGTGTACGCTTACGTTACAAAAACCTTTACAACTAGATTGTTTTTAAGATGCTTAGTCACTACAGAAAGTCAAAAAGAAAAATTTTCCTGGCAGCAAGCAAATTGTTTGCCCAAAAGTGTTATGTGGGTGTTGGTGTTCGTGAAATTGCCATCGAAGCCGGTGTCAAAATTCCGACAGTGTACGCTCACTACCCATCGAAAGAATCCATTCTCGATGACCTGCTTCAGTTCTTTATGGATCGAATCAAAGCGGATTATGACTCGGCGGAAATGCTGGATATTGTCAAACAAGACCCGCTGGAAAGGTTGGAAAAGTTTCTTTTTGCATCCGACGCCACGGAGTCGGAGTTGATGCGTCAATTGATGCGGATTGTTTTTCATGAGCAGTATCGTTCTCCGCTGGCAGCAAAAATTATCGATGACGTCATGTTACGAGGCGGATCAACGATTGATTATGCTTTTTACTCTCGTTTGAAAAACAAGGGAATGATCCAATGCGAAGATGATGATCTTGACGGTTTGGCAGAAGTGTTTATGCGTGTTGCCGTCACGTTTGCCATGCAGTATGTCAGAGAGAAACAATGAACTTTGCGGCCTTTACCGTGAGCGGAAGAGCGACTCGAACCGCAATTTACGGCTCGTACCGCCGAGTTCGGGGTTGAGAATTTGCAGCATTTGGAAAAGGGACTCGGCCTCTTGACGTTGTCCGGTTGCAATAAGCAAACGGACAATCGCTTCTTTCGCATCCCACCATGCGTCGGAACGCGTCGGCAAAAGCCGCTCAACCTTGTACCGGATTTTCAGCGACAAATTGTGCGAGGCCCCGTCGTTTTGACGTTCCAGAATTTCGGCAAGCGATACAAGCAATTCAACATCGTCGGGCGATTGCCGGAGCAGTTGCGTCAGCAAATCGACGGCCTCTTGAACATGACCGGCATCTGCCAGTGCGTCGGCGCGAATCCCATCAAGCTTGCGACGGTCAAACGGCGTGTCGGCAGTCTGTCGTTTCCGCTCCAGAACTTGCACGATGCTCAGTCGCATTTCTCCGAGTGCCCGGCGGTTGGTTGCAGGCGAAATGTCAGCCAGTTGTTGCAAGCCGTCAAGTGCGGCCATGAGTTGGGGAATATCCCACGACTGCATACTTTGCAGAATGGACGCAGCGTCGCCGGTTTTCCCTTGTGCGGCAAGCAAATACAGCAACATCGAATCAACAGCCGCACGCCATTGCGACGTTGCTTGTCGGTAATTGGCAAGGCCGATTCGCAACATTTTTTCCATCCTCTCATAAGACGCCGCAAGATCAACGCCGGCATTCGCCGCCCGATTGCGTTCGATAACATTTGCATGGTGCAAACCATACTTCGCCATACAAAGCACACACTGCGCGTCGGCATCGTTCCAATCGGCAACAACAACCCCTTCGGCATTGAGCAACCGACGGTAAAACCAGATAACAGCCTCATTTTCCAGGGTCGCATTGGCATCCGCTTTCGCAAGTCGCAGATGATCGAAGCATTGATCGACCAAGTTGACCGCGTCAAGCGCAACGGGCGAGCGGTTCGCAATCGGCGCGAGCGTGTCAATCGCTTCGCGGAACTTCGACGTGTGCAACAACAGCTCGGCCGTTTGCACACGGAGGGTTTCGGCTTGTTTCGAGTGCGGCCAGGTTTGGTAATGTTCCCGTAAGAGCGAGATGTAGTCGTCGAGCTTGCTTTCATCGCCCGACTGCAAAAGTCTTGCGGCATAATAAACCGCCGCGAGATGTGCGTCAACGGCATCAATCGATTTCGAATGCGTCACAGCCAGCTTGCGATAACGGTCAATGACGGCCGACTCGCGGTCATGCGTTTGCGGTTGGTTTTCCGAAGTCAAACGCTTTCTCTCGACATCGGCGGCCAAAAGCTCGACGGCTTTTTTCGCCAAACGGTACGATTCGGCAGGATTTGACGCGGCTGTTGCAGCAAGTCTGTCGTAACGCTCAACGGCCTCGTCGATTTGCCCTTCCCCGGCAAGAGCATCAGCCCGCTGCTCGACGAACACGGGATCGTTGCCGAAAAATCGCGACTCGGCGACCATGATCCGCTCGGCACGCTGCCGCCAGTACGGGGCACAATCGCGGCGGAGCCTCTGCGTGATTTCAAGAACCTGACGGCGGCATTCCATGATATTCGGCGCAGTGGTCGTGCCGACAATCTGTGCGACGCTGCCTTGCGTTTCGATGTTGCGTTTCCAGAAAAAGAGATACGCCTGCATTTGCGCGAGCAACAACTCCGGTACGTTGTCATCATCCTGTTGTTGTGCCGGGAGTGCGGAATAGACGCGGTTTTCATCGCGCCGGTCAACGGCCAAAACCAAATCAACAGCCGCCCATTGCGTTCGTTGATACGCCGTCAAAAAATCATTGCCTCGCCATTGATCGACCAATGCAACAGCTTCGTCATATTGCCGCGTCATGCGATAACATGCAACGGCTTCGTACAATGCGAATGTGACAAGCTCATTTTGCCGGGGATCGTTCAAACTGTGCAAAATCGTCAATGCCTGCGAAAGCAATTCGGCACGATGTTCCGGCTCACAACGGGCAAGTAATCGCAACGCAACCGCCTTGCGCAAACGAAATCGTTGTGCGAGCGTTATTTGCATTGCCGTTTCGTCACTCGCGGTCGGCGAAGCCGGTTGAGTTGCAATGCGTTGCGAATTGCGCGCGAGTTCGGCGTCAATGCTCGCCATGAATGCGGCAAGCAGTTCGGCGGCTTGCGCTGATGCGGCATCATCAATGAGCAACTCGAAATAGGCAAGCCGAACGCTCGTCTGTTGCAGCAATACCGCCTGGGCGTAAGGCGTGTCGGCAAACCGGACATCGGCTTCTGCGCAGAGTTGTTCGATTTGTCGCCATACCACGGGGCGATTTTGCACTGTCGCATTGCACAGGTCTTGCTTTTTTGCCTGCAACAACGCTCGTGTGTAACCGGCTTTTTGTGCAAGCGTCACCGTATCCGATGCAATGCGTTTGCGGCAGTAAAAATCGGCGAGTTCAGTCAAACCGAGTTCGATGAAGCGGTCGATGTACTGCTGCTCGCGCTGTGACAGAAACGGTTCGAGAGTTGTCGTTTCAAAGCGGTACAATTCGTCAACAAGAAAATTTTGCGACGACGGCGCGACGTTTTGACGAGTGCCGATTTGCGGCGATGTTGCCACCGTGCCCGTTGCATTTTGTGTCGCATTTTGCGGGGTTGCGGGTTCGATGCGGATAAAGTCACCGGGTTGTGCAAAGCCGGATTGCGACCCGCATATCACGCAAAGACACACCACCAGCGCAGTCAGCAACGCCGCGTTTGGGCGATGCTTGCCGGTTGTGTGCCGGGGATGGGTCATTGGAGCCGCCGTTCATTGAAATGTTTTCACCACGAAGAGCATGAAACCGAATTGCAATCGCTCTCTCCCATTTTGGTAACGGTATCAAGAAACTACCCCATTTTGGAAGTGACGATTGAGATGACTTGTCCCGTTAGCGACATGATGTTGGTAGAAAAAACAATTATTTCCCCGCTTGTTTTGCCCAGGAATCACGGAGTGATACGGCACGGTTGAAGACGGGACGATCAAGCGTTGCGTCGCGTGAATCAACGCAAAAATAACCGATGCGTTCGAACTGAAAGCGATCATTCGGCAATGCTTCTCGCAATGACGGTTCCAGCTTGCAGCCGGTCACAACGTTGAGCGATTCCGTGTTCAGGTAAGCCGTGAAGTCGGCGGGATCGTTCGGATCATCCGGGTTTTCTTTCGTGAATAGCCGGTCGTAAAGCCGCACTTCGGCATCGAGGGCGTGTTCCGCCGAAACCCAGTGAATCGTCCCTTGCACTTTGCGACCGTCGGGCGACGAACCGCCGCGTGTCGCTGGGTCGTAAGTACAATGCACTTCGACGATGTTACCCGCCGCGTCTTTGACGAAATCGGTGCAGGTGATGTAGTAAGCGTAACGCAACCGCACCTCTTTTCCCGGTGCGAGACGGTAATACTTCTTCGGTGCGACTTCCATAAAGTCATCTTGCTCAATGTAAATGACCTTCGAAAACGGCACCTGACGCATTCCGTCGGCCTCATTCTCCGGGTTGTTGACCGCGTCGAGCATCTCGGTTTGACCGTCGGGGTAATTCTCGATCACCACTTTCAGCGGACGCAAAACCGCCATGCGACGTTGGGCAGTTTTATTGAGATCGTCGCGCAATGCGTTTTCGAGTTGCACAACATCAATCGTGCTGTTGAACTTCGCAACGCCGATCCGTCGGCAAAATTCGCGGATGGATTCCGGCGTGTAACCGCGCCGCCGCAGCCCGCTGATCGTCGGCATACGCGGGTCGTCCCAGCCGCTGACGTCATTCTCTTTGACCAGTTGCAACAACTTGCGTTTGCTCATCACGGTGTAATTGAGCGCGAGTCGGGCAAACTCGATTTGCTGCGGACGGTAACAACCTAGTTCAATGAGAAACCAGTCGTACAAGGGGCGGTGGTGTTCAAATTCGAGCGTACAACACGAATGCGTGATTCGCTCGATGGAATCTTCGAGGCCGTGCGCCCAATCGTACATCGGGTACAAGCACCATGCGTTGCCGGTGCGATGATGCTCGGCGTGAACGATGCGGTACATGACCGGGTCGCGCATGTTGAAATTCGGCGAGGCCATGTCGATTTTCGCACGCAACGTTTTCGTGCCGTCGGGAAACTCACCGGCGCGCATTCGCGCAAACAGGTCGAGGTTTTCTTCAACACTCCGGTTGCGATACGGACTTTCGGTGCCGGGAACGTTCGGCGTGCCGCGGGTTTCACGAATCTGCTCGGCACTTAAATCACAAACGTAAGCCTTGCCTTTTTTGATGAGATCAACCGCGTAATCGACCATTTGTCCGAAATAATCGGAGGCGTAAAAAATACGTTCCTGCTTCATGCCGGTCAGCCATTCGACGTCCTCGATGATCGACTCGACGTACTCGGTTTCCTCTTTCGTCGGGTTTGTGTCGTCGAAACGCAGATTGAACGGGCCGCCGTATTTTTTCGCAAGTCCCCAGTTGAGGCAAATCGCCTTGGCATGACCGATGTGCAGATAACCGTTTGGCTCCGGGGGAAATCGTGTATGTACCCGGTTGTCGTGTCGGTACTCCGACCGGCCATACTTTCCGGTCTTGTTGTCGTCTTCGATGATCTGCTCGATAAAATTTAACCGCTTCTCCGGTTCGTTGGTCGGGGTTTCCATGTTGATAGGGGTAAAGGGGTGAAGAGTGAGGTTCCATTTGACATTAATCATTTTATCACAAACCCCGCAAAAAAGGTAGGGCGACGGGTTGCGGGTTGCATTGCTCCCTTTGGCCGTGCCCGGCGAAAGCCTTACGGCACGATTTCCCTGTTTTTGAGAATAAACCAATCGAGCGTGATTCCCAGCACAGAGTGTTGGATCAAGCCTGCCCACAGGCTGCGGCATCGCAAAACGAAAAAGCCCCAGAGCAGGCCGCCGACAATCGCACCGAGCGTCTCTGTCATCGGGTGGCCGAAGTGCAACATTGCCGAAGCCATCGTCTGCACGAGAATGGCGTTATAAATACCGAACGAATCACGGAGTCCGTGCTGCATAAATCCGCGAAAAAAGAACTCCCAGCCGAAATAATAAGCCAAATACGTCATCGCGTGGCAGAAAAAGACCACCGGTACATCGGTCACGACGGGATTGTACGGATAAACGTTCCAAAAAGCGGTGTCACGACCGGTTATCATGCCAATAACAAATACACATGGTACGAAAATCAATATATTGACCAAAAGTCGGCGGCTATGACCGATTCTCAATCCATAATCGGCAAGTCTCTCACGAAAAAGCAGTTTGACGATCATCATTGGGATGACGCCAAAGAGGAAAAAACTGCCGAGCATCTTGTGCGACCCCAGCAGAAAATCCGTGATTGTGTTTTCTCCAAGTCTTACATAAACAAAGTGTTGCAATGAATCGGGGACGGCAAGATTTTTCCAGACAATCATAGCCAGCATGGCATAGATCATAATGAAGGTCAGCTTTCTTTGCTTTACGGCAATGAAATTTGTTGCAAACTGAAGTGCGTTGATGTCAAGGTGAGAGTTGTCAGTCATGCTGGAAACAAGCGGCTGGTTGTCAGTGTTGAGTTTGCGATTTTGTGGTAAAATAAATATAACATTAATATCCTGAAACGCACCTTGGACAATGAATCTGAACGCCTGTTCAGAGACGTCGCGGAGAGGATTTCCCATGTCACACCCCCCGAATGATGCGAACAATCAGAAGCTGATCGACCAATATACCGAAATCGCGCGACTGGCGGGGGGGCTTGCGCACGAAATCAAAAACCCTCTCTCGACGATCCGGCTCAATGTTGAGCTACTGGCCGAGGATTTGGCCGAAGGCGACTCGCCGCAAGATCGCCGTGCGTTGCGGAAAATCGAGATCGTCAAACGGGAATGTCGGCGACTGGAAGATTTGCTCAACGATTTTCTCAACTTCGCCCGGGCACACAAGCTGGAATTGGAACCGGTCGATCTTAACCGGTTACTCAAGGAAACCGTCGATTTCTTCGCACCGCGTGCCAAAGAGGCCCATGTCGAGATCATCGAATATTTCGCCGGTGATCTGCCGACGGTGATGCTCGATCGGAGATCGTTTCACCAAGCGGTGCTGAACCTGATTCTCAACGCGGTGCAGGCGATGCCCGATGGCGGCCAGTTGGTTGTGCGAACCCGTGCGGCGGCTAACGCTGTGGCTATCGACCTGATCGATAACGGCGTCGGCATGGACGACAAGACGAAAGAGCAACTGTTCGACGCATTCTTTTCGAGCAAACGCGGCGGCTCGGGGCTGGGACTCCCGACAACTCGCAAAATCATCGAAGGTCACGGCGGCCTGATCGCCCTGCAAAGCGAACTCGGTCACGGCACGCAGTTTACCATTCTGCTCCCAACCCTGGCGAGATTACCGTGAGCGAAGTCAAAGGGAAATGTTAGCCGCGTCACCCTGTGACGCGCAAGGAAGGGCAGTCACACATTGACTGCCACCGCATTGTTTTTTGCTGTAAACTATGAGTACAACGATGAAACATTTGACAACCACATTTTATTTCTTACTCTTCATCACGACGGCGTTTTCGCAGATGCCGGAGATGCCGGATCGAGTGGACGAGATGGCGGCGGAATACTTCGGCAACGGTAAACCGATAGTCGGCGGCGTTATCGGGATCATCGACGGCGTCAACCGTTACGCGAAAGGTTACGGTCGTGTTTCCCTGGACGACACGGCGGTGCCGGACATCGATACGGTTTACGAAATCGCGTCGCTTTCCAAAACGTTCACCGGCGTTTTATTGGGCGACATGGTTGTCCGACACGAGCTTTCGCTCGATGACACGCTCGACAGGTTCGTGCCGCAGGGTGTTCTGGTTCCCCGCTACGAAGGCAAAACGGTTACGCTACGACAACTGACGACGCACAGTTCGGGACTGCCGCGATTGCCAACCGATTTTTGGGAAGTTGCCGCACCCGAACCGGACAATCCCTATAAGTTTTACTTGAGCGATAAAATCGAGCGGTTTCTTGACACATATCAATTGACCGTCGCGCCGGGATCGCGTTACGAATACAGCAACCTCGGTGCCTCTGTGTTGGGGTATGTGATAGAAAAAAAGACGGGGCAACCTTATGAGCCGCTTGTGCAGGAACGTATTTGCAAACCGCTGGGCATGACGAACACGGCGGTCGTATTAACCGAGACGATGCGTAAAAAACTGGCACCGCCTTACGATGCGAAACAACAGCCAGCGAGCAACTGGGATTTGCCCGGTTTTGCGGCGGGCGGCGGGTTACGCTCGTCGATGCGTGACATGCTGGCGTTCGCCCAAGCAGCAGCGGGCGTGTTCGAGGTCTTTCCCGACTTCGCTGAGAAACCCGACCACCCGCTTGTTCTCGGCATGAAAGCCGCAAGTGTGCCGCATTATGAAGAAACAACATCACACCGCCGTGTTGGACTCGGTTGGCACATCAACGAATCCGATGACTTGACACATAACGGTCAAACCGGTGGTTATCACAGCTATATTATTGTCAGCCCCAAGTCGAGGCGGGCCATTGTCCTGCTGACCAACACCGCCGTGGACGACGCCGACCGCTTGGGAAAGGAACTTTGGAACTCGTTCGAAGCAATATTCAGCCCGTAGTTAAAGCAAGAGGTGAAAGTAACGGAGACGCGACTACGAAAACTCAATTCGCATTTTACGACAATAACTAAATTACCTTAGTTTTCATTCAATACTATAGAATCCGCGCAAATCCATAGAATCCGCGTTATCTGCGTGCTAAACCCCCGCCGCCCGTTTTTACCTCACCGCCGAAATCCGGCTCACCGGCCTGGATTGTAAGCTCTATTTCACTGAACATTTACTCAGAATTGACAAAAGGATGGACACTGTAGCAACATAATGGATAAATATTATCGTAATATGTTTTGTACAAATAATTTACGGGAAAAATTGTTGCTGTTTTGGTTTCACCTAGTGGTGAATCCGGTTTGGTATTGCGTAAAATTTAGAAAATAGTTATGATTCCTTTCG
>Ga0082212_10011555_pt1 | contig 11195 bp, 11 predicted proteins | sample TergutNt197P3_FD_71548 | JGI IMG/M metagenome (GOLD analysis project Ga0082212, IMG submission 71548) | Neocapritermes taracua P3 segment gut microbial communities from Petit-Saut dam, French Guiana - Nt197 P3 | ecosystem: Host-associated > Arthropoda: Insects > Digestive system > Gut ... | reverse complement strand
CTGCGAATGCGTCGAAATCAAAGCAAGCGACGTCGCGAAAGAAAATGCTGGATAAAATCGAGGTCGAAGAAATTTTACCAAGCTCACGGAAATATCCATTCGTTGGTTTTGAGCAGGAACGCGAGATTGGCAATGATTTGCTGACGGTCAAGGATTTGTCAGTCACGATTGACGGTGAAAAAATTCTTGACAATGTGTCATTTATCTTGAATCCTGGCGATAAAACGGCTTTCCTCGGGCAAAACGACATTCAGACGACGGCACTTTTGCGTGCGCTGATGGGGGACATTGACTACGAAGGTGAAGTCAAATGGGGTGTGACGACGTCTCGCAGCTACGTGCCGCGTGACAATACCGAAGATTTTGCTGCTGGTGAATCACTTCTTGACTGGCTCCGTCAATTTGTACAAAACAAAGAAGAAGATGACAATACATTCCTCCGTGGATTCTTGGGACGCATGCTTTTCAAGGGCGAAGAGTCGCTGAAGTCTGTCAGCGTGCTCTCAGGTGGCGAGAAGGTCCGCGCAATGCTGTCAAAGATGATGCTTCTGCGCGCGAATGTGCTCGTGCTTGACGACCCGACGAACCATCTTGATTTGGAGTCTATCAGCTCGCTCAACGACGGCCTGAAAGCATTCAAGGGCAGCATTCTGTTTGCCAGTCATGACCACGAATTCATTCAGACCATCGCGAACCACATTGTCGTGCTATCAGAGGACGGCGTGATTGACCGCGTCAACGAGACGTATGATGAATTCCTGAATAACAAAGAAGTGCAGCAGAAGGTTGATGTGCTTTGGTCCCGAGGCAAATGACAAATAATTCTTATAAGCTTTTTGCAACAGACATGGATGGCACGTTTTTGCGACCAACGCGTGACTATGACAAGGCGCGTCTGTCAGCTGATTTGAAGATTTTTGCTGAGAAAAATCTGACTTTCTGTGCAGCGTCAGGACGGCAAATGTTGGCGCTTGAGACCTTATTTGCAGATTTCAAAAATCAAATGGCTTTTGTGGCTGAAAATGGTGCTTTTGTCAGCTTGCGCGGGAAACGTATTTTTGCAAAAACGCTGACAAAAGAGCAGCAAAAAGAATTGATCGCATTGCTCCAAAATAATCCTTACATGCAAGGTGACAAAATTTTGCTGTCAGGCGCGAAAGGCGCTTACGTACTTGCGACGACGGCGGACGAATTTTTTGAAAAGACGCAGATTTACTATGAAAATGTTTCGCGTGTCGCGTCAGTGGATGCGATTGACGATGAAATTTTCAAAGTGACGACGAATTTTGAGCACGAATTTACAGAAGGGCTCGAAAAAGAGCTGAATGCGCAGATTCCTTGGATTCACGCAACGACGACGGGTTTTCATTCGATTGATTTGATTCCTGCAGGCGTTGACAAGGCGGTTGGGCTCGCAGCGCTGGCTGACAGTCTCGGGCTGAAGGCTTCCAACGTGGTGGCTTTCGGCGATCAGTCAAATGACCTGGAAATGATGGCTTACGCAGGTCTGCCGATTGCTGTCGACAATGCGATTGACGCTGTGAAAAAGCTGTCAGCGCGCGTGATAGGCAGTAATGCCGACGACGCAGTTTTAGAAGAAATCGAGGAATTAATAAAATGAGCACATTAGCAATTGATGCGATGGGCGGCGACTTCGCGCCTGAGTCGATCATTCAGGGCGTGAACCTTGCAAAGTCTGAATTTCCAGATCTTGACTTTCAGATTTTTGGTGATGCAGAAAAAATCAAAAGTCTACTGACTGACGAAAAAAATGTGACGATTGTCCCAACGACGGAAGTCATTGATTTTCACGACGATCCTGTCAAATCTATCAAAAAGAAAAAAGACAGCTCGATGATTCGTGCGATTCAAGCGGTCAAAACAGGCGAAGCTGATGCAGTGTTGTCAGCTGGCTCTACGGGCGCTTTTCTGACGGCAGGCGTGCTGCTCGTTGGCCGTCTCAAAAAAATTGAGCGTCCAGGTCTTTTATCGACACTGCCAACGACGGACGGGCGCGGTTTTGATATGCTGGACCTCGGTGCAAATGCCGAAAATAAAGCGGAACATTTGCGTGATTTCGCAATCATGGGGAGCTTTTACGCGTCACACGTGCGTGGCATTGACAAGCCTCGCGTGGGTCTTTTGTCAAATGGTAGCGAAGAATCCAAAGGCAATCCAACGACAAAAGCGGCGCATGCGCTGCTGTCAGAGCTGACAGACATTAATTTCATCGGAAATATCGAGGCCAGGGATATCCCGCTGGGGGGGTGCGACGTCGCCGTGGCGGACGGGTTCACGGGGAATGTCGTGCTCAAGCAGTATGAAGGTATGGGCAAGCTGTTCATGGGCAAGCTCAAGGGGCTGTTCCTGGGGAGCCCGCTGGGATGGCTCAGCGCCCTGCCCGCCGCGCCGGGCCTTCTGAAGATGAAAAAACAGATGGACTACAAGGAGTACGGCGGCGCGCCCCTGCTGGGGATCAACGGCGTGGTGATCAAGGCCCACGGATCGAGCGACGCCAAGGCGGTCTTCCATGCCATACGCCAGGCGAAGGCCTGCGTGGAGGGGCAGGTTGCGCAGAGCATCAAGGAGGGGCTGAAGAGGTAGCGATGAAGAATTTGTTTCGCTTGATGGCGTTGGCTTGTTCTTTGCTGATTGTCTTTTCAGCTTGCCGGGGCGCGGCAGACAATCAAACGGAGACAAGCATTGAGACAGCAGAAACCATGCCGGAACCATCGAATGAATATCCGCCATGGCAGGACGAGCTTGAGCAGGAGCTAAGCCCGGAAGTCAAAAAAAACATGGACACGATTCTTGGGGTTTTAAGGGCGCTTGAGTTCTCGGGACGGTTTTACGCATATAACCTAGCCCACAGCATAGCTGTCATTTTTAATAACGTTGGGATACCAGAAATCAGAGAGGTAGAGATAATAGAGATAAATGAATTTTTGGGAGGCAGAGCCTATCGTATCCGATTTGTAGACGTAAATGACGATGCATATAGAATAGGTATTGATAGCAAGTTTGGAAGCTTTGGTCACTTATATAAGGAAGGCGAAGAAGTGCCTATATATATGCAACCAATAGTTTAGGCAACCTGTAGGGGCGGCCAGCAGGCCGCCCGCAATATAACAAACAAGGAGCACTGCCATGACCGACAAGCAAGGCAGTAGGACATTCAACAATCAATGCATGAATATGGACTGCGTTCATTATGATTCCGGGGAATTGAAGCCAACGGATATGATCTGTCCTTTATGCGGGACGGAAACGGTATACAGCGTCGCAAGCCGTCTCGGCAAGGCGAGAAGAGAAGAACTGTAGGGGCGGCAATCTGCCGCCCGCGCAAAAAAGTGCTCGCGCAAAAAAGTTTGATATATATAAGTTCTGCGGGCGGCAGGTTGCCGCCCCTACAAGGAGTTTGCTATGAACCTATCAGACCTCCAGTCCGCCATCGGCTACACCTTCCAAGACCCCACCCTGCTCGAGCGCGCCCTGACGCACTCCTCCTACGCAAACGAGCGCAAATCCCCCCACGGCAGCAACGAGCGCCTGGAGTTCCTGGGCGATTCCGTGCTGGGCTTCCTCGCGGCGGAGTATTTCTATTCCAATTGCCCGGGAAAACCCGAGGGGGCGCTCACCAAGATGCGCGCGGCGGCGGTGTGCGAGCCCGCCCTGTTCGCCTACGCGCAGGAAATACACCTCGGCGAGGCGCTGCTGCTCGGGCGGGGCGAAGTTGCCATGGGCGGCGCGAACCGGCCCTCCATGGTGGCGGACGCCTTCGAGGCGCTGCTGGCCGCGATGTACCTCGACGGCGGGATGGAGCCCTGCCGGGCGTTTACCGCGCGCTTTTTGAGTGAAGACGCGCATCGCCCCGTTGTGGAGGACTGCAAGACCGAGCTGCAGCAGATCGTGCAGCAGAATCCCGTGGAATCGGTGGAGTACGTCCTGGTGGACGAAACCGGCCCGGACCATGAAAAAGTGTTCGTGGTGGAGGTGCGGCTGCACTCCAACGTGCTGGGCGTGGGGCGCGGGCGCAGCAAAAAGCTGGCGGAGCAGGCCGCCGCCACCGAGGCGCTGAAGCTGATGGGGCGGCATAAGTGAAAAGTTAACTTTGGCAGGATTCGGGTGACATTCTTGCCGCCCGCGCTATTACGGTTATCAGATCTTCTTCATCGAAATTTTCTCCGCGCTGGCGTCGCCGCCGATATCACCGCATTTGATTTCGTTGGCCTGCGCGTCGCCGCCGACATTGCCGCATGTGATATAGCCCCCCGCCTCTGCGTCGCCCTCGACGTTGCCGCAGTGAATATAGCCCCCCGCCTGTGCGTCGCCGCTGACGTTGCCGCAGCGGATATAACCGCCGGCCTCCGCGTCGCCGCCGACATTGCCGCAGTGGATATAGCCGCCCGCCTCCGCGTTGCCCTGAATATCGCCCTCCACCTGCAGGCCGCATTCGGCGGTCACGTTGAGGGGGCTGTAGCGCAGCAGCCAGGTGTACTCCGACTGCTTTACATCGAAGGTAAAGAGCTTCTTGATAGGCTTCTGGTGGCTGAGCAGCTTGCGCCCCCAATACAGCACGCCGCGCAGCTCGCGGTCGTCGGGCCAGGGGACATCATAAACGGCGGAGAACACCGGGTTATTCCCCCATTCCTCCTCCCGCTTTGCGGTCTGTTCACCAGGCGATTCTTTGCCGAACAGGCTGTCCACCGTGACCTCGAAAATATCCGCCAGCAGAGGCAGCAGGGCAATGTCGGGGCAGGACTGTTCGTTCTCCCACTTGCTTACGGCCTGAAAGCTGACGCCCAGCTGCCCGGCCAGGGCCTCCTGCGTGAGGCCTTTTTCTTTTCGAAGGGAAAGGATACGCTCGGAGAGAATTTGCGCGTAGTTTGGGTTTTCCATAGGGAACCTCCTTGACTTGATGCTCCCATTGTAGCGCGTATCAAGTTTAAAAGTCTATCATGGGTTCGTTGAAATGGGGGGCAAATCACTCAACCAATGGTTGAACGCCACGCTGGATACCCCTCTGCGGTCTCCAGCACGAACGCCTCGGCCTCCTCCGCGGGATAAAACGCGGAGGGCGGTCCGGGGTTGTTCTCAAGCCACTGGTAATTGTGCGTAAGGTAGGCGTGGACGTCCTCCTTCTCCATGCCGGGCAGAGAACCGTACTGTTCCGGCGGCACGGCGAGCATCTCCTCCCACAGGGCGCGGGCCCAGGGGCTGTGATAGTAGATCCACGCGGAGGCCAGGGAAATCTCACGCCTGTAGGCGGGCACCCAATCGCCCTTCTCCGGTCTACCGTTGCGGGAGACCCCGCCCCCGAGCATAGCCCAGTAACGCGCTAATTGATCTTTATCCCAGCGCCAGTCGGCATATAAATGCAGAAGGATCCCCTCGGCAAAGTCGTTACGGGGGTCGGTCTCCCGGGCGATTTTCTCAAGAGCGGCGGCGCGGTCCGGCATGTCGCGCAGATGGGTGCGGTCCTTGGCCCGCCAGTCCTCAATGGCGTCAGGCGCGACGGCCCCGACGCAAAACAATACATCCCGCCCGCCCCGCAGGAGATGCGCGGCGTGCAGGTGTATCATACAGGAGGGCATGCCGTCATTCCCCCTGCCGCTTCGTGTAGATTCGCCCGGCCAGCCGTGCCGCACCGGCCGAGGCGCGGTTTACACATGCCCCGAACGCGCGCCTGGGCCAACTGATCTTCAGCGGGTACGCCTTGCCGCCGTAGCCGCTTTCCCGCCAATAGCGGATGTCGCGCTCGCTGTCGGCATAGTCGCTTTGGGCCATGGCGCGGAAGGCGTTGTGCACGGCGATATTTTTCAGGCTGGGCGGCAGCGCCCGGTTGGATTGGATCAGCTTGTAGAAACGTTCCGCCATTGCATCGAGCTTCGCGGCCTGTTTATCAGCTGAGAGGAGCTTTTGCTCCTTTTCGTTTTGCGTGAGCACCAGCGCGCCGCCCGCGCCCCACTGCCCCAACACGGTCTTCAGGTACTTCGCCACGGCCTTTTCGCCCGCGCCCTTCGAGGTCGCGATCACCATGGCCCGCTTGCCGAACAGCGCGGGGCGGTGGAAGAGCCAGGACAGGTGGTCCAGCAGGTTTTTCATGGCGGCGTTGAGCGACCACATGTAGGTGACCCCGGAGAGAATCACGGCGTCGCAGGCCAGCAGCGCGGTTTCCACCTCGCGCATGACGCCGTAATGCGGGCAGAACTCCTCGCCCTGCGCGAAGCACGCGTGGCACGAGCGGCAGAGGGGCAAATCCAAATCGGCCACGGCGATCTCCGTGACATCAATGCCCGGCCTGGCGGCCAGGCGGCGCACGATCTCCTGCGCGAGGGCGAAGGTATTGCCCCTGCGCATGCTGCCGTGAATGACGAGAAGCTTCATAGGCGGCCTCCTTGGCTGTATTTTCCTACCCGACCGTGCTCCAGCAGATCCATACCAGTATGTATCCGACCGCTACGGCCGCGAGGGTGTAGGGCACGCTCATCTTCATGAAGGCGCCGGCCTTGACGGTATGCCCCTCCTTGCGCAGGATGCCCAGCGAGGCGATGTTGGCCGAGGCGCCGATGGGGGTCAGGTTGCCGCCCAGCGTGGCGCCCGAGAGCAGCCCGAAGTAGAGCACGTAGGCCGGGGCGCCCAGCTTATCGGCAAGCACCGTGACCACGGGCAGCATGGTGGCCACGTAGGGGATGTTGTCCACGAAGGCCGAGGCGAACACAGAGAACCATACCAGCAGCGTATAGAGCAGAAACACGTTGCCCGCGCTGACCGCCCGGAAGCCCTCGCCGATCTTTTCGATCACGCCCGCCTCGCCGATGCCGCGGATCACGATGAACAGCCCGGCCAGCAGCAGCAGGGTGAAGTAGTCCATCTCCTTAAACGCGGTCTTTACAATACCGGTGTTCCTGCGCAGGGCATAGAACATCGCGCCGATGAGGAAGATGACCACGCACACGATGCCGTTGATCTCTTTGGGCAGGTGCAGGGCCTCGGGCAGGAAGGATACGAGGATCAGCCCGACGATGGTGGACAGTAGCAGCACGGTGGGGAAGTAGTCCTTCACGACCGTATGCTCCTCCAAATGGATGGGCTGCTTGTCCTTGCGAAAGACGAAGAAAAGCAGGCCCGTGGCCGCCAGGAAGGACACCTGCACGATCCAGAACATGCCGATGCCCCAGCGCTCCGCCCCGGGGGGCTTGAAGAACAGAAAGTCCAGGAAGTTCATGTTCGCCTCGCCCGCCAGCAGGATGGAGGTGGTGTCGCCCACCAAAGTGGCCACGCCCTGCAGGTTGGAGGCGATGGAGATGGCGATGATGGCCGGGACCGGGGACATCTTCAGCTTTTTGGCGATGTCCACCGCCACGGGGGCCACCATCAATACGGTGGCCACGTTGTCCACGAAGGCGGAGATCACCCCCGCGAACACGGACAGCCAGATCACCGCCCACTTCATGTTCGGGGACTTGTCGATCAGCCAGTCTGCCATTTTGGCGGGCATCCTGCTCTCGATGAACAGCGTGACCGTCCCCATGGTCCCCGCGATCATCATCAGCACGTTCCAGTTCACCGCGCCGGGCAGCTCCCGCCAGGGGAGGATGCCAAGCAGCACGAACAGCGCCGCCGCCCCCAGGGCGATATACGCGCGCGCCTTGGCGAATGCCAGCATTCCGATGTAAGTCACCGCGAAGAGTACGACCGAGACAACGAGCGTGTGTTCGCCGATAAGACTGGTGAAAAAAGGCATGGCAGCATTCCTTCTTAATCCATAACTAATCCATAACGTTGGCAGGCCCATAGCATAATACCACATTCGTGTCGCAAATGCAAGAAATATTTCATTTTGTGCGGGGGAGAGGGGCCGATTTGCTCTTGACATTTTCCGCCCACGTGTTATAATATTCTCGCAATAAACATCGGAAAGGAGATTGGGCATGGACGTAGTGGACGCCTTCATGAAGATTTTCGCGGACATATTTTCCCTAAATAACTATTCCGGCGCGATGTCTGACATCCTCATTGGCGTGATGGGCACCTTCTTCAAGGGCATCGTTGCCTTTGTGGAGATGATCAAGAACCTGTACGAGCTCATGGGCGCCCGATAAAGCGGCGCGCATATCATCCGGCAGGCCGGCGCCGGAAGGCGTGCGGCCTGTTGGTGTGCTGTGTGTGCGATTTCGGCTAAACTTAAATTAAAATAAGCATCGGAAGGAGGGACACCATTGAGTGTTCAAAACCAGTCCTGCGCGCAGTGCGCGTGCGGCGGCACGGAGGAGGAGCGGGCCTACGCGCAGATTGCCAACGTGATCGACCTCTACAGGGACAAGGAGGGCAGCCTGATCCAGGTGCTGCACCTGGCGCAGGGCATCTACGGCCACCTGCCGCTGGAGCTGCAGAAGTTCATCGCCAAGGGCATGGGGCTCCCCCTGGCGGAGGTCGCCGGCGTGGTGAGCTTCTACTCGTTCTTTTCCACGGTGCCCCGGGGCGAGCACACCATCCGGGTATGCCTCGGCACGGCGTGCTACGTGCGCGGCGGCAAGCGCGTGGTGGAGGCCCTGCGGGAGAAGCTGGGCATCGAGCTGAACGAGACCACCGCCGACGGCCGCTTCACCCTGGAGGTGGCGCGCTGCATCGGCGCGTGCGGGCTGGCCCCGGCGATGATGATCGACGACACGGTGTTCAAGCAGGTGAACGTCAACAAGCTCGACGCGATCCTGTCCGACTATTGAGAAAGAGAGGTGATCGCCCATGAAAGTAAGCGACATTGCCAGCTTGAAACGAATCAAGCAGGCTTATGAACAGGCAAACGCCGGATACAGGCACCAGGTTCTCGTCTGCGGCGGGGCGGGGTGCATCTCCTCCGGCTGCGGCGAGGTGGAGGAGGCCGTGAACGCGGCGCTGGCCGAGCTCGGCTTGGCGGAGACCACGCGAATGATCGAGACCGGGTGCATGGGCACCTGCGCCGTAGGCCCCGTGATGCTCATCGAGCCCGAGGGCATTTTCTATACCAACCTCACCCCCGCACGCGCCAGGGAGATCATCCAGGCGCACCTGTGCGAGGGGCGTATTATTGAGGAATACACCTTCTACGACAACATGCTAGGCAAAAATGTGCCCAAGATCGGCGACATCGCCTTCTTCAAGAACCAAGTGAAGATCGCCCTGCGCAACTGCGGGGCCATGGAGCACGCCTCCCTGGACGCCTATATCGCCCGGGACGGCTACCAGGCCGCCGCGAAGGCCTTGACGGAGATGCAGGCCGCGGACGTGGTGGCTGAGGTCAAGGCCAGCGGCCTGATGGGCCGGGGCGGCGGCGGGTTCCCCACGGGCATCAAGTGGGAGGCCGGGCTGAAGGCCCCCGGCGACGAGAAATATATCGTCTGCAACGCCGACGAGGGCGACCCCGGCGCGTTCATGGACCGCAGCATCATCGAGGGCGACCCGCATTCCCTGATCGAGGGCCTGCTGCTGGGCGGCTACGCCATCGGCGCGCACATGGGCTATGTGTACGTCCGCGCGGAGTACCCCCTGGCCATTGAGCGGCTCGAGCGGGCACTGGAACAGGCGAGGGAGTACGGGCTGCTGGGCAAGGACCTGTTCGGCTCGGGCTACGACTTCGACCTGGAGATCCGCATCGGCGCGGGGGCGTTCGTGTGCGGCGAGGAGACCGCCCTGATGAACTCCATCGAGGGCCAGCGCGGCGAGCCGCGGCAGAAGCCGCCCTTCCCCTTCCAGAAGGGGCTGTTCGGCAAGCCGACCATCATCAACAACGTGGAGACCTACGCCAACGTGCCCGCCATCATATTCAAGGGCGCGGACTGGTTCGCAAGCATAGGCTCCGAGAAAAGCAAGGGCACCAAGGTGTTCGCCCTGGCGGGGGACATCGTCAACGCGGGCATCGTGGAGGTGCCCATCGGCACGCCGCTGGGGGACATCCTGTTTGACATCGGCGGCGGCGTGGCGGGCAAGAAGAAATACAAGGCGGCGCAGCTGGGCGGGCCCTCCGGTGGTTGCATCACCCAGGAGAACCTCAACACCCCCGTGGACTACGCGGAGATCAAGGCGCTGGGAGCCATCATGGGCTCCGGCGGGCTGATCGCTATGAACGAGGACACCTGTATGGTGGACACCGCGCGCTTCTTCATGGAGTTCATCCAGGATGAGTCCTGCGGGCAGTGCGTGCCCTGCCGCGTGGGCACCCAGCGCATGCTGGAGATCCTGACCCGCATCACCGAGGGCAAAGGGCAGGAAGGCGACATCGAAAAACTGCTCCTGCTGGGCGAGAGCATCAGCGAGACCGCAATCTGCGGCCTGGGGCAGTCCGCGGCCAACCCGGTGCTGAGCACCATCAAGAACTTCCGCGAGGAGTTCGAGGAGCACATCAAGTACGGCAAGTGCCGCGCGGGGGTGTGCAGCGCGCTGTTCATCTCCCCCTGCGAGAATACCTGCCCCGCAGGCGTCAACGTGCCCGGCTACACGGCGCTCATCGCCGAGGGCCGCTTCGTGGACGCCTACCGGCTCATCCGGCAGGAGAACCCCTTCCCCAGCGTGTGCGGGCGCATCTGCACCCGCCCCTGCGAGAGCAAGTGCCGCCGCGCCATGACCGACGAGGCTGTGGCCATCTGCGACCTGAAGCGCTTCGTGGCGGACTACGCGCACAAGAACGGCCAAGCCTTCCCCAAGGACGCCGCCCCCCCCAGGAACGGCAAGCAGGTGTCCGTCATCGGCGCGGGCGCGGCGGGGCTCACCTGCGGGCACTACCTGGTGCGCCTGGGCTACGACGTGGACGTCTATGAGGCCCAGAATGTCGCGGGAGGCGTGCTGGCCTACGGCATCCCCGAATACCGGCTGCCCAAGGCCGTCTTGGCCAAAGAGATCGACCTGGTGGAGCAGGAGGGCGTGCGCATCCACCTGGGCGCCCCCATCGGCGGGCAGGCCCAGTTTGATGAGCTGCGCGAAAGCAGCAACGCCGTGTTCATCTCCATCGGCACACAGCTGCCGATGCGGGTCGGCATCCCGGGAGAGGAGCTGCGGGGTGTCGTCCACGGGCTGGACTTCCTCCGGCAGGTCGCGCTCAAGGACGATGTGCAGGCCGGGAAGAACGTGGTGGTCATCGGCGGCGGCAACACCGCCATTGACAGCGCGCGCACTGCGCTGCGCCTCGGGGCGGAGAAGGTCACGATCCTCTCCCGCCG
>Ga0082212_10011554_pt1 | contig 11195 bp, 6 predicted proteins | sample TergutNt197P3_FD_71548 | JGI IMG/M metagenome (GOLD analysis project Ga0082212, IMG submission 71548) | Neocapritermes taracua P3 segment gut microbial communities from Petit-Saut dam, French Guiana - Nt197 P3 | ecosystem: Host-associated > Arthropoda: Insects > Digestive system > Gut ... | reverse complement strand
TTTTTCTATCGGTTTGTAGCCATATCCATGGATTTGGAAAATTTCATTAACCCTGCCATCGGTAAAATGACGCCCTATTCGGCTATGTTCGTTTTTGCCTGTGGCATCTTCGCCAGCAACTTAATTTTCAACACTTTTGTGATGAAAAAACCGTTTGAGGGATCACCCGTAACTTATCGTGCATATTTTCAGGGAAACCTCAGGATTCATATGGTAGGTATACTTGGCGGATTAATCTGGGGGTTAGGAAATGCTTTCAACCTGATTGCAGCAGGCAAGGCGGGAGCCGCCATTTCATACGGGTTAGGACAGGGCGGTACGCTGGTATCGGCTCTGTGGGGCGTTTTTGTGTGGAAAGAATTTAAAGAAGCGCCCAAAGGAACCAATTCCTATATTTACCTGATGTTTCTGTTTTTCCTGATCGGACTGGGATTGATCATTGCCGCAGGGGCATAGAAAATATATCCGCAATTTCGTGACCGTTTTTCGCGGGCTACCCCCTTCCGCCCTGTTACCGGATTCGGGTGTGTTTCGCAAATCCTGCCCCGTGAAGGCGGTATACATATAATATAAATTATCATGAAAAAAATCACATCACACCTGTCCGGCATATTTGCCTTCATTTTTTTGTTATCATTAACTGGCTGTTGCCTTGATCAAGCTGCGGAGACTGTCAGGGAACCTGTAGATTATGTCAATACACGCATCGGGAACATCAGTATCCTGTTAGTTCCTACGTTTCCCACAACACATGTGCCCAACAGTATGTTGCGAATGATCCCGACGCATCGGGAGTTTGTTACCGATCGCATGGTAGGATTTCCATTGAACGTGCCGTCGCACAGAAACAGCAATGCGCTGATGCTGATGCCGTTTAGCGGTAGTACGGCGCCTGATCCAAATGCCGGGTATCGCTATGACCGGGAAATTTCCACGCCTTACCGCTATTCCGTTTTCCTGGACGACGACGCGATTCGGGTCGATTTTGCACCGGCGACCAAAGCAGCTATCTATTCTTTCACGTTCGAGGAAAACGGCGCGCGCAACATTGTACTTCGCACGGTTAGCCGCGGCGAAATCCATGCCGAGGGGAAGACAATCAGCGGATTTGAGAATTTCCGTACAGCAAAGCATTATTTCTATCTGGAGTTCGACCGGACGCCGGTGCAATCCGGCAGTATTGACGGTGGACGACAGGCAGCTGTAAACGCGCAATTCGGTCAGGATATAAAAACCGTCAAAGCCCGCTATGGCATTTCATATATTAGCGTGGAACAGGCCAAAAAGAACCTGGAAAAGGAAATCAACGACTTTGACATCGACCGTGTAGCCAAAAATGCCCGCAAAGAATGGAACAGCGTCCTGGGCAAGATCAAAATAGAAGGCGGTACGGAAAACGAAAAGATAACTTTTTATACCGCCCTGTACCGTTCACACGAACGGATGGTCAACATCACGGAAGACGGAAAATATTTCAGCGGATTCGACGGACAGGTACATGATGACGGCGGCGTACCGTTCTGGACTGACGACTGGGTATGGGACACCTACCATGCGCTACACCCGCTTCAAACCATCCTCAACCCGAAAGCCCAGGAAGAGAAACTGGCATCCTATATCCGTATGTGCGAACAGTCGCCCGAAGGCTGGATGCCCACATTCCCAACCGTTTCCGGCGATTCCCACGCCATGAACGGCAACCATGCCGCCGTAATCTTTGCCGACGCCTTATCCAAAAAATTGAATTTCGACGTGTCACGGGCATTCGAAGGCATGAAGCATACGGTACTTACCGAAACAATGATTCCGTGGAGACGCGCGCCAAAGACTATACTCGATGACTTTTACCGTGAAAACGGCTGGTTTCCGGCGCTTTATCCCGACGAAAAGGAAACAGTACCCGAAGTTCATTCTTTTGAAAAGCGCCAGTCGGTGGCGGTTACGCTGGCCGCCTCCTACGACGACTGGTGCATCGCCCGGATGGCCAAATCATTAGGTAAAACAGAGGATTATAATTTTTTCATGAAACACTCCTACAACTACCGTAATCTGTTCAATAATGAAACAGGTTTTTTTCACCCGAAAGATAAAGACGGAAAGTTTATCGAGCCATTCGACTATGCGCTGTCGGGAGGTATCGGCTCACGCGATTATTATGATGAGAACAACGCGTGGACATATATCTGGGATGTACATCACCGCATTGCCGACCTGATTGATCTGTTTGGCGGAACACAACCTTTTATCGATAAGCTGGATTTGTTGTTTGCAACTGAAATACCCATGTCAAAATGGCAGTATTATGCCGTTCAACCTGACGGTACCGGTAATATCGGGCAGTTTGCAGCAGGTAACGAGCCGAGTTTCCACATACCCTATCTATACAATTATGCCGGAGAACCCTGGAAAACGCAAAAACGTATCCGTAATGTCATGGAGAGTTGGTTTCGCAATGATCTGCTGGGCATCCCCGGCGATGAGGACGGAGGCGGCATGTCGGCCTTTTATGCGTTCTCGGCCATGGGATTTTATCCGGTATCGGCGGGCATACCTGTTTATACGATCGGCAGCCCGCTGTTCAGTAAAACAACAATCCGGTTAGACAATGGCAAAAATTTTACAGTTGTGGCTAAAAATACCTCGTGGAGTAATAAATACATCCAGTCGGCGCGGCTGAATGGCCAGCCTTTACACAAAACATGGTTTACGCACGACGATATTGTATCTGGCGGCACGCTGGAACTTGAAATGGGCGACCGGCCAAACAAACAGTGGGGAACAGGTAAAGATGCAGCGCCTCCTTCAGGGGAATGACTTTTTCGTTAAGGACTTTAAAAAAGTAACGTATGAGGATGGAACTGTTGTAGAGGCAAATATTAAAACTGACAGATATTCCGTTACTGTTAGGCAAATAGCGCGTGACAATTTAATAATATACCTTATGAACCGACTGTATCTGTTTTTCTTATTTCTATGGGCATCTGAAGTATACGCTCAGGAAGCAATATCTATGGATGCCATTCAGGAAAGTATTTTTGATCAGCTGGCATTGTTTCCGCAGGAAAAGATACATCTGCATACCGATCGTACGATGTATGTCTCCGGCGAAAAAATCTGGTTTAAAGCGTATGTTGTCGATGCTTTTTCGCATGAATCGACAACCGGCAGCCGGTATGTCTATGTTGAGCTGGTTAATGCTGCGGATTTGCCTGTGCATCGTGTGATGGTCAGTCCAGATGAATACGGCATGTATTACGGAAACCTGTTTTTGCCGGAACGCATCGCAGAAGGCGACTATACCCTGAGAGCCTATACACGGTACATGGAAAATTTGGGAGACGGATATTTTTTTATCAAACCTATCAGTATTAAGCGCTTGAAGGCATCAGAACAGCAGGCGAAAAGGCAGCCTGATGCAACCGGTGATTATGAAGTTTCTTTTTATCCCGAAGGAGGGTATCTGACAGCAGGCGAAAAAAGCAGGATGGCTTTTAAAGTCTTGAAGCGGGATGGAACTTCGGAATCCATAACAGGCGAAGTTTTTGACCAGGATGGAAACGGGGTAACTGAAGTAAATACGGTGTTTGCCGGTATGGGGTCGTTTCATATCATACCCGAAGAAAGTAAAGTATACTACCTGAACTGCAAAAATCAAAACGGTCTGGAAAAGCGTTTTAAACTCCCGGATGCTCAAAAGACATATTCACTGGCAGTTAACAGTCATAATAAACAGTTTCTGGTAGAAGTCAGGAAGTCGCCCGGTATGGCTGATCAACCGCTTTACCTGCTTGTCCATTGCAGGGGGGAAGCGCTCTATTATTCGCAATGGGATGATGGTAAGTCCTTTATTTCTTTTCCATTCGAGTATCTTCCCGCGGGCGTTATCCAGCTTGTACTGTTTGACGGACACATGAATCCGCTCAGCGAGCGATTGATTTTCAACAAAACGGATGACCGGGCGAAACTTGTATTTGCTTCGGATAAACCCGCCTATCAAAAAAGAGAAAAGGTATTTTCTGAAATTTTCGTGACAGGTTCGGGAGGGATTCCGCTAACAGGTCATCTGTCGGTAGCCGTTACAGACGATCGGGATGTAGCGCCGGATACGCTTCATACCATTTTGTCGAGTCTGTTGCTTTCGTCCGAACTGAAAGGCTATATAGAATGGCCGGGATATTATTTACAGGAAAGCGCACAGGCTAAAGCGGCGCTTGATCTGTTAATGATGACGAACGGCTGGCGGAGATATGATATTTCCGAAGTGATAAAAGGAAACCATGTGTTGCCTGAAACCGAATATGAGATAACGAAAAAGATTTCAGGGACGGTTAATAACAGTATGGGGAGAAGATTTACCGGGAAAGGCGAAGTATCGCTTTTTTCAAGCGATGGCAGTGTTGTTCAGGTTGAGACTGATTCTGCAGGTTTCTTTTGTTTTAGCGCAGATTATCCGGACAGCGTTACATTCATTCTTATGGCGACAAATCAAAGAAGAGGGATAAACCTTGCATTGGTTCTTAATCAGGAAAAATTCCCGACATTGAAACATGCTCCAAAAAGTTTGTTTCAACCGTCACTTGACGCGGAAGCTGGTAATGAAATGTCGGTTGATACGTCCGGTTTCATTGAGAAAGCCAGGCAACGCGCACAGTATGATGATGATATGCGATTGATGCTGTTACCGGAAGTGGTCGTTAGCGCGCAGCGCATTGAAAAAAGAGACGAAGCGAGACTGGCTGCTTTCCCGTTCAATAAAAATTCGGATATTACCGTCTATCGGGAAGATTTCGAGAAGAAAAATCCCGGGAGCATTTTAGATTTGCTTCACGGGATTGCCGGCGTGTTTGTTGGTGAAGTCGGCAATATTAGCATTCGGGGGCCATCATCCATTCTGTACTCCGGGAACCCCCTTGTATTGATTGATGGAATATATATAAATGAGCCTTCTAAATCTAATACGGATCTTCCTTTTGTGAATAATATCTTCAGTACTTTCAATGTCCATGAAATAGAAAGTATAGATATTTTCAAAGATTCCAACAGCGCCGCAATATTCGGGAGTCGGGGCGCTTTCGGCGCGATCAGTATCACTACGCGAAAGGGGGAAAGAAGTGAGCCCGACGCTGTTGTCAACCATGTCTCTTTGGCGCCGCTCGGGTATCAAAAACCCGTCGAATTTTATTCGCCGACATATGAATCGCCTGAATCAAAGTATCACGCAACGCCTGATTATCGATCGACCATCTTTTGGAAGCCCGACCTCATCCTTTCGGAAAATGGCATTACGTCATTCGAGTTTTACACATCCGACTTTCCGACAAACTATACTGTTATCTTTGAAGGCTTGTCAAACGACGGAATAATTATCCGCCATGTCGAAAAGATTGCAGTTAAATAATGGACGCCATTTAATTGTCAAATAAATAGTAAAATCATGAAGTCAATACGATTAGTTCCGGTATTCATTCTGTTGCTTATCCCGTTAATAGCCTACGGCGGGCGAACGGTCAGCGGATGCATTATTGATGCGGAAGACAATGCGCCCATTCCCGGCGCTTCTGTTTTTCTTGCAAACACAACCATAGGTACGGTTACAGACCAAACAGGTTTTTACCGGCTAAGCATACCCGAAGAGGGAAGCTATACAATAACGGTTTCGCATGTGGGATATCAGCCGTTTTTTAAGGAAATTGAACCCGGAAATGCCTCTTTCGAACTTGATGTAGCGATGAAAATTCATGAACTGGATGAAATAACAATTTCCCAAAAAGTAAAGACCCGAAATAAAGATGTCGCCCTTTTCTGGAAAACAATACTTGGAAAGCTGCCTGCTAAAAGATCGCTCTATGTACTCAATCCTGAAATTGTCTATTATTTCCATAATTCCATAACGGATATACTCACGGTTACCTGTCGCGAACCGCTGCAAATCATCAACAATGAAACAGGATATCAAATTCAATATGTTCTTCACAGTTTCACGCACGACTATAATACAGGCGACAGTTCATGGAAAGGACAACATGTGTTTACCGAACTTAAACCGAACGGCTACAAACAAAAAACCACCTGGGAGTATAACAGAAGAAGATTATACGAGGCTTCGTTGACATATTTCATCAAGACACTGTATCATAACACATGGATGGAAAACGGATATTTATTGACTTATCCGGAAAAAGATAACGAACCGGGTCATTGGCCAAAGGATATTTACGAAAAACCGGAATTATTTCTTACCGAACCATCGGCCGACGGCAGTAAAACGTTCAGGATACCTCCCGAAATAAAAGACCTGATACTTATTTGCTTCGGTCGTCCAATAACCGAACAGGACTTACGTGCAGTTGAAGATGCGCAATTCTATCTGGAAAATTTCAATCTATGGAAAGCAGGAAAATTCAATAATGATTTCAGGATAGCAAACGTGAGGCCTAAGGTTCCTGAATGGGATAAAATCGGCATCTTCCGAAATCTGCTTCAAACAACAGACGCGCCGGTGCGCATTTTTCCGGATGGAACTTTTACTAATCAACTCAAATTATATCCCTACGCTAACTCTAATTCAATTTTGGGTCTTAACATGAAACTGCCTGTTGATTACAATCCGGATATTAATTCCAATAGTTCGTTATATAAATAAAAAATAGCAATCATAAATTTTTTATTTCATCAAAAAGCATTATTTTTGCGTGCAAATTTAATACCGATAAAATATGAAAATGCATTTACGTACAAACGAAAAAGAGTTAACCGGGGCTAGTACCTCTTCCTCATCAACAATCAACCGCCGTTCGTTTCTGAGGACATCAGCTGCTTCGGTTTTAGCTTTCAATCTCGTTCCACGACATGTGCTGGGGGGTGTAGGATATATCCCTCCCAGTGATCGGGTCACGCTTGCAGGCGTCGGTATCGGGGGCGTTGGAAACGACCAGATAAAAGGATGTGCTGCAAACGGGTTCGAGGTTGTCGCGCTTTGCGACGTTGACGACCTCCATGCTAAAAAAACGTATGACGCTTTCCCGCAAGCCCGTCGTTACCGTGATTTCCGCGACATGCTCTCGACCGAAAAAGACAGGGTTGACGCGGTTTATTGCGGAACCCCCGACCACACGCACGCCCTTGTAACACTCGCCGCTCTACGTGCAAAAAAACATGCCTGCACCGTTAAGCCCCTCACACGCACCGTCGAGGAAGCCCGCGCTGTCATGGCGGCAGCAAAGGTAGCCGGAACTGCCACGCAGGTAACCGCCCAGCCTAACACGAGCGATTGGGGTTGCCGTATTACAGAGCGCATCCAGGCAGGAGCGCTGGGCGACGTGACAGAAGTCCATGTATGGTCTTACCGTCCTGTCTGGCCGCAGGGCATGCCGTCACGCCCGGAAGGCGAAGATCCTATCCCCGGCACACTCGACTGGAACCTGTGGATTGGTCCTGCTCCCATGCGTCCGTTCAGGGATAACTGGCCTGCCGGCAATCCCATGCCTGACCTGCCGACCAGGAACTGGGGCGGTAACAAAGTATATCACCCTTTCAACCACCGCGGCTGGTGGGATTTTGGCACGGGAGCGCTCGGCGACATGGGCTGCCACTACCTCAATACACCCTATCGTGCGCTCAAACTTGGCTACCCTACTGCTGTATCTGCCACTTCCTCGCGTCAGTATGAAGAATCCTTCCCGCTCGCTTCCATCGTGACTTACGACTATCCCGCCCGCGAAGGCTTTCCCCCTGTCCGTATCGTATGGTACGACGGCGGCCTCAAGCCTCCCTGTCCCGTCGAGATGGGAAATAAGGACCTGCCTGATGAAAGTATACTGTATATCGGTACGAAAGGCAAGATGCTTGGCGACCTTATTCTTGACCCCGAACTGGAAGCGAAAGCAAAGACAATTCCTGCCACCCTGAAACGTCGGGGTAACATCTGGGCAGAGTGGCATGAGGCGTGTAAGGGCGGAGAACCGGCAGGCTGTCACTTCGGCCTTGGCGGTGTACTGGCAGAATTTGTCCTGCTCGGCGACATCGCGCTCCGTACAGGCAAACGCATTGCCTACGACCCGCAGGCAGTACGTATCACCAACGACACCGAAGCGGACGCCCTGTTAAAACAGCCGTATCACAACGGGTGGAAGTTATGAAATTTTATTAACAAATATTATTAATTAAAAATGTATTATTATGAATAGAAGAAAATTTATTACACAAACGACTGCGGCCATTGGTATGGCAACGGTAGTACCGCGCTCGGTACTTGGAAGAGGATTCATTCCTCCGAGCGACAAAATTACCATGGTTCATATCGGATGCGGCTATCAGGGACTGTCGGAGATAAGCAGCCTGATACGCTGCCCTGAGATTGAGATCGTGGGAGTAGCCGATCCAAACCGGCAAACCAACAATTACATTGGATGGAGCGTCCACGGACTGCGTAACAACCTGCGCCGCCTGATTGATGAGCCGACATGGCTTGAAGGCATAACAGGCAATCCGGGCGGACGCGATATAATGAAATATGTTGTCGAGACATATTATAAAAAGAATCGTGCAGGTTGGAATGGTACCATCGCGGCAGAAGAGGATTACCGCGAAATGCTCACAAAAATGCGCGATGTAGATGCAGTGAAAATCATTCCCTGCGACCACCTGCACTCGTATATTGCTGTGGATTGTTTCAAGCGCGGCAAACACCAGATCATGCACAAGCCGCTGGGAAATAAGTTGCATGAAGCAATGAAAGTAGTAGATATGGCCACAGCACAGCAAAATATAGCCACCCACATGCTGGCTTACAGCGCATCGCGGTTTAGTACAATTCAGCAGGCTAAGGCATGGATAGACGCTGGCGCTATCGGCAAACTTAGAGAAATTCACAATTGGACGAACCGGCCCGTTTGGCCGCAATACCAGGATGTTCCGACCGATAGAGAACTTATTCCACCCGGATTCAACTGGGACCTCTGGCTTGGCCCTGCTCAATGGCGGGAATATTCTCAAAAATATACGCACTGCTGTTTCCGGGGCTGGTTTGAATTTGGCGCCGGCTCGATCGCTGATATGGGTATCTACAGTATGATTCCTGTTTTCAATGTGTTCGGTCTTGGCTCGGCAGTGTCTGCAGCGACACGATTCTCCAGAGTCGTAAAAACCAATTACGACCTGGTTCCTTCTCAGGTTGTCAATACCTGGTCGTATCCCGACGCATCCGCTTTCCGCTTCGAAATACCGTACAAGAACGGAAACGGATCCATATTCTTTACCTGGCATGACGGCGGGATGAAGCCCAATATCCCAAACGGTTACAAAGAAGACGATCTGCCGATAGAAGGAATGATGTTCGTAGGTGAAAAAGGCGCCATCACAGGCGGTTTTTACCTGCAGGAACCCACCTTAGTGGGACTTTCACCTGCTGATGAGAAAAAATATGCCAAATTGAATATCAGCGAAGAACAAAGAACAGCCGAGCGCGGAAGAGGAAGAGAAGAAGAAACGCCGCAGTGGCTAAAAGTATGGATTGATAATGTCAGGGGGGGGGCGAAAAACCCCGGATCATTTGAATATATCCGCGAACTGACCGAAACCTATAACCTTGGCGCTGTATCCATGATGCGCGACGGTAAAAAGATGCTCTACGATCCGAATACACGTCGCATCACCAACGACGAAGAAGGAAATAAACTGCTTCACCGCGATACCCGCAAAGGATGGGAGTTTGTATAATAATTCTTAATTAATAATTCATAATTCATAATTTTTACTCATGTCAAATAGAAGAGATTTTTTACGCAGATCGCTCATCGGAGCGGCTGCGGCAGTGGCTGCTCCGGGAGCATTCACCAATGATGCAAAAGCATCCGAATCAGTTAACCGCAAGGTATTCAAACCCCTGCCGGTATCGTGTTTATCTTACTCTTTTCATGGCCTTGTAGCACAGGGTATGATGGACATCTTTCATTACTTTGAGACCTGTCGCTACCGCTATGGCCTTGATGCGGCCGATCTGTGGAACGGAATGTTCACAAGTACCGAAGATGATTTCATCAACAAGGTACACCGTGCGCTTGAAGAGCGTCAACTCGTCGTTCCGAACATCGCCGTTGACGAAGGCCACCTGTTAGGCTCCGGGCCGGAAAATAACGCTAAGCTGCGTGCCACACAAGACCGTTATATGCAGATTGGCAAAAAGTTAGGCGTAGGTTTTCTCCGTTTTGACGCCGGCCCGCACATTTCCGGCGATCGCAAGGAAATTGACGGATGGACCGGCGAAGAGTTTGATTATCTTGTGAAACGTTATCGAGAACTGGCTCAAAACGCTTATGATAACGGGTTTGTGATTGGCGCCGAAAATCACTGGGGACCGGAGCGGTGTTGGGTTCACATGGAAAAACTGATTAAGGCAGTCGACCATCCCGGTTTCGGTATCTGTGTACATTTCGGAGGATGGATGGCCAACTCTCCAGAAACAAGGGAAGCCGATAATGATGCAGCCGACAGAGCCGCAGCCAGGTATGTTCGTCATACACATTTCCCATGGGACATCTGTGAAAGTCCGAAGTTACCCGAAAAAATGGCGCTATTGCGTGATGCCGGCTACCAGGGTTATTACAACGCTGAACACCACTCTGCCCAGAATGAATACAACCTCACTGAAGTACAGATAGCCAAGATCAGAGCCGTCCTGACAAACTGGAACAACGGAGGTACAGGCGAATTAATTCCGCCACGCAGACCGCGCAACAGTTAAAAGAACAGGTTATGATATTATTTAACGTAATTACCGGCAAAGCCATATATTGGCATAGTTTAACTAAAGCGCTTATTTTCACCATGCTGCTATGCGGCATGAACCTTTCGGCGCAAAAAGTTTACAATTTATCATCACCCGACGGAAAGCTGAAAGCGACAATCAACATAGGCGACCGGATCACCTACACGCTGACCCACGAAACATCTGCCGTATTATCGGCCTCGCCAGTTTCTATGACCCTCGAATCAGGCGAAACGCTCGGTAAAGCGCCCAAGGGAGTAAAAACCAAACAGTCAAGCGTAAACCGTACAGTGCCATCTCCATTCTACAAGAAAAATACCGTTAACGAGCGCTACAACGAATTGACTTTGACCTTTAGCGGGAATTACGGACTGATTTTCAGGGCATACAATGAAGGGCTGGCATACCGTTTCACAACAAACCGCAAAGG
>Ga0082212_10011553_pt1 | contig 11196 bp, 5 predicted proteins | sample TergutNt197P3_FD_71548 | JGI IMG/M metagenome (GOLD analysis project Ga0082212, IMG submission 71548) | Neocapritermes taracua P3 segment gut microbial communities from Petit-Saut dam, French Guiana - Nt197 P3 | ecosystem: Host-associated > Arthropoda: Insects > Digestive system > Gut ... | reverse complement strand
CCGACATTGCAATCGAACTTCTGAAAGACGAATATGAAAAACTCCTCGCCGAGGCGTTGGAATGGTGCAAAAATAGGTAAGGTTTTTCCGGGACGAAGTATAGCGCAGCCGCCTACTTCTAACTCCTGCCTATAACATCCTTCCCCACGAACGCTTGCAACACTTCGGGAACGACGACCGAACCGTCTTTTTGCTGATACAATTCCAAAATTGCCACCAACGCCCGACTAATGGCAATTGCCGTACCATTGAGCGTGTGGACAAACTTCGTTCCCTTCTCCCCCTTAACCTTATACCGGGCATTGAGCCGCCGTGCCTGATAGTCCGTACAATTCGAGGTACTCGTTACTTCGCCGTACTCACCCGCCTCACCGCGACCGGGCATCCACGCTTCCAAATCGAACTTCCGATATGCTGGTCCGCCGAGATCGCCCGTCGCCGTATCGACCACCTGATACGGAATGCCGAGTCCATCGAAAATCTGACATTCCAAATCGAGCATCTCTTGGTGCATCGCCTCGCTCTGCTCCGGCAAAGTGAACGCAAACATTTCGACCTTCGTAAATTGATGTACCCGATAGAGTCCCCGCGAAGCACGCCCCGCGGCACCCGCCTCGGTGCGGAAACAATGCGAAATGCCGCAAAGCCGAATCGGCAATTTTTCCGCCTCGACCGTTTCGCCCGCCAACATTCCCCCCAACGGAATCTCTGCCGTTGCCACCAAACTCAAATCGGTGCCGTCGATACTGTAAATCTGCGTTTCAGGACCTCTCGGAATGTAGCCGGTGCCTTGCAAAACCTCGTTGCGAGCCAAGTCCGGCGTGGTCGTGAGCGTAAAACCTGCCTTTAACAACACCTCGACGGCATAGCGTTGCAGTGCGAGTTCCAACAGCACGGCTTCGTTTTTCAAAAAGTAAAAACCGGCACCGGCAACACGCGCACCGGCTTCAAAGTCAATCAAATCGAGTTTCTCGCCAAGTACGACGTGATCGACCGGCTTGAAATCGTAGGTCGGAATCGGCGTTTTGCCCAGTGAACGTTGCAAGTTGGAAGTATCGTCCGCTCCAATCGGCGCATCGGGATGTGCCATATTGGGAATCGAACGTTGAATCGCATCGAGATCGGTTTCGAGCGTATCGAGTTTCGTCTTGACAGCGGCGGCTTTGTCCCGAAGGATACGTCCTTCCTCTTTTTTGGCATCGCGTTCGCTGTCGGACTTCGCTTGCCCGATGGATTTCGAGACGGTATTCGCCTCGGTTTGGAGTTTTTCCAATTCCTGTTGGAGCGATTTACGTTCGTGTTCGAGGGCAACGAATTGATCAACATCGGCAGTAACGTGCCGGTTCGTGCAATTCAATTTAACGGCATCGACGTTTTCGAGAATAAACTTTCGGTCAAGCATAGTGTAGAGATTCTACACTGTTTGCATAGTTTTCGCAATCGCCTTAAAATTCCCGAATGACATCGCGTATTCTGCTGATTTCTTGTTCGCAGTTTTCAATTTTTTCGAGCAATGACACAATGCGGTTAGAGGAAATTCTGGAATCCGTCATCTGAAATCCGTCAATGGAATTCAGTGTGCCGACATATCAACTCCGAGAACTTCGACTTCGGTCAACGCCGCCCAGCCGTCACGCTGTTCCGGGACAAAGTTGGTCAGTTTCAACCAAGAAACATTGTTCTGAACCGGAAATGTGAAAACCTGTCGATCCGCCGTTTTCTGCAACGTAATCTTTCGTGTAAAACCGTTGGAACATTCAATCGTACATTCCTTCCAGTACGTGTCATGCGGGAAGTCCGCACGGATCGTGATCGCCACCTGATCAGTCTTGATTGGCTTGCCGAAATCGACCTGCCACCAAAGTCCATCGACATTTTGATCCGGTCCCCAACTTGGAAAAGCATCCCCGTGTCCCTTATTGGCAGTGTTTCCGTTAATCGCATTGGAAGCGGCGAAAGCCTTCATATTGCGGTACACACTGTTGCTGGACGCTGCCGGAAAACTCGCCGCTTTTTCCCCCGGTTTGATGTCCGTTGCGTCAGAATTGAATGCCAAATTGCGGTAAGGATTCGGATCGCTCAACAACGGCGGCAGCAACGTGTTCTCCTTCTTCCACGAAACCAGCAGGAGGTTATTCGCTACATCCATTTCATGCATGTCTTGTTTTTTCTGTTCGTAGTAGGCGAATTTTTTCTTGTCGTTTTCGTCCCAAACACCCCCTTCGGCATAATCCCCGAATGCGGGAACAAGCAAGTCCAGCCAGGAAGCCAATTTGTCGAGTTCCTCACGGGAAAGTTTAACGTCTTGGTGCGTCTTTCCTTCCAGAGCAAGATTGGGGTCAAACATGACCATAATACCGCTCCGCGCTGCACCGGCTTTGTACGGCGGCAACATCGGCGGTGCCTCTTGTACATTGATCCAATTGACCGTCGGAGTTTGTGAAGCGACAAAACTGCCGTTGCGATCCGACCGGGAATTCGTCAAGTTCAAGTATGAAAGAGCCCAATGACGCTTGGCGTTTTTGTCAAGAATGGGTTCGTTTTTGAGACTGAACGGAAAATCGGCAAACTCATTCGCAGACGGCGGAGCATCCTGTGGCGGAACCATATCCGGCTTGATCGTCCAAATACCGAAATCGACTCCCTGCCCGCCGGTCGTCTGGTGCGTGTGGGCGGCAAGGTAATTGATACCCGGCTTGAATGCCTGAACCGCCCTTCCGAAAAGAACAGTGTGCTGATAATTCGTATTATAGCCGTCAACCGAAAAGATTCTCTGACCGTTGACGTAAATCACCGTATCTTCATCGTGAAAATAGCGGAGGATGAGGGACTGTGCCTTCCAATCTTCGGGCAGTTCGAGGGTGTACCATACCCAAATGTCCGGCGTGTTCCATCGTGTCGGGAACGCCGGTCTTCCCGGCATCCCGCCGATTCCTCCGGCGGCTTTCGGCAGATTCGTTACTTTGGCGAAATACTCCGGTTTCATCCAATCCGCCTCTGGCTTGACTGTGGTGTAGTGCCAATTTTTCAAATCTTGGAAAAGCGGTTGATCCGTCGCACGGCGAGCCCAATTTTCGGTGGCGGCGGTGCGCTCTCCGGCACGCATCGAAACATTCCGATAGGGCGGGTCTTTTTCCGAATTTTTATGACACTCGATACAGTTGGCATCGAGAATCGGCTGGATTTCCTTCGCAAAACTGAATCCTCTCGGTTCGCCGCCGAGCGGTTCACCGTATGGCGGTTTGAGCGGTTGGGCACCACGCCGCATCGCTTCCGTAACTCGCGTGGACGAAATAATCGCATTTTTGTCTTCATGGCAACCAATACACGAGAATGACTCGCCCGGCTGCAACGTGGACCAAGACCGCATCGTTTGAATTGCATGTCCGTTCTCGTCAAGGACTTGAAAATAGAGCGGTGTTTTTGCCGGGACAATAAAACTAGCCGACCCGTCTTCGTAAATCGGCGTGTCTCCCAACGGGATTTTGACATCCCAAGTTCCGTTGCCGACCGAAATCGGCGTGCTGACTAAGGCACCGCCGGAAGGACCGTTGTTTCCGTTGCTGCCGATTCCAGTGCTACGGAAATCGAGCGCAACGACCCGAAGCGTTTTCGCCGCTCCGCGTTCGACTCCTTCCATACCGGGACCGAAGTAAACGTCTTGCAATGTATACGTTCCGTAATCGACATTGTGATTGACCACCGAAGCACGGTAATCCGGCGGAGTTTGTGCGGCAAGCGGCACCGGTTGATGCGAGGAAATTGCCGAATCGTAAGCCAGCAATTCACGCTGTCCGTCTTCGTCAATCCAAAAAATGCCGAACGGCGTGGTCGTTGTGTGCTTGGAATTTTGATCGGAATTGTACCCGACGATAAATTCTTTTTCGTTAATCGGATAAGGATAAGCGAATCGGTCGCCTTCTTGTCCCCAAGCATCGATTCTGTCAGCAGACGTTTTGCGGATGGGAGCGATCAGTTGTGCGCCGGCATTTTCTTGCCGACCTTTGGCAATGTCAATGATACCGAGTTTTCCGTATTGTCGATTGTGATGCCCCGAAAAAATCGAAACGACTTTTCCGCCGCTGTTCGGAATACCCCGTGAGTGCATGAGCGTTGTCGGAAACCAAGAATTGTTGCCGTAATACTCGGTCTGTCCTGTGCCGTCGTGATTCATCTGGAACAAACTCTGCGGAAAAATCTGTCCGCGATCATTATAGTCCCAACGTGTGTAAATGATGCGTCCGTCGTCCAAGACCGAAGGGAAATTCGAGTGAACCTGATCGAAGGAAAGCCGGCGCATGAAGTGTCCGTCTTTATCGCAACGGTACAGGTTGGAAACTTCCGTCCACCAGCAGTCAACGATTTGCACGCAACGCGTCGAATTGAAGACGATGTCGCCGTCGGGCAAGATGCACGGCTCGTAATCGGCGTAACCGAGTCCGAAGGTCAACTGCCGAATGGTTCCAGTGTCAATGTTGTAATCGTACAGATGATAATCGTCCAATCGGTCGGACTTTTTCCAAGCGAACACAACCGTTTTACCGTCGTAGGAAACGGTAGGATCGCGAATGAGACCATTGGGATCGGAAATGAGTGTTCGTTCTTCATATTCACCGGCAGCGTTCAATTCCAGCAGGCAGAGGGCGGTTCCGGCAACGAAGTTGCGTTCGGATTGGGCATCGCTTTGTGCTTCGGTGTAAGCGTAGTGTGAACCGCCGAGATCGAAGTGTTTGGTGAACAAGATTTTGGGAAATTTTTCTTTGAGTGTTTTTAAGCGTTCGTTCCGTCGTTCTTGCCCGGCTTTGATATAAGCGGCATCGGCGGGTTCGGTTCGATTGTCTTGCAACATCCAATCTTTGACGACGTGAGAGTCGGGCGAAAAGTCTGCCAATGTTATACCAGCGGACAATACCAGGGTCAGTGTGCTTATCAAATAGAATTTCTGCATGGTAAGTTTCGTTGGTGAAAAACCGTCAAACGACCCCATTGTATCGGTGCGAAATGTAAAAGTCAATACCAAAGTCGACCGGCACAATACGATTTTTGGTGTTACGGTTCCGGTCTCGCTTGCCGAAAGCCCGGCATGTCCGCTTCGGGATTCGCTAACATTATCCGCTTGCCTTCTTCAATCGCCGTCAGCATCTTTTGGTAATCGACATCATCCGTACCGGAAAACAACAGTTGTATCGGCGATTCCGCTAACGTTCGCTTGCCTCCTTTGACGGCGGCAATGTTGCGACCACCCAATTCCGACGGTAAGTGTGCCGTCAGTGCCGCACTCTGCTGCGGATTGCTCAAATTGACCCAAGCGAACTGTCCTGTCCGCTCCGATTGCTCCCATAATCGAAATGCTCCATGACAATCCGTACATCGCCGCTGATACACTTCAAGAAAATTGTCCACCCACGGCGAAAGCCTTCTCGATGTCGGTTCGACAAAACGATCCCGCCGACCCGCCGACTGCGGTCTCGCATGAGCATACGTTCCATAGTACGGCACATTCGCATCCATCCAATAGTACATTTTCTGCCGATCTTCCAGCGGCATCGCTATTCCGCCGTGATCCGACTCAATCAATTCCGTCAATCGGCTTGCATGCGAACCCGTAATGTACGGTTCACTGACCGATGACGGAGTCCAAAGCAACCAGAAAAAATGGACGAGCGGTTTGCCCTTGTCAGCCTCTGCCGGAAGCATTTCGCCCGTCAGCATATTATGTTGTCGATACGACCGACTCGTTCCCAGCAGATTGTCATACGACATACTGAAATACCGCGTTTTGTCCCCTGTCAAATCATACCCGCCGTCAGCACGCTTGCCGTTATGACATTCGACGCAATACTTGTCCAACACGGGTTGCACCACCGACGGATAATCGAACACCCTTGCGTCGGGAAACTCATTAAGTCGTTTCCGCAGGAGCAACCAGTCGGGACTCACCGGTGTTTGCGGCGGCTTGCGGGCGGCAAGCGGCACCCGACGGAGTGCGGTCGGAGTCTGATCTCGATCTTCGTGGCAACCGGTGCAACTGAGTTGTTCGCCGGGCATCACTTGAAAGGCGGACATCATCCGAAAGACTTCCCGACCGTCCGAATCGAGGGCTTGCAGATAAATTTCTCGAAGTGCCGGTACGGTAAAGTGTGCCGAACCGTCGCTCTCAATCGGCACCGTTCCCCAGTCCCGCTTGGCATAGTAAGTCGCATAACCCATCACCGGCGATTGATCGTAAGCCCTCTCGACAAGTTCTTCGGTCTTCCGAATTTGCTCCATAATACGCAGCGACTTGATCGTACCCCGTTCGACTTTTCCTTGTAATCCTTCGTTGACATCCATTAACACGACAGTTCCGGTGAGCGTTTTATCATTCGGGTCGGCAAGTTTATCCGACGGCGTTTGCTGCTGAATGCGATCCACTCTCACGAGAGCAGGTTCCGATGGCACGAGCGGCATCGGAAAGAAGCAACTCTGCGCCTCATCTTCAAAGAGCAGACGTTTATTACCGTTTCGGTCAAGCAAATAGAGTCCGAATCGCTTCTTTCCGTCTTGATAAAAACCTTTTCCGCTGCCGTAACTGCACACGAACAACTCGTCGGTCAACGGGTACGGATCGCGGTATCCCCAAGGGAAATCGGTATCCTGCACGCTTTCAACATCCGTGGTGAGATAAATGAAACCTTTTCCTTTTTCCCCTTCAATTCCGGCATTGCGGTCAATCAGACCGATCATCCCATGCGGAAAACCGTGATGTGGAGCGAAAGTTGCCACGAGAAGATTCGTCTTGCCAGGCAACTCTCGTGCTTGCCAAAAGGTGCCGACATCCCGAATCGTGTTGCCGAAAAAAAGTTGATAGCCGGTGCCGTCAGGATTCTGCGTCCACAAACTTTGCCGGTAGGTCAAATCCCGGTCAACGTATTCCCAGCGGGTGAACAAAATGCGACCATCCCGCATCAGTTGCGGACTCATATCGGAAAGCGTGTTCATGCTGACGCAGAAAATTACCGGCGTTTCTCCCGGCGCAAAATTTTGGAGCCGGTGCAAGTTCGACGAAGGACCCGGTTGACAAACGGTGTAGCCGAACCGTCGGGTGGAGACGAAAATCAAATCACCGCTGGGCGTTTCGCACGGACTGACATCGTGAAAATCGCCGGTCGTCAGTTGCCGAAGTCCGGTGCCGTCGGTGCCGATTCGCCAAAGATGCCAAAAATTTTCCAGACGCTGCCGATAGGAAAAATAGATCGTCTTCGCATCCGAAGAAAGATTCATATCGTAAATACTGCCGCCTGGATCGCTGAAAATCGTTTCGATTTCCCGTTCCGGTTGGGCAGGATACAGAATACGGATCGCACAACCCGGTGCGGTGGGACGTGCCATCCAAATATCGTTGCCGACGGAATGGGGACGTGCAAGCGGAGCACGAGTCAAGAACAAAAGCGGCGGCAGATTCTCCGTTGCCAGCGTCGGCGACCAATTTTTCTCTTCTTCTGTTGGTTGAATCATTTGAAACGAGACGGTTTCCCATTGTTTGTCCGCCGATTTGATTTTCAGGTTACGATATTTGACATCTCGTTGCCAGGGACGCAGAGCAATGCCGCCGGAGCGGACTCCATCGGAAGCAGGAACGTCGTACTTCGTGATGGATTTTCCGTCGAATCGAACTTCAAAGGAAGTTTCATCGAAAAGGACGTGAAGCGTGAACCATTTTCCTGCCGGGACAGTACAAGGAACGTCGGCAATTTTTCGGTAATTGTGTTTGTGAAGTCCAACCGTGATGTGTTGGTTTTCAAAACTGGGAGCGATTTCGTAGCCGATGAAGTTGTCCGCTCCGACACCCGGTTCGCCAATTTTCAGGATAATGCCGCCGTTTTGGTATCCTCGGCGTTCTGCTTCGGGAAAGAAGATTTCGACGGCAAATTCCCCTTTCGTTAAATTTTTGAAGGGTTCGAGATTGCAGACCAGTTTGGGACCGTCATCGGCAGCAACGGAAACGGTGCCATTGTTATCGACATTCCAATTTCCGCCAACGATGGAAAAATGTTGGAACTGCGGCTCAACATGCGGCGGCAGGGCAAGAATTTTTTGCAGAGTGGTTTCGCTTGCCGAGAGGGAAAGCGTGAAGGCGAGCATTCCGCCGATAAACATCACGATGGTGGATTTCATGAGATCACGTTCCTCTCGTTAAGAAGAAGGATTCGCACGGGAAGTCGGAACAAGCATTGTACCATTGGACACCCGCTAATCAATTGGTTTACCAGCCGCTCTGTATCATAAACGGTACAAAACGGCGATTGGACGGTTTCGTGAGCAAAAATGAGCAAGATGAAAGAAAAACCCAGAAATTCCGCAATGAGAACACAACTTTTCTTATTACCGGACGGCGGAAAATGCAAAAGATAGTTACTTCGCATTGAAAAACACCCGCTTTGCCGCTACAATTTCGGAATAAGAGAGAACAAAAACAGTCCGCCGCATGAGTTACGAAGAATATATTGCATCACATCGCATCGATTTTGAGTCACGTTTTTTTGAAGTCCTTCGGCTTCCCAGCGTCAGTGCCGTGGAAGCGCATCGACCCGATGTCAAACGTACAGCCGAGTGGTTCCGCAACCAATTCGTCCAAATGGGTTTGCACACCGAACTCATCGAAGGGGACGGTCATCCGATTGTCTTTGCCGAATACACTCCGCCAACCGCTACGGCAGACACGCCGACCATTCTGATTTACGGACATTACGATGTGCAGCCGCCCGACCCGCTCGACCTTTGGCTCTCGCCGCCGTTTGAACCGATCGTGCGCGACGGCAATGTCTATGCCCGCGGTGCCACCGACGACAAGGGACAATTCCTGACGCACGTTTTTGCTGCCGAATCGATTTTGAAATCGCAAGACTCGCTGCCGTGTAAGATCAAATTCGTTGTCGAAGGAGAAGAAGAAAGCGTCGGCAGCGTGGCACTCGAACGGCTTTTACATTCCGACGAAGGCAAACGGAAACTGACTTGCGACTGCGTGATGGTGAGTGATAACAGTCAGTTCGCACCGGGACTACCGACGATCACCTACGGACTTCGGGGAATTATTGCGTGTGAACTTTTTCTGACGGGACCGAACCGGGACTTGCACAGCGGTACTTTCGGCGGCTCCGTCTTTAATCCGGCAATTGCCCTCACTGATATTTTGTCGCAGTTCATCGACGAACATGGAGTCGTTAAAATACCTCGATTCTACGACGATGTGATTCCACTGACGGATCGCGAGCGGAAACAATTTGCAGCATTGGATTTTGATGAAGGAGAATTTTTTGCCAAAATCGGTACATTGGGCTTCGGCGAAAAGGGGTACTCAACCAACGAGCGACGTTGGGCAAGACCGACGTTCGACATCAACGGCATCACGGCAGGGTATCAGGGGGAAGGGTCGAAAACGATCATTCCGAGTAAGGCTTCGGCAAAGTTTACGTGCCGATTGGTGCCGAATCAAGACCCGATGAAAATTGCCGAGGCGATTCGCTCTTACATCGGCACACTCATTCCGCCCGGTATTTCTTGGGAGTTCTCGGTACAACATGGTGCGCCGGGAATGAGACTCGACCTCGACAAAAGCCGATTTGTCGAACCGATGGCGACGGCACTCGAAAAAACGTTCGGCAAAAAACCGGTTTTTACCAGGGAGGGTGGCTCCATTCCCATTGTGGCGGAGTTCAATCGGGTATTACAGGCGGACGTGCTACTCGTCGGTTGGGGACAGGATGACGATGCTCTTCATTCGCCGAACGAAAAATTTTCGCTGGAAAGTTTTCACAAAGGGATTCTCGCATCGGCAAGGTTTTTATCCTCATCGACCAATCGGCAGTGAATCCGTTTGGGAAACAATGTTACGAAAAGTTCCTGTTTGAGTTCGAGAACGGATAAAACCTCTTTGATTCCTGCTTCGGGACCTGCCTGCGTTTGCAATTCGACGGTCAATTCTCCCGAGGGTTCGTCGAAAATAATTTGCACCACCGCAGACCGCACATCGACAGGCTTGCCGTTCGACTTGGTAACGATGAGCACCGATTCGGCAAGAAATCGTTCGATCTGTTCGGCAGTCTGCTTCCGTAATTCCGGCGGTACGGTCATCTGGAAAACCGAAGCGGCAAGACACGCCTTTGTTTCTCCCTCTTTGAGCAGGCGAGCCGAAAGAAAGCGAAGTCCTTCGAGAGATTGTCGGTTCAGGTCGGCAAGAAGGACATCGATGTCCATCGGTTCGGCAGAATCGTGCATTTCCAGTTCGAGCACTTCGTCGGTACTTTCGTAACCGAGAGCCAAGGCGGTCGGAAAACTCATCCGCACTTTGGGATGAAAGCCGTTGCTCATTGCCAGCGGCAATCTTGCCCGGCGAAAGAGTGCTTCAAGTGTTCGGAGCAAATCGTTGTGCCCGATGAATTTAAGCCGCCCTAACTTACTGAACCGAATGCGTATGCGTTGCCGAATCATCATTTTCAAACAAACGTTATTCTATCATGCGTGGCAACGCCGGGTCAAGAGCGTATTTTTCCATCCCTGAAAAGGGGCTAGTTTTTTAGATGGCGGGGGGGTATTGCACTTTTCCCAAAATATGCTAGGCTCGTCCGCGAAAATTCGGAATTCTGTCTGGGTGAACCAGACGAAACAAATTCAGAGTTCGTCAGCAATTCATAAGCCGTCGCAAGACGGTTTGATTGGTTGGCTTCACGCTCGAAACAGCTTTGCCGAGTGAAAGTGACGCACTCCCGGTGAGGGAGATGTTAGCACCTTTTTTCCATTTGCACTGTCTTGCACAAAGTTGTAAATGTTTGTTTGGCAAGCACTTACGGCATTGCCAAAAAATGGCAATACGCTGTATGCCATGCAAAACCTCGCCCTATCGCATGGGTTTTAGCATGTGTTTTTTTCATTAACATCTGCCGCCTCCGCAAACGACTCGTCTGATAACTCGCCCTTGTAATGCTTGCGACGCACCGCCTCTGAATGTCCTATCCAAAGATTCTCCTTCGCCGCACCCCAACGCTCAAAAACCTCATGACTCCGAGTCGTCCGCAATGTATCAAACGGGCGATCAACCGTCCCCACACCGGCTTTACGAGCAATCCTTTGAAACGGTTCGTGAAGACTCCAAGCCGTACCCTGCAAGCCCTGTATTACAAACTCGTCTCCGTTGTCCGAAAAATGCCGCTTCAATTC